>Ga0224497_10001595_pt1 | contig 14299 bp, 10 predicted proteins | sample SF_Jul11_sed_USG_4_FD_167970 | JGI IMG/M metagenome (GOLD analysis project Ga0224497, IMG submission 167970) | Sediment microbial communities from San Francisco Bay, California, United States - SF_Jul11_sed_USGS_13 | ecosystem: Environmental > Aquatic > Marine > Sediment | place: USA... | reverse complement strand
AACCGCGAATCGACTTGTGCAGGGCCGAGATCTGGTCGTAAAAGTATTCGCCCTGCTTGTCGAAGCGGCGACGACTGCCCTGCGCAACTTCGCTGGCGATCGACTCATCGATCCTGGCGCCGTCTGTCCCGGGTTCGGCGAGATCGGCCGCAAGCTCCAGCAGATTCAGCGCACGGCGGGCATCCCCGTCTGCTGCCATGACGATAAGTTCGACTGCCGCGTCATCGATATCAATCGACGCTCCCGCGAGCCCCGCCTGCTCGGACAATGCACGTTTCAATACACCGATGAGGTCTTCCTGTTCGAGTGATCTGAGGACGTACACGCGCGCGCGCGACAGCAGCGCATTGTTGAGCTCGAACGACGGGTTTTCGGTGGTCGCGCCGATGAATGTCAGCGTGCCATCCTCGACATACGGGAGAAACGCGTCCTGCTGCGACTTGTTGAACCGATGGACCTCATCCAGGAACAGCACGGTCGGGCGCCCGTAGGCTTCGCGATATTGCTGCGCCTCCTGCACTGCGGCGCGAACATCCTTGATGCCGGCCATGACGGCCGACAATGCAATGAAATGGGCATCCGTGGCATTCGCAAACATGCGCGCCAGCGTCGTTTTACCGGTACCGGGTGGCCCCAGAAGATCATGGAGTGCACGCGGCCCTGATCGATCGCCTCACGCAGCGGCTTGCCGGGACCGAGGAGATGTTCCTGGCCAAAGAAACCGTCGAGAGATTTCGGGCGAACACGGTCCGCCAGCGGACGATTCGGGTCGTCGCCGGGACTGTTGTCCGTCAGGTCTTGTGCGAAGAGATCAGCCAATCCTGAATACTAGCCTGAATATTGTGTGAGATGGCGCGTGAGATCGGTTAAGGATTTGATCGACTGGAGGATTTTCCGAATGAATGGAATAACGGTGTCTATTTCCGACTGAGGAAAATTCTCCAGGCGGTCAAAGACTAAGCGAAAGCGCGGCATACTCGCGCAATATTCAGGCTGGCATTCAGGGATCGGCGACTGGCACCACGGCGGGCTCGCCGACAACATCCACGCCGTCGGGCGGCGTAAAACTGAAGGTCGATTCATCGATTGGCTCATTAAAAGCCACGTCGATCAGCGCAATAAGGGTCGTTTGTTCTAGATTGTCGCCGAACAACATCCGGGTCAGCTCGCCGTCAGTAAATCCGAGTTCCACCTTGTAAAAGCCACTTTCCGTATCTTTGGGTCTCAACATCACCCACTGCGTACCGCGATCGGCAAAACTGCCAATGTAATTGAAGTCTTCCAGCACGTCCGTCGAACCTCCAAGCAACAACGCCGGCGTGCTGGCGAGCGCGTCTGCCTGCGCCTTGACTGTCACTTGTTCGAGATCTACGTCATAGCTCCACATATTCAGGCCATCGGCAATCAACACCTGTTCATACGGATCGGAGTAGGACCAGCGAAACTGACCGGGACGGCGAATGTCCAGGGTACCGGCAGATTCCTCGATGACATTGTTATCCGCATCGATCAGTTGCTGCTCGAATCGTCCGGAAAGCGTCGCAACGTTTTGCAGAAAGTCTTCGATCAGGACCTGGCCTTCGTCGCGCGCTTCCTGCGCACCGGTCACGCCGGCAAAAAGTGCGACGGCCAGCGCGACCGTCAGAATTCGGATTCGCCCGCCCACGTCGTCATTCCTTTGCCGGTGTCGGCGCCAGGATTTCCCGGGAACCATTTGGCTGCAGCGGCCCGACAAGGCCCGCCTGCTCCATCGATTCAACCATCCGTGCAGCACGGTTGTAACCAATCTTGAGACGGCGCTGCACGCCGGAAATTGATGCCTTTCGCGTGTCCATTACGACCTGCACCGCCTGGTCGTACAAGGGATCCTGTTCTGCATCGATATCGTCACCAGGCAATGTCTCCAATCCGGTCAGTCCTGGAGTTGGACTCGTCGGAGCCTCGATAATTTCGTCGATATAGCGTGGCTGCGCGCCCTTCTTGAGATTGCGCACCACCGCGTGCACCTCGTGATCCGCTACAAAAGCCCCGTGCACGCGCGTTGGCAATGATGTGCCCGGCGGCAGGTAAAGCATGTCACCGTGCCCCAAAAGGGTTTCGGCACCCATTTGGTCAAGTATGGTGCGTGAGTCCACCTTGGCCGAGACCTGGAACGCTATGCGACTCGGAATGTTGGCCTTGATAAGTCCGGTGATCACGTCGACCGACGGGCGCTGCGTCGCGAGCAGCATATGGATGCCGGAAGCGCGCGCTTTCTGTGCCAGCCTGGCGATCAATTCTTCCACTTTCTTGCCGACAATCATCATCATGTCGGCCAGTTCGTCAATGATGATTACGATGAAAGGCAGCGGCGTCAAAGTCGGATGCTCGACTGGCCTATCGGGGTCTTCAAGTTCCGGCGGCTTCCAGGTCGGATCCGGTATGGGCGTACCTGCCGCAATGGCGTCCTTCACCTTGCGGTTGTAGCCGCCAATATTTCGCACTCCAAGCGCCGCCATCAGGCGGTAGCGGCGGTCCATCTCGCCGACGCACCAACGCAGGGCATTTGCGGCTTCCTTCATGTCCGTAACGACGGGAGTCAGCAAATGCGGAATACCCTCATAAACCGAGAGTTCCAGCATTTTCGGGTCGACCATGATCAGCCGAACGTGTTCTGGCTGTGCCTTGTAAAGCAGGCTCAGTACCATTGCATTGATCGCCACGGACTTGCCGGAACCGGTGGTTCCTGCAATGAGCAGGTGCGGCATTTTCGATAGGTCAGCAACAACCGAGTTGCCGGATATGTCCTTGCCAAGCGCGAGGGTCAATGGCGAGGCAAGATCGTCGTACGCCTTGCTTTTCAGAATCTCACCGAGCGTGACCAACTCCCGGTTTTCGTTCGGAATTTCCAAACCGATGAAAGCCTTGCCAGGTATCACCTCCACCACCCGGACACTCACAACGGACAGTGATCGGGCAAGATCCTTCGCCAGGTTGACAATCTGGCTGACCTTGACACCGGGCGCAGGATCGAGCTCGAACCGGGTAATGATCGGGCCTGGCGAAACCGACACTACCTCCACTTCGATACCGAAATCGCGCAACTTGAGCTCGACCAGTCTCGACATCGCCTCCAGCGACTCTTCGGAGTATCCGCCCGCGCTCGGCGCCGGGTCATCCAGCAACGACAGTGGCGGAAGCTCGCCTGCCGACGGCGGATCGAACAATGGCACCTGGCGTTCTTTTTCTGCGCGCACACTGGGTTCGAGCGGCGCCATCGTCGGTTCAATTTTAGGTGGCGTTCTTCCTGCAGTACGTTTCTTTTCCTTTTCGAATACATCCTGTCGCAGCGCGAGCTGGCGCTTGCCCTCTGCCTTGTCGCGAAGCTCGCCCAGCTTGACCTGCGCTTTCTCGTAGCCGACCAGGCACCAGTGACCCAGCCGATCCATGACGGTTAGCCATGAAATACCGAGGAAAATGGAAATGGCAGCGACCCACAGGAAGAACAGGAATACGCTGGCGCCAAGGAGTTTCATCAATGCGGCAAGGTTGGTACCAACGATCTGCCCCACGATACCGCCCGCCGTCTCATTAAAACCCGCCGGGGAGAAATGCAGGGTCGCCAGCCCGCAACTGGTGAGCAACGCGACCAGGAATCCGATAAATCTGAGCGTGAAATCGGCGCGAGTGAAAGTTTCGCTGGCCTTGTGTTCCCTGAAGATCATCCAGCCGAAGTAGAAGACCATCACCGTGAACAGGTAGGCGGGCCGGCCAAACAGGTTAAACAGCAAATCCGCCATCAGCGCGCCGACCCGGCCCACCCCGTTATTGATATCAGCGCTGCTGCCGGCCTGGCTGAAGCCCGGATCGGCGGGGTCGTAGGTAAACAGCGCGAACCAAAGTATTAACGAAAAGGCGATAAACACCGCCAGGGTGCCCTCGCGGACAGTCTTGGCGACCTGATCCGACAGCCTGGAGGTTTGCTTGTGTGATTGCCTGGCTCTGGCCATATTAAAGTAGTCTGAGAGAAACCCGTGCTAACTGACTGATACTAATACACTGAACATCCAAAAGTATTGTCAAATTGACCGCATAGAACAACCCCTGCAGGTATATCATCCCTGCAGACCGTCGACGCACTTCTTTTCCCCAATCGATCCAATGCCCAATCGTAATCGACCCTTTACGGGTGTCACAGAATTTCCCTACACTAGCTTGCCGGCGTCCGCTTGATGGCACTTGTTCAATCCTTGAATGCGCACGAGATGGTCGCATCTCCCCGGATTGAACGCGTGAACTTAAAAGGCCTGCCCGGCGAAGTTCTCAAACAGAAAACCCTGAAGGCAAATTATACATGAGCGATTCCAAACATTGCCGCGTTCTTATCCTGGGCTCCGGCCCGGCGGGATATTCGGCCGCTGTCTACGCAGCGAGAGCCAACCTGCAACCGGTCATTATTTCCGGTATTGAGCAGGGCGGTCAGCTAATGACGACCACCGATGTCGACAACTGGCCAGGCGATGTTGAAGGCCTGCAGGGCCCGGAATTAATGGATCGCATGCTGAAGCACGTGCAGCGATATGACGTCGAAGTCATCAACGATCACATTAATGCTGCAGATATCTCGTCGCGGCCGTTCACCCTGACAGGCGACTACGGCACCTATACCTGCGACGCGTTGATTATCGCGACCGGGGCCACGGCCATGTATCTCGGCCTGCCTTCGGAAGAAGCTTACAAAGGACGCGGCGTATCCGCCTGCGCGACCTGCGACGGATTCTTTTATCGCGGCAAAGATGTTGCGGTTGTCGGCGGCGGCAACACGGCGGTTGAGGAAGCGCTCTATCTCAGCAATATTGCGTCCAAAGTGACCCTGGTCCACCGCAGGGACGCGCTGCGCGCGGAGAAGATTCTGCAGGATCATCTGTTTCAGAAGGCCAGTGACGGCAACGTCGAAATCCGTTGGGACAGCATCGTCGACGAGGTGCTGGGTGACGATGCCGGCGTTACCGGTTTACGTATTCGAAGCACGCAGGACCAATCCAGTACTACAGATATCGACCTGGAGGGCGTGTTCATCGCTATCGGTCACAGTCCGAATACCGGCCTGTTCGATGGACAGCTTGAGATGAAAAACGGCTACATCGTCGTCAAGACAGGCCTGTCGGGCGATGCCACCGCCACCAGCGTCCCGGGCGTCTTCGCGGCCGGCGACGTTGCCGACCAGGTCTATCGCCAGGCGATAACGTCGGCTGGTGCCGGTTGCATGGCGGCGCTGGATGCCGAGAAATACCTCGATGCAGAAGCCGCAGAAAAGGACGCCAGCGACGCCGCGGCATGAATAACGGGTATGGTCATGCGGGCTGAAATCGCCGCCAGCATTGGCGACTTTGATTCGCGTGCCTGGAATTCCCTTGCTGGAACCAACTACCCCTTCCTGACGCACGAGTTTCTGCTCGCGGCAGAACAATCCGGAAGTGCTGCCCCGGAATCGGGTTGGACACCGCGTCACATTGGGCTATACGACAGTAACGACTCACTCCTCGCCGCCATGCCGATGTACGAAAAAACCCACTCCTGGGGTGAGTTTGTCTTCGACTGGAGCTGGGCGCATGCCTACGAGAAAGCCGGCCTGGACTACTACCCGAAACTCTTGTCGGCAGTGCCATTTACGCCCGCCTCAAGCCGGCGGCTGCTGGCAACAAGTGACGATCAGCGTGCCCGGCTGCTCGAAGTGGCCAGGTCGTTTATGTCGGACAACGACTACTCGTCATTACACGTTTTGTTCCCCGAGGAATCCGAACTTGCGGCGCTGGCGTCGTCCGGTTTCAAGATTCGCAAGGACTGCCAGTTTCACTGGCACAATCAGGACTATGACGACTTCGACGACTTCCTGGCGACGTTCAGTTCGGCGAAGCGAAAAAAGGTCCGCCGCGACCGTCGGCATGTGCGGGAACAAGGCATCCGGTTTCGTCGATATTCGGGGAGCGAAGCGGATGCCGCCGTCTGGAAGGACGTTTACGAGCTCATCAGCATAACGTTTCTGCGGCGCGGCTCATTGCCCTACTTCAGCCTGGACTTTTTCCAGGAGATATCGCGCCGGCTCCCCGAAAATATTCTATTGGTCGTTGCCGAAAAAAATCGTATGCCGATCGCCGCCGCCGTCTTTTATGACACGAGTAACGCGCTGTACGGTCGCTACTGGGGCGCGGACGCACATTACAACGCCCTGCATTTCGAAACCTGCTACTACCAGGGCATTGATTACTGCATCGAAAAGAAGCGGCAACGATTCGAGCCCGGAACGCAGGGCGAGCACAAGATCAGCCGCGGCTTCACTCCTGTGAACACCTGGTCAGCTCACTGGCTCGAACGACCGGAGTTCTTCAACGCGGTAGGCCGTTTTCTCCAGGAAGAGACGCGACACGTCGACTATTACATGGACGTTGTTAACGCCCACAGCCCGTACAAAAACGAGCAAGCGCCGTGAAGTCACCGCAAATATGCTGGATCAGTGCGGGCGATCCGCCGGACGCGTTTCCTGACATCGAGCACGCATTCGATGTGCCGGACGGTCTCCTTGCTGCGGGCGGCGACCTTTCGGCCGCACGACTCCTCTACGCTTACTCGCACGGGATTTTTCCATGGTACAGCGATGGACAACCCATACTCTGGTGGTCGCCGAACCCACGCTGCGTCATATATCCCGATCGCCTGCACGTTTCCCGGCGACTCGATCGTGCCCTGAGAAACAGTGGCTTCGAAGTCAGTTTCAACACGGCATTCGACGACGTTATCGGCGCCTGTGCCAAAGACAGGCCTGGTCAGGACGGCACCTGGATCACTGCAGAGATGTGCGACGCGTACCGTGGTCTGCATAATGACGGGTGGGCGCATTCCGTTGAAATCTGGCAGGGAGACCAGCTTGCCGGCGGGCTCTATGGGCTGGCCATTGGCAAGGCCTTTTTCGGCGAATCGATGTTCAGCCACGCAACGAACGGCTCAAAAGCAGCGCTGATTGCGCTCACCTCGGTGTTGCTCGAGAACAACAGCAGTTTGCTCGATTGCCAGGTCGAGTCACCCCACCTGAGAAGCATGGGCGCAGACATGATCCCGAGAAAGCAGTTCGCAAATGAACTCAGGCGCTCCTGCGGCAATCTGACACCATTCAGCAATTGGCCCGGCGGACGGCGGCAAATCAAGCATTTCCGGCGCTGATAACCGTGCCATCCATTGCATTAGGCCGCCCCTTTCTGCACAATTCGGCACCTTGAATCCACCGGAGCACCGGGAAAATTGGCTAAAGAAGAAGCCCTGCAGATGGAAGGCGTTGTGACCGAGACGCTACCCAATACGACCTTTCGGGTCGAATTGGAAAACGGTCATATCGTGACTGCACACATCTCCGGCAAGATGCGCAAAAACTACATCCGTATCCTGACGGGTGACACAGTGACCGTTGAACTGACGCCGTACGACCTGAGTAAAGGTCGCATCGTTTATCGCGGTCGCACCTGAGAAACCAAGCGACACGATTCGGCGTCCGAAGCCGATTCGACGCGCGCAAATAATCTGCTAGTCCTCTGCTTTGTCGACGTGCCTGCGCGTGCCGGCCGCCTCCAGGGGAAGTCTCGTCAGCCTTCGGGCAAGTGTGCCAGCTCTTTGGTGACTGGTTCGGCTTGCAGAACGAGCGAATCGTCCTCGCCCACCGTAATCCTGACATGACCGCCTTCCGCGAGACTACCGAACAATAACTCTTCGGCCAGCGGTCGCTTGATGTGTTCCTGGATAATCCGCGCCATGGGCCTCGCACCCATCTTGGGATCGTATCCACGGTCGGCTATCCAGTGTCTTGCCGCGTCGTCCAGCTCAAGCGTGACGTCATTGCTGCCAAGCTGGCTTTCAAGCTCAACCACCAGTTTGTCCACGACCCGTTCGACCGAGCGCGCGTCCAGCGGCGCGAACTGAATGATGGCGTCCAGGCGATTGCGGAATTCCGGCGAAAACTGCTTCTTGATGATCGCCATCCCGTCGCTGCTGTGATCCTGCTGCGTGAATCCGATCGACGCCCGACTCATCTCCTGTGCACCGGCATTGGTGGTCATCACCAGGATGATATTGCGGAAATCGGCTTTCCGGCCGTTGTTGTCCGTCAGGGTCCCGTGATCCATCACCTGCAATAGCAGGTTAAACACCTCCGGATGCGCCTTCTCGATTTCATCGAGTAACAGGACAGCGTGCGGGTTTTTGGTCACGGCTTCGGTCAGCAAGCCGCCCTGGTCGAACCCGACATATCCCGGCGGTGCTCCGATCAGGCGGGATACCGTGTGCCGTTCCATGTATTCGGACATGTCGAACCGGATCAGCTCAACACCCATAACCATCGCCAGTTGCCGCGTCACTTCCGTCTTGCCGACACCGGTCGGGCCGGCGAACAGGAATGAGCCCACCGGCTTTTCATCTTCATTCAGGCCAGAACGCGACATTTTGATCGCCGAACTCAAGGCGCTGATGGCCGGGTCCTGACCGAATATCGTCAGCTTCAGATCCCGTTCCAGGGTGCGCAATACGTCTTTGTCAGAAGCCGATACGCTCTTCGGCGGAATTCGGGCCATATTGGCAACGACGTTTTCGACCATTTCCACCGTGACGCGGTCGCCGCGCAATTCGACCGGCTGCAGCCTCAGGTTTGCGCCGGCCTCATCGATGACGTCAATGGCCTTGTCCGGCAGCCGCCGGTCGTTGATGTGCTTGGCAGCCAGTTCCGCAGCGGCTTCGAGTGCTTCGTCGTCGTAGGTCACCGCGTGGTGCTCTTCAAATCGTGTCTTCAGGCCGCGGAGAATGGCGATGGTCTCTTCGAGACTCGGTTCCGGCACGTCGATCTTCTGGAAACGACGCGCCAGCGCGTGGTCCTTCTCGAACACCCCGCGATACTCGGAATAGGTCGTCGAGCCGATGCAACGAATCTCGCCGTTGGCGAGCACCGGCTTGATCAGGTTGGAGGCATCCATGACTCCGCCAGATGCTGCGCCGGCGCCGATAACCGTATGAATTTCATCGATAAACAGGATTGCGCCAGGATCGTCACGGACCTCGCGAATGACCGCTTTCAGGCGCTTTTCGAAGTCACCCCGATACTTCGTACCGGCAATCAGGGTACCCATGTCCGGGGCGTAAATGGTGGCGTCGCGCAGCACGTCGGGGACGCGCTCCTCGGTGATCATGCGCGCCAGGCCTTCGGCGAGCGCTGTCTTGCCGACGCCGGCTTCGCCGACGTACAAAGGGTTGTTCTTGCGCCGACGGCAGAGAATCTGCACCGTCCGCTCTATCTCGATCTCCCGACCGATCAGCGGATCGATTTTGCCTTCCATTGCCCGCTGGTTGAGGTTCGTCGCGTATTTCTCCAGCGCCGACGCATCCGCTTCGCCCTCCGCGTCGAGGGTTGGATCCTGATCGTCATCGCCGGCGTCACCGGGTACCTGCGGCATCCCGTGGGAAATGTAGTTCACGACATCCAGCCGGGTGATGTCCTGCATGCCAAGGAAGTAAACGGCCTGTGACTGCTTTTCGCTGAAGATGGCGACGAGCACGTTAGCGCCGGTCACCTCCTTCTTGCCGCTGCTCTGTACGTGATAGACGGCGCGCTGCAAGACCCGCTGGAAGCCGAGGGTCGGCTGCACATCCCCTTCATCGCCAATCGGCATCAGCGGAGTCGCTTCATCAATAAATTCAATGAGTTGGCGCCGAAGTTGACCCATGTCCGCGTCACAGGATTTGAGAATTTCATGCACCCGTGGAATGTCGAGCAAGGCGAGCAACAGGTGCTCAACCGTCATGAACTCGTGGCGACGTTCACGCGCATTCTGAAACGCCTCATTCAGACAAAATTCAAGTTCGCTTGATAGCATCTATTCGTGATCCGTTTAAGATTCTTCCATCGTACACAGAAGCGGGTGTTGCTGCTGCTGCGCGATGCTGGTCACCTGGGCGACCTTGGTTTCGGCGATTTCGTAACTGAACACGCCGCAAATTCCCTTGCCGCGCGTATGCACCTCGAGCATCACGCGTGTCGCCTTGTTGCGTTCCATGCCAAACACCGTCTCCAGCACTTCCACGACAAATTCCATGGGGGTGTAGTCGTCATTGATCAGGACAACGCGGTACATGGGCGGCCGCTTGAGCTTGGGCTGCGCCTCTTTGACGGCAAGATCCAGGTCTCCGATACCCGGGGTTTCTGAATTCCTTTCGGACATGGCTATATCTGGCTTTCTTTCAGGTCATATGCGTTGTGCGGGAAGCCCATTATATAGGGGCAGAACGCTCCAATCTCCAGCCCTGTGGCGGACAAACTTAGGTTAAATCGGCCGAACCGGCTGAATTGTTAATCCAGGGATGAAAAAAAGCCGGTATCTGCCTGCCAGATATAGGATTTTCTTGGATTTTTACTTGTTGTCGGCCGTCCTAAGACCTTATCATTCGTTTCGGGCGTTTAAATGTGTATGTTCCGGGTTGCATGATCCCGGGTGGGCAACGTACGCGAGGGTCGACCGGAGATGACAATCGAGGCGAAATGGTCTGACTTCAGCGGGCTCGATGCTGAGCGCGCGCTGTCTGCGATGAATCAGACGCTGCCCAGGTGGGTCGCGCTGCTGCTGGTCATCGGTATCGCGTGGCAGCTTGCGCAGATCATCTGGATCTTGATGCCTGGCTCCGACGCCGGCGATCAGGTCATCGCACCGCCCGTACAGATTTCCCGATCCACGAGCAACGCCGCAGGCGCATTAAATGTGCAAAACATTGCCAACGCCCATCTCTTCGGCGAGGCGGACCCGGAAGAGGTTATTGCTCCCCCAGAGGAAAACCTCGAAAACCTCGCTGAGACCCGCCTCGATCTTTCCCTGAAGGGGACGATCGCATCGGTAGATCCTAAATCATCGATCGCCATCATCGCCGATGCCCGCAACGAGGAAAAAATCTACCTGGTTCGCGATACCGTAGCACCCGGCGCTACCTTGCACGCCATTTACGCAGACCGTGTCGTGCTGAATCGGGGCGGTATTCTCGAAGTACTTAAACTTCCCAAGGAGTTTCCGCAAGGCACCGCGACGGTCAGACGGAATACAACGACGGTCAGTCGCGCCGCAACGGCCAATCCGCAGAGTATTCAAAACGTCGTTACCCAGAACGTGACGAAACTGGCCGATGTCATCCGGCCGACCCCCTACTACGTGTCCGGCCAGATGCAGGGCTACCGGGTATACCCGGGACGCGACCGCAATCAGTTTGCCGCGCTTGGTCTGCGACCCGGTGATTTAATCAAGGACATCGATGGCGCGGCATTGACCAACCCGCAACAAGCCACCCAGATTTTCCAGGGACTTGGTGAGAAGGACCAGGTTTCCGTCACCGTTGAAAGAAACGGCCAGCCGGAAACGCTTGTGCTTCGTACCAGCCAGCTCGAACTCGATAACAGCCAATGAAGGACTGCCAACCTGTGCACATTCAACGAGCAACCTACATCCGACGCCTGACCCTGGCCTCGGTCCTTTTGCTTTTTGTGTTGCCGCTGGTGAAGGCGCAGGAACCGACCATCACGCCGAACTATCGTGACGCCGATATACGACAGATCATCGAAGCTGTCGGCGAAGTCACCGGTCGCAACTTCATTGTCGATCCCCGGGTCACGGCCAAAGTCACGATGTTGTCATCAACGCCCATGTCGCCGGACGCATTCTACGAGGCCTTCCTGTCCATACTGCAGGTCAATAGTTATGTCGCGATGACCACTGGTGACATCATCAAGATTGTCCCTGACGCCAGTGCGCGACAGTACGCGGGACTTCTCACGACGGATGGCGCTGCGGCCGATGACATCGTTACCCAGGTCGTGCAGGTGCAAAACATCGGCGCGGCCCAACTTGTTCCCATTTTGCGCCCACTTATTCCCCAGTATGGCCACCTCGCCGCACATCCCGGTTCGAATATGTTGATAATTTCGGACAGGGCAGAAAATGTAGACAGAATGCTGCGCATCATTCGACGAATCGATCAGTCTAGTGATGACGAGATAGAAGTAGTGCAGCTGGAACATGCTTCTGCGGCCGAGGTGGTTCGTGTGCTCACCGCACTGACGCAGGCACCGCGCCCCGATGGCGCACCCGTTACTCTGTCACTGGTCTCTGACGCCCGGACCAATAGCGTACTGGTTGGCGGCGACAAAACGGAACGCCTGCGCCTGCGGGCATTGATCGCGCATCTCGACACCCCGCTTGAGGATGGGGGTGACACTCAGGTTCGATATCTGCGCTTCGCCGATGCAGAGGAGCTTTCGACGAAATTGCAACAGCACTTCGCACAACAAGCAGCCGGCGAAGCCGCAGCTCAGGGTGCCAACTCCAACCAGGATGTGAGCGTCTGGGCCGATACTCAAACCAACGCAATCATTGTCAATGCACCGCCAAAAATGATGCGTTCCCTGATGAGTATCGTCGACAAGCTGGACATTCGCCGCGCTCAGGTCCTCGTGGAAGCGATCATTGTAGAAGTCATTGCCGACAAGACGTCAGAACTCGGCGTCACCTGGGCCGTTGACGACGGCAGCAGCAACAATCCGATCGCGCTGACCAATTTTCCGTCCAGCGGTCCGGGTGTTGTGCAACTGGGTGGGGCCCTCGGTGGAGGAGACGGCGCCGTCGCCGACCCATCCGGACTGATCGGCGAAGGAATCACCGTAGGCGTGGGGCGACTGTCCGATAGCGGTGTCAGTTTCGCAGCAATTCTGAATGCACTGCAGGGCGATGCCGACACGAACATTATTTCAACACCATCCCTGGTCACTACGGACAACGAGGAGGCAACCCTCAACGTCGGCCAGGAAGTGCCGTTCGTTACCGGTTCGTTCTCGAATACCGGCGGCACAGCCGGCGCCGTGAATCCGTTCCAGACCATTCAACGCGAGCAGGTTGGCGTCAAGCTCACCATTACGCCGCAAATCAATGAAGGCGGCGATTCGTTGATGTTGAAGATTTCGCAGGAGATTTCCAATATCGCCTCATCCGCCGCTGGCGCGGTCGACCTGATTACAAATGAACGCATCATCGAAACCACCGTCATTGTCGAAGACGGTCAAATACTGGTGCTGGGTGGCCTGATGGAAGATGTCCTGCGCGAGTCGGAGCAAAGGGTTCCAATACTCGGCAGCATCCCGCTGCTCGGCGCCTTGTTCAGAACACAAAAATCCGATGTCGTAAAGACCAATCTCATGGTATTCATCCGGCCGAAAATCCTCCGTGACACGGCGCAGACTCGCTTCGAAACCAATACAAAGTACAATCAGATCAGTGAAGCGCTCGATGGTGGCAGCATTCGCCTGATGCCGGGAGCGTCAAGGCCGTCATTGCCACCGCTCGAAAGCTACGAGAATGCTTCGGACAACACGACTGACAACAAGTAATCGGACGATCGGCGGATGGAAAGCACTTCAGAAATCATTCTCGAAGTCGACGAAAATTCGGCGGACGAGTTGACATTGCTGCAAGAACCTACGATTGAAGAACCTGCGGGTCGGGAGTTACCGTTCTCATTTGCCAAGCGACATGGCATTTTGATTCGCGAGTTCGAGGACGGCGTCGGCCACGCGGTTTATCGAACCGGCGCATTGCCGCTGAGCCTGGCTGAAGCCCGTCGCTTCGCAGGTGTTCCCCTGAAGCTGACCCGCGTCACTGCCGAAGCCTTTGACGGCCTGTTGCAGCAAACTTATGAACAAGGTAGCCAGATGGCCATGCAAATGGTCGGCGACCTCGACGAGCACACCGACCTGCTGCGGGTTGCCCAGGAATTGCCGGAACCGTCGGACCTGCTGGAAAGTGACGACGACGCACCGATCATTCGCTTCATCAACGCTGTATTAACGGAGGCAATAAAAGAAAACGCCTCAGACGTGCATATCGAACCGTACGAAAATCGCCTTGGCGTACGTTTTCGCATTGACGGCGTCCTGCAGGAAGTCCTGCAAACGCGTCGTGCGCTTGCGCCACTAGTTGTCTCACGTATCAAAGTCATGTCGAAACTCGACATCGCGGAGAAACGGCTGCCGCAGGATGGACGCATTTCTCTGAAGATCGCGGGTCGTGCCGTGGACGTTCGTGTTTCAACCATGCCGTCAGGACACGGCGAACGCGTCGTTCTCCGACTGCTGGACAAGCAGGCGGGACGTCTCGACCTGAATTCGCTCGGCATGGATCCCGACGCCCAAACCATGATGGATGAGCTGATTCACAAGCCTCACGGCATCATCCTCGTGACCGGGCCTACCGGATCC
>Ga0224497_10001593_pt1 | contig 14303 bp, 16 predicted proteins | sample SF_Jul11_sed_USG_4_FD_167970 | JGI IMG/M metagenome (GOLD analysis project Ga0224497, IMG submission 167970) | Sediment microbial communities from San Francisco Bay, California, United States - SF_Jul11_sed_USGS_13 | ecosystem: Environmental > Aquatic > Marine > Sediment | place: USA... | reverse complement strand
GCGTTCTTGCGGAGAATGGCAAGACGGGTCTCGACGTCGGGGGGCTGGATGTCGGTAAGCAGGCCCCATTCGAAGCGGCTGCGAAGGCGATCCTCAAGCGTCGACAGGTGCTTGGGATGTCGATCCGAGCTGATTACCAACTGCTTTCCAGACTCATAAAGAGCGTTGAACGTGTGGAAGAACTCCTCGAGGATCTGTTCTTTGCCCTCAAAGAACTGGACGTCGTCCAGCAAGAGGATGTCAACATTGCGGTACCGGTCCTTGAACTGATCCATACGCTTGCGACGAATGCCTTCGATGAAGTGATTGAAGAAGTTCTCTGATGTCACGTAGCGGGCCTCCATGGTGGGATAAAGGTCTCGGCTCTGTTGGCCAACAGCATGGAGGAGGTGGGTCTTTCCCAGCCCAGCTTCGCCGTAGATGAAAAGTGGGTTGTAGTGTCGCCCAGGTTGTTCCGACACCGCCATAGCGGCGGCGTGAGCGAATCGATTCGAGGGGCCAACAACGAAGTTCTCGAACTGGTATTTAGGGACGAGCGCAGAATGCTCGCTCGGCTGCGGTTGATGGTGGGGCTCGCTCGGTGGGACGCCGACGTCGGTGTCCTCACCATCGTCTTCGGAGTCCTCGAAGCCAGCCAGAATGGGATCTGGGCTTGCCTCCAATTCCACAACAGCCATCTCGCCGAAGGCGACAGCGGCGGCTTCCTCGATGGGGTCGAGGTACTTGTCGATCACCCATCGCAGATGGAACTCGCTGGGCGCCAACAGCTTTACGCGCTCACCTGCGACATCGGCAGGCTGCAAGGGTTCAAGCCAGGTCTGCCAGGTGACTGGCGTCACCCGGCTACGCAGAGCAATCTGGAACTCGCCCCACTGTTCCGGTTTGCTTTGGGGTTCCACCTAGACCGTCCTTCCTTTTCCACACCGATGCCCACAGCTGTGGAAAACACTCTTCGTTGTCAGAATCGCGCCCCCAGCGCGGCATTCCGGAGCGTGCATTCATCCCGATGCCCGTCGGGGAAGTCGGTCCCTCGCTTGGGGAGAGCGAGTATATGAAGGCGGATAGGTGCGCTTCAAGAACGACAAAACGCGCCTAAGGGTTGATCTCGGCTTGCCATCGGGGGGCAGATTCGCAAGAAGAGGAAAGGAGATTATGTGCGCTCATCCATGAGTGGTGCGGCGATGGGTGGCGGTTTTCCCGCTTTGGGCTAGGCAAAACTTTCGCGCACGAGACGTCTTTGACAACAACAGGGGCCATTCGTAACCTGGCTGCAGCCGCGACCGCATCGAATCACCTCATGAAGCGCACCTATCAGCCGAACGTTCGGCGCCGAAAGAGAAAGCACGGATTTCGCGTTCGAATGCGAACCCGAGCCGGCCGCGCCGTGCTCAAGCGGCGACGCAACAAGGGACGTAGTCGTCTCTCCGCATAGCGGAAGGGCTTACGCGCCTCTTCGGGGGAGATCGAGCTTCAGAAGGGTTTTTCGGAGCGGGACGCGGCAGCGAGTTGGCGGGCTTACGGTGATCACCGCGGCAGGCGGTCCGGGCAGATCGCGAGTTGGGATCGTCGCAAGTAGCGCCGTTGGTGGAGCGGTCACGAGAAACCGAGCCAAGCGACGCATCCGCGCCGCGCTGGCACGATTGGCCTTACCCGAGGCCAACGACGCCATCGTGATCGCCTCGAGGGAGGCAGTCACCGCGCAATTTGCCGAGTTGGTGAAGTGGCTGGAAAGCGCCTTCAGGACTGGAGAAGAGAAGTGAGCACAACGAAAGGCCCCCGGCCCCATCAGCCAGCGTGGTGGGTCCTCTTGGGCATCCGCGGCTATCGCAAGCTCATCTCCCCACTATTTGGCAGAAATTGCCGGTATTTGCCAACGTGTTCCGCTTATTCCCACGATGCCATAGCCCGTTTCGGGGTGATCAAGGGCGGGTGGTTGGCCGTGAAACGGATTGGCCGCTGCCACCCGTTCCGTGAGGGCGGCTATGACCCGGTTCCCAATAATGGCGGTCATGCCTGATGTGGAATGCCCTGCTGAACCTGCTGGGAGACTCCCTTGCCTTCTTCTTTGAGATCGTCCCCAACCTCGGCATCGCCATCATCCTGCTGACGATCGCGATCAACCTTCTCCTCTTCCCTCTCACCTTGAAGCAGACACGGTCGATGAGGGCTATGAGCGAGATCCAACCCGACGTCAAGAAGCTACAGAGCGAGCACAAGGCCGATCGCGAGAAGCTCAATCAAGAGTTGATGGCGCTCTACAAGGAGCGCGGGGTCAACCCTGCCGCCGGCTGTCTGCCCCTACTACTACAGATGCCCATCTGGTTCGCATTGTTCCGCGTGTTGCGAGAGCCCCTCGACTTCGTACACGCCGATAGTGACCTGGCCGGTGCACTGGAACGTGGCGACGTGCGGTTCCTGGGAATGGACCTCCGATTGGAGCCCTCCAACGCCATCTCAGATGGGTTCGTGACGGCGCTCCCATATATCATCTTGGTGTTGGTGGTGGTGGCGACCGGCTACTACCAACAGCTACAGACCACGGCCCGGGCCAAGAAGACCGGCCAAAAGGTCACCGGACAGGCACAGTCCATGCAGACCGTTATGAAGATATTTCCAATTATCTTCGGCTTCATCTCGTGGAGCATGCCTGGCGGGCTCGTTTTGTATTTCGCCGCTAGCCAGATAATCAGAATCGGGCAGCAGGCAGCCATTATTTCGATCGACGGGCACGCCGGCGAGAAGCGTAAACCTGTGGTCGAAGAGGCGGTGGATCTGCCGGAAGAGGACGCCAAGCCCCTGCAAACACCGGGGCAGCGTCGCAAGGATCGCAAACGCAAGAGGAAATGAAGATGGAATGGGTTGAGGTTGAAGCAAAGTCGGTAGAGGCCGCTGTTCAAGCCGCAGTAGACGAGTTGGGCCTCAAGTCCGTTGACGAAGTTCAGGTCGAAGTGCTGCAAGAGCCGCAGCGGGGATTCCTAGGAATGGGCGGCCAAGGCGCCATCGTTAGGGTCAAGCCGGCGCCGCCAAAGCGGCAACGCAAGCGCGGGGGCGGCGGACGAGGCCGTGGTGGTTCGGGCCAACGTCAACCGCAAGGCGACCAGGGCAAGAGTCAAGCACAGGAGAAGAAGGACGGCGGAAGGCAGCGCGACGGAGGAAAGGGTCGTCAGAAGACCAGCGCAGCGGGCGCGAGTGACGGCAAGCGCCGGACCGGTGGAGACCGCAAGAAGAGCGGCCGAGACGGGCGAAGTGGTCGTGACGGCCGTCCTGAAGGCAACGGTGGCAGCCAACGATCGAAGAAGACACCAAAGGAGAACACCGTGGCACAAACAGATAGCTCAGATCGGCCGCCCCTGGACGTCGAAGAGCAAGCCGATGTGGTGAGATCCTTCTTGAAGGGGCTAGTGGCAGCGTTCGGCCTGGAGGGTGAGGTAAAGGTTGAGGTCATCGAGGACGACATCATTATCGCCGATGTCAGCGGTGAACAGACCGAGGCGTTGGTGGGTACCAAGGGCTCCATCATGCAATCCGTACTCGACCTGCTGAAGATCATCGTCCAGCGTAAGACCACCCACCGCGCTCGTATTCGCTTGGATATCGCTGGATATCAGGCCCGCCGGCGCGAGGCGTTGACCATCTACGCCAACCGTCTGACCGACAAGGTGCTGGCTGAGGGAGGCGAGGTCATGCTGGAGCCGATGAACCCGGCCGATCGCAAGGTGGTGCACGACGCAGTGGCCGAGGTCGAGGGGACCCGGTCTTGGTCTGAGGGTGAGGAGCCAAATCGCTCGGTTCTCATTGGTTTGGCGCCCGGTGTCGAGCCCACCGGCGACCGAGGTGACTCTGCCACCAGCGACGATAGTGATGATGACCACGATGATGACGACGGGGCCGACGGCGATGCCGGATCGGACCACGATGATGACGACGGGGCCGACGATGACGACTATTCGGAAGATGACGACCCCGACGACTAAGAGTGGTTGACTCGGATTCACGTGGAACAGGTGGCGAGCTGATGGATGAAGGCAGGCAGGCTGCCATCGCGGCAGCCGATTGGGCCGGGACCACCCTGGCCGAGCCACAGCTGGCAAGACTAGATCTGTTGGCCCAATGGCTGGTGGATGAGGCCATGCCGGCCGGAGGCCTGGGACCTCATGAGGGGGGCAAAGTGTGGCGGCGCCACATAGCCGATTCCCTGACATTCGGAGTCGCCTTCAAAGGAATCGACCCACCAAGCGAAATTCTCGATGTTGGGACTGGAGTAGGACTGCCAGGGATACCACTGGCATTGGCTCTTCCGGACACCACAGTGACGTTGCTTGATAGGGGCGGCCGGCGAATAACCCTGTTGCATCGCATCGTTGGGATCCTGGAACTCACCAACGTCGTTATTGAGCAGGCCGACATTCACTCGGTGGCTGACGATCATTGGCACGCCATGACCTATCGGGGAGCAGTGAGTGCGCCCGAGGCAGTGGGTCTCACCTCCAAGCTGTTGGCCGATGACGGCACCTCGGTGCTTGGGCTGTCAACTCGTCCGGATCGGCCACAACGGGCCGAAGAGCTGATAGGGGTGGCCCAAGCCCTGGGCCTTGATGCCGAGTTGAGGGAAGTTCCCAATGAGGCTCTTGACGGCGGTGCCTGGCTCCTTATCATGCGGCGCAGTGGAACAGATGACGCCAAGGATGAATGAGGGAGCGACGGTCGTTGCCATCGCCAACCAAAAGGGCGGGGTAGGGAAATCAACTACCTCGATCAACTTGGGCGCCGCCCTCGCCTTCCAGGGAGAGCGCGTGCTGGTGGTAGACCTGGATCCGCAAGCCAACGCCACCTCGGGGTTAGGTGTCGACAAGGCATCGGTGGTTCGCAGTACCTATGACATCGTGGTGGGGGAGACACCCATCGAGGACGTAGTTGAGCCGACCAGCATTAGGAATTTGTATGTCGTGCCGTCCAGCATCGACCTCGCTGGGGCCGAGATAGAGCTGGTTTCGATGTTCTCTCGGGAGCAGCGATTGAAAAACGCCTTGGTTCCGGCTTCCGCCGATTACGATTTCATCATTATCGATTGCCCACCTTCGCTGGGTCTATTGACGATCAATGCGCTGTCGGCTGCCCACGAAGTCTTCATTCCGATCCAGTGTGAGTACTACGCACTGGAAGGAGTTAGCCAATTGGTTAAGAACGTAAGGTTGGTACAACAGAACCTCAACCCTCAACTCGAGATTGAAGGTATTGTAATGACCATGTACGACGCACGAACCACTCTTTCCCAGGAAGTGGTAAGTCAAGTGCGCGAACACTTCACCGATACCGCGTATAGGACGGTCATTCCGCGCACGGTCCGACTGTCAGAAGCGCCATCGCATGGTCAGCCGATCGAAGTCTTGGATCCGATGAGCCGGGGTGCCATCGCGTACAGAGAGTTGGGTCGAGAGTTCAGGAGGAGGCATGGCCGCCAAGAAGCCGGGGTTGGGTAAGGGACTCGAGTCGCTGATCCCCGTGGAACGCCCCGATAGGGGCTACACGGTGGTTCCGCTCGATCGCATCTCACCCAACCCACAACAGCCAAGGAGTCACTTCGATGATGACGCCCTCGAGGGGATGGCTGCGTCGATCCGCGAGGTCGGTGTGCTCCAACCCATCGTCGTACGCGGCGACGGAGATACCGGGTACGTTCTAGTCGCCGGCGAGCGCCGGTGGCGGGCAGCTCGCATGGCCGGGCTCGACGAGATTGCAGTTGTAGTGCGCGAGGGTGAGGACGTTTCCAACCTCACCGAGGCCCTCATCGAGAATATCCAGCGGGAGGATCTCACCCCACTGGAGGAGGCTGCGGCCTACAGACAACTACTGGATGATTATGGATTGACCCATGAACAAGCCAGCTCCAGGGTGGGAAAAAGCAGGTCAGCATTGACGAATTCGCTAAGACTGCTGACTCTGCCACCCTCGGTTCAGGGTCTGCTAGATCGTGGTGAGCTCAGCGCCGGTCACGGCCGGGCGCTGGCCGGGCTCGAAGACGCCAAGTACGCCACCTACATAGCGGAGCGTGCAGTGGATGAGGGTTGGTCGGTGCGACAGGTAGAGGATGCTGTGAGATCTCGCATGGGTGCGAGTGACGATGTCGCCAAACCGCGCCGGACGCGCCGGTCACGCCCTGCCGAGGTCCTGGAATTGGAGGCTCGTTTGGCCGAGCATTTGGCAACCCCGGTGAAGATCGATTACGGCGCGCGCGGCGGCAAGCTGACGATTCGGTTCCGTGACCTGAATAGCCTCGAGGAGATCTACCGCCGCCTGATGGGCTGAGACGACCGAACCTCTACGAGCTCTGCGGCTACTCGGCCGCGCCGGTGAACAGGACCTGAAGCGCCTGACCGGTTTCTCTTCCTACCTTCTCATCGAGCAGGGGTGCTGCCACCACCACTGCTACCGGCCTCGTCTCTTTCAGCATGGGGGTTGCCATGCCTCCAACCTTCATTCCCAACCGTCCGGCGATCTCATGGGCTAGTACTTCGCCGACTTCGCTGGCGGAGTGCTCGCTTCGGAAATAGAACACCCCGGGTTGGTCTCTTCCTTCCATGAAAGACACCACCAGGTCAACCTCTGCCCTGTTAGCGCGTCGAGCCCGGATCCGTTCCGAAGGTGTGGCATCGATCGATCTGGTCAGTACCGGCGTCGCACCCATCTCTCGCAGTTCCACGGAGCACGCCGCGGCCGCCTTCCATGCAGCCTCAGATTCGGTCGCGTCGCGACACGACGCATCGACCAAGATGCGGTGACCGGCGATGGAATCGGGGAGCCCGCGTAGCCACTGTCGTTCCCGCACGGCTTCTCGTCCACCCTTGTCGGTGGCGCGTTTCATGAAGTTCAGTTCAGAAGCGACCACCGGCCCGCATATTCCATCTTCTGCCAGGCCACGATTCTGCTCGAACTCCAACACGGCGGCCAGGGTGTTTGGCCCGAAGATGGAATCCACCTTGCCTGCATCAAATCCAAGGGAGTTGAGGATCCGTTGTAGTTCGGCGACGTCATCGCCCCGCATCATCGGCAGACGGTGGTACAGCAATCGCCCGCCCAACCGGTAGCCAGACTCGACCAGTGCTCGCCAGGTCTCTGGGCCGACGATGCCATCTGGGGCAAGTCCGCGGGAGTCCTGGAATCTCCTCACGGCAGATTCGGTAGCGGCGCGGTACTCGGCCTCTGGATCTTGGGCACAATCGAAACCGATCCGCTGTAGCCGCGCCTGGATGTCTCGCACGGCCTCTCCGGTCGCGCCGAATCGATAGAGCCTCACGGGCTTATCGTGGCACAAAAGTCGCCCATGTGGGGCGACTTAGGCGGTGATGTACTCGTTGAGTTCGTCGAGCAGTGCCGCTTTGGGCCTGGCTCCGACGATCCTCTTCTTCTCAACGCCATCCTGGAAAACGATCAGGGTGGGGATGCTCATCACGTCGTGGTTCATGGCCGACTGGGGGTTCTCGTCGACGTTGAGCTTGGCGATGGTGATCTTGTCGCTGTGATCGGTAGCGACCTCGTCGAGCACCGGAGCGATCATGCGGCACGGCCCACACCATTCGGCCCAGAAGTCAACCAACACCGGCTTATCGCCCGAGATGGCAGCTTCGAAGTCAGAGTCGCTAACGGTGACCGTGTTCTCACCCATTTTCATTGTCTCCTTTTTGAATTGCACGACCTATAACCGCCGCGGAGCCCTTTGTGTTCCTTCAGGCCTCTCGGGCTTCGAGCCAACGTTCGGCGTCGAGAGCTGCTGCACAGCCGGTTCCCGCCGCGGTCACGGCCTGACGGTATACGAAGTCAACGACGTCTCCGGAAGCGAAGACACCCGGCACAGACGTTGTAGTTCCCTCGAATACGTCGATATAGCCCTTGTCGTTTAGCTCTAGCTGACCTTTGAACAGATCTGTGTTCGGTGTGTGGCCGATGGCAACGAACAACCCCTCTGTGGCAAAGTCCGACTCAGCGGCGGTCTTGGTGTTGCGCACCCTCACACCGGTCACAGAGGTCTCACCGTGTACCTCGGTTACCACGCTGTCCCACATGACTTCGACCTTGGGGTTCTTCATGACCCTGTCGGCCATGATCTTCGACGCTCTGAACTCATCGCGGCGATGAATGACGGTGACCTTCGAAGCGAACTTGGTCAAGAACAATGCTTCCTCCATGGCGGAGTCACCTCCCCCGACCACAACCAACTCCTTCTCCTTGAAGAAGAATCCATCACAGGTGGCGCATGCTGACACGCCATGGCCGCGCAGCTTTTCTTCGCCGGGGATCTCGAGCCAGCGGGCTGAAGCGCCGGTTGAGATGACAACGGCGTCGGCCTCGTGACTGTCCTCTCCCACCCGCACGATGAAGGGTGCCACCGAGAAATCGACCGCGGTCACGTCGTCGGTGACGATTCGGGTGCCGAACCGTTCAGCCTGCTCGCGGAACTTCTGCATCAACTCGGGACCAGTGATCCCGTCGGGGAAACCGGGGTAGTTCTCGACGTCGGTGGTGAGCATCAACTGACCCCCGGCCTGAGCGCCTTCGAAGAGCAGAGGTTCGAGATCGGCACGGGCTGCGTAGATCGCGGCGGTGAGACCGGCCGGACCCGAGCCAATGATGATCAGCTTTTCGCTCATTCGGATTCCTCCTGAGGCACTTTGTTGCGGAGCCTCCACACCAACGCCCCGCCGAGGACGAATAATCCCCCAAGAATCACGTAGGACCACTCGGTGCCAACCACCTCGCCACCGAGGCGAAGCAAACCGATGACGAGGAAGACGAACACCACGATGGCGAGAACGAACAAGATCACAGCTAGCGCTGCCCACTTGGCGGCCCCGTCCACCCGATCGATAGTCAGAGCCCGCACTTTCCCGGCGGCCATTTCGATGGAATCGGCGATCTTGGTGGGGAAATCCTGCTCCGGCGTTTCGTCATCCATTAACGAATCAGGTTAGCGAAGGTGCTATTGGTCGCTACTTGTCGTTACCTGCTCGCAGGTCTCAGCATCGAGGAGTACAACCATCGGCTCGTCGGCGAACGGGCCGACGAAAACCAACACCTGACGGCCATCCAATGTCCCGCTTCCGATCTGTTGGTAGACCCAACTGTCCGTCGCCGTTATCTCACAGTATGGCGTCAGCGACGTTGCATCGGTCAGCTGGAGATCGCCAAGCTGATCGTTCAGTTGGTCGATCTGCTCGTCTGAGAAATGAAGGGTTCCTGGGCTCAGCGATAACCCGGACGCTCGATAGGCGGCGTAGGCGTCTCGAATGGATTCGATGTCCTCAGGCGATATCTCGCCGAATGCGAGCAGTTTCGGCACACCCGCAGCGCCGTCTTCCTCGGTGGCGGCGGCGAAGTTGGTGGTGGCCGGAGCTTCGGCAGCAGCTGGGGCCTCGGCCGCAGGCGCCGCCGTGCCTGCATCTCCGCTGGCGAGGTCGTCGGCGCCAAGCTCGGGGGTCTCCAGGTCGGCACGAGCCTCGGTTTGGGCTAATGGCCCATCTGCTGAGTTGTCCCCACTGGTGGACAGCAGGTTGAGCAACGGGGCGGCTGCCACCACTGTGACCAGGACGACGGCGGCGGTGACCAAGCCGGCCCAGGGCAATCGTCGCTCCCGGCGAGCAGCTGGGGCGTTCTCGATGCCGAGCGCATCGGCAACGCCGCGGCGCATCTGAGCGGACTCCTGCATCGAAAGACCTGGTGTTGGTGCTTCGCTCATAGCCGACAGCGCAAGGCGCTGGGCGTCGAGCTCGCTCTGACATTCGGCACACCCGCCGATGTCAGCGGAAGCTCTGGCCGCTTCCGCGGCGTCGAGCGCCCCTTCGGCCAGGGCTGCGATTAGGTCGTGGTCGTGGTTATGCATGTTCTTCATCTCTTGGAGTGTGCGGCGCGGGTAAAAGGTTCCCGAGAGATTCAGCCAGAATTCGTCTTCCTCGGAACAAACGGCTCTTCACCGTGCCAACCGCCACTCCCAGGGCGTCCGAGGCATCCTGTAGAGATAGCCCCTGGAGATCGACCAGCACGATGGCTGAGCGGAATTCGATAGGCACTTCGGCGAGAGCGGTTTCGATGTCTGGGCGAAGCTCGGCCGCGGCCAGCGCGTCACCGCTGGTGCGATCTGGTGGGTCGTGGTGTTCAGGCAGTGGATCGGCCCTATGACGCTTCTGCCGCCGCAATGAGTCGTAACAAGTGTTGACGGCGACCCGATAAAGCCACGTGCTGAAGGCTGACTTTCCGGCGAAGCTACCCACTTTGCGAAACACGGTGATGAACGTTTCCTGCGTTGCATCGAGCGCCGCCTCGCGATCGCGCAGCATTCGCAGGCAAACCGCGAAGACCCTGTCTTCGTGCGCCGCCATGAGGTCGTTGAACGCCGCTTGGTCGCCGCCGAGGAACCGGTCGATCAACCCGCGATCGAAGTCGGAGGGTTGAGTCATGGTCGGAACTGTATTTCGTATAGGTAGCCAAAGAAGAACTCATCGTTTGCTGGAAGGTCGGTGAGCCAAATCAACCAGTGTCCGTCGACTCTCGCTGGAAGCTGGATGGTGGCGCTACCGCCTACCACCGTGCCAGAGGCAACCTCCTCCCACACGGAGAAGTCGGCTGGTATCTGCTCCGCCCACTGGATCGCATAGCGCAGGCCGTCGCTGGCTGTCATATCCAAAACTGTCGGTGTTCCGGTAGTGGCGAACGACACGCCAACGCCTCCCTTGATGCTGCGAAGTGGGTCGAAGTAGCGCTCGGTGCGCCAGCCCGTGGAGGTGTCCCCATCGGCCAACAGGAATATGTCGCTATTTCGTTCTACACCGTCGCCGAACGGGTCATATGCGGCCGCGACCGTGATCAGTTGCCCCGCAGAAGCGGGCAACGAGGTAGTGGGGGCGGCGGATGTCGGATCGAGTTCGGGGGTCGTGGCCACCGGGCCCGCCGGGAACAGGAAGGGCGATTCGGAGCCAGTATCGATGAGGAAACCAGCCACGATGATCGCAACAGCCGCCACCAACAAGCCAGCGCCGATGGCCAGCCACAGCCGTGACCCGGCGCGGCGTTCCCGGCTCGGAGCGCTGCTCGGCGAGGCTCGCAAAGCGGCAGCGAGATCGGTCGCGCTCATGCGGCCATCGGCCGCGGCGATCAGCGCTTCGTCAACCGCCGAAGAGAGCCCCTGGGCCACCTGGGATGGTGGCAGGTCGGTTGGTCCGCCCACGATCCCCTCGATAAGGGCAAGGGAAAGATCCTTGGTATCGGAGAGTTGATCACCGCGTTGGTGACTCTTGCCGAAGCCGGAGATCTTGCCGGGGTGGGCCGCGGCGAACTGGATGGTGTCCGGACCGATGGCACCGTGCACCACTCCGGCTTCGTGGAGCGCTGCGAGAGCATCGGCGAGGCCGGCGGCGTTGGGAAGGAAATCCTCCACGGGTATGGTCTCCCCCGCCTTGATCCGATCGGCCACGCTCACCCCGCCGGTCCATTCACTCACGGCATAGGCTCCCTGGCCGGTGTCGTCGGCGGCGAATACCGAAGCCAGATGATCGTGCGAAACCCCCGCCGCGGCCCTGAATGCCGCAAGGAACTGAGCTTTCCGTTGCGGAGATGCCTCCGGTCCGAGCCATTCGACCATGACCGGTCTATCGAGCATCTCATCGGTGGCGAGCCAGGCCTCGACATCGTCGACGCGCCCCAACCTGACCTCTATATGGAATCGATCGGGAAGAAGTGGGGCCACCGAGGTCGAGAGTAACTGTGCAGGTGTGGTGGCAGTGTCAGCTCAGACGGCGGCGAGACGCAGCAGGCCAAGCGAATCAGTCAGGTTTATGAAGCCCTCCTGCTCGTACAGAGAGCGTGCAGATCCGTTGTCGGTCTGGGTATTGAGCAGCAGGGCTCCGGCCCCGTTCTGGCGCGCCTGGCGGGCGCATGCTCGCACCATGGAGCGACCCATGCCTTGTCGTTGCCAGCGCGGCAACACCGCCATCCTCTGCAGATAGGCAAGAGCATGGCCGAGGCCGAGGATGGCGAAGCCGGCCAACCCGCCAACATCGTCCCGAATCACCAGAAGGGTCGACTTGGCGGTGGCATCAAGTGCCTCGGTCAACCCGATGGCATCCAGCCGCCAGAAAGGCTCGAACGCTTCCGAGTCGATGATCGCTGCGGCCGCGACATCGTCGCGAGAACCTTGCTGAACCAGGTGGTCTGGGGTGCGGGGACTTGATCCGAGGTCCAATCGCAGCAGAGCGAGGTTGAGGTACGGCTCGAAACCTGCCGCCCTCCAGGGCCGGGCCGCAGCGTAGGGCAGGGGAATAGAAATGACGGAAGGGGCCCCAGCAGCAAAGAGCCTCTCTGCGCAGCCAGCAATGAACCCGGGGCCGCCCCTGATGATCCGCAGATGGGCGTCGTTGTAATCCTGGTTCCACGGTCGAGCGGCGGCCTTGGCCCAACCTCTGCGCAGGGTCACTGGACCGGGCCATGTCTCGAACAAGCGGACCTTGGGAGCTGCGGGCCCGGGTTGGGCAGTCTTCGCCACCAGCCAAGGGTACTGCAGGCCGCGCCGCCGCCTGCCAGAGTGTCATCGTGGACTTGCTTCTGTACACCCATCCATCTTTCGAGCGCCACAACACAGGGCCCGGGCATCCCGAGCGGCCGGCGCGCCTCGGCGCCGCCATAGGCGGGGTGTCGGGTTCGACTGCAACGGTCGAGCGCCGCGATGCTCCGGTTGTCCACCTCGACGCGTTACACCGGATTCACAGTCCGGAATACGTAGATCTCATCCGGAGCTTCTGCGAGGAAGGCGGCGGCCACCTCGACCCCGACACGGTGGCGGTCGAGACCTCTTGGGAGGCTGCTCTGCGGGCGGCCGGTGCTGGGCTGAGCGCCATCGAGGAGATGAGCGCCACCGCTACCGCTGGTGCGTTCCTGGCGGTTCGCCCCCCCGGTCACCACGCCGAGACCGCTCGAGCTATGGGATTCTGCCTGTTCAACAACATCGCGATCGCGGCGGCGGCGCTGGTCGAAGAGGGAGAGAAAGTAGCCATCGTGGACTGGGATGTGCACCACGGAAACGGCACCCAGAACTCTTTCTACAACGACGGTCGAGTGCTCTATGCATCGCTGCACGAGTTCCCCGCCTATCCAGGGAGCGGGTGGTTGGACGAGGTGGGCAGCGGCCGTGGCGAGGGTCTTACGATCAATCTGCCCATGCCCACGGGCACCGGCGGGGACGCCTATCGACCCGCGATGAACGATCTCATCGTGCCTGCCATTAGAAGCTTTGGCGCCACCTGGCTGTTGGTGAGTGCCGGCTACGACGCCCATTCTGCAGATCCTTTGGCAGGATTGCGCTTGTCGGATGGCGACTACGGGGTAATGGCGTCGGCGCTCCGTGCGGCGGTACCTGCCAAGAGGACGATCTATTTCCTCGAAGGGGGGTACAACCTCGAGGCCCTCGAGAATTCTGTGACTGCCACCATCGACGGTGGCGACTCGCCGCTATCCCCCGGTAGGTCGCCCGACTCTGCCTGGCGCATTATCGACCAGGTTGGAGAGAGCTTGGAGGCCCACGGGCTTCGTTGAGGAGCCTCTCAAGGGCGAGGCTCCTCTACCGATAAAGGGCTTGACCACTCCGTTGCACGAGAGGACGGCATCTTGTCCGAACAACCTGGCGTTGAAGAGCTTCTAGGGAAGCTGGTAGCTGTTAGCGGATCAGACCTGCACCTGAAGGTGGGTTCTCCCCCTGTTTTTCGCATCGATGGTGAGCTGCATCTGTCCAACCTGCCCAAGATGACCGCAGCCGACACCGAGCGAATCGCTGCCGAGATAATCCCGGACCACCTCGCAGAGGAGTTCACCCACACCCACGAGGCTGACTTCGCGTTCGGCTTGCCTCAGCTAGGCCGGTTCCGCGTGAACTGTTACTCACAGCGCGGCTCGGTCACCCTCGTGATGCGCTCTGTTTCACCCGCCAGTCAGAACTTCCATGAGCTCGGTTTGCCAGATGTCCTAGGCACCTTGGGTGCCGAGTCTCGAGGACTGGTTCTCGTGACCGGTCCGACCGGCTCCGGCAAGAGCACCACCCAGGGCGCCATCATCGATTACATCAACTCGAATCGACGCTGCAACATCATCACCCTGGAAGATCCGATCGAGGTTCTGCATCCAGACAAGCTCTCAATCGTCAGTCAGCGCGAAGTTGGTGTCGACACCATGACGTTCGCGGAAGCGTTGCGCCGCGTGCTGCGCCAAGACCCCGATGTCATCCAGATTGGGGAGATACGAGACGCCGAGACCACTGACGCAGCCCT
>Ga0224497_10001592_pt1 | contig 14313 bp, 7 predicted proteins | sample SF_Jul11_sed_USG_4_FD_167970 | JGI IMG/M metagenome (GOLD analysis project Ga0224497, IMG submission 167970) | Sediment microbial communities from San Francisco Bay, California, United States - SF_Jul11_sed_USGS_13 | ecosystem: Environmental > Aquatic > Marine > Sediment | place: USA: California... | reverse complement strand
TGGCGCTTAATTCGAAAACTGACGGCGCCATTGTGGCTTGTTAAGCCGCGGGAATGGAATAAGACACCAGTAATTATTGCTGCTGTCGACCCTACGCATCGTAAAGACAAATACCACTCGATCGATCAGCTAATCGTCGACGCCGCTAAATCGATGGCAAGCAAATGCGGCGGAAAGCTGATGCTGTTGCATACTTATGAACGTCTCGTTGAAATTGGTAGCCATGCGATGCTATCGATAAAGCCCGTCCGCTTACCGGTGGAAAAACTCGATCAGGATATCCGTAAATCGCACCGGCAAAAACTCGACAAGCTTGCCAGTGAAAACGATATTCCCGAGGACGACGTTCATCAGTTACCCGGGCGCACGCGCGATATCCTGCCGGCCTTTGCCCGCGCATACGATGCTGACCTGGTGATAATGGGGGCTTGGGCCAGGACGGGCCTGAAACGACGTGTACTGGGCAGTACCGCTGAACAGGTGCTTGACCACCTGCCTTCCGACATTCTGATTGTTCGCCCCTCTTAGACACCTGGCTCAGTCTTGCTCTGCGGCGAGTGCCTCAAGGCGCGCCGCTTCGAATTCGTCGCCTTCATTCCATACCGGCATATCATCGGCATTCGCTATCGCGAGGCCTATCCAAAAACCTATTCGGGCGTCTTCTATCATGCCCTCAAAATTCCAGTTCGGGTCGTACTCATCGGACGGCTGGTGGTAGTGAACCTCGGTGTAGAAATCCACTTGCTGCTTGCCCCACTCAGGTGGCCGATCGACGAAGTCTGTACCTGGATCGAGGTACACTGCAGGCACACCGATTTTTGCGAAGCTAAATTGGTCTGAACGATAAAAGTAGCCTTTGTCGGGAAATTGATCGGGCTTCACGACCCGCCCCTGCTCGCTCAAAAGTAACTTGACGATCTGATCGATGGATGATTTGCCAAGGCCAATGTAGGTGACATCGTGCGTCTCACCCCAGATATTGCCGCCATCGTAATTGAGATTTGCCGCGATTTTTCCCGGCGCAAAAGTCGGGTTAGCCGCAAACCACTCCGAGCCTATCAATCCCTGCTCCTCTGCGCCGACCAACGCGAAAAGAATAGAACGGCGCGGGGCGACTGCCAGCGACTTAAACGCTTTGGCCATTGCAATGACCTCGGCAACACCTGAGGCATTGTCCATCGCACCGTTGTAAATCGTGTCACCCTCGTCATTCGCCGGACCGATACCGAGGTGATCGTGGTGGGCCGAGTAGATGACCACCTCGTCCTTTAGGACGGGATCACTGCCTGGTATCAGACCAAGCACATTCGCCGATTGAACCCTGGTGATCTCAACGTCCATCGCAATCGACGTTGTAACGCCCAGAGCTACCGGCTCGAAATCCCTGTTGTAGGCCGCCTCTCGCAATACGTCCAGATCCTTGCCGGCCAAAGCAACCAGTTTGCGTGCGGCATCTTCCGCTAACCAGGCATTGAACTGGCTGCGCGGCGCATCGCCCGCCGGCAATTCAAACTGCGCGCCGGCGCCCGAATTTTGCAGTACCTGGAATGGATAGCCCGCAGATGGCGTCGTGTGGATGATAATTGTACCTACGGCACCCATTTGGGCCGCTTTTTGTTGCTTGTAGTCCCAGCGTCCATACCAAAGGCGTGTATCGCCGGCGAAGAGATCGGGATCCCAGTCCGGGTCGTTGTTCATGACAAGAACTACTTTTCCAGTGACATCCACCCCCGCGTAGTCATCCCAGTCAAACTCCGGTGCCTGAATGCCATAGCCGACGAAAACGACTTCCGCGCCCGACACTTCAGAACGATCTTTCTGCACCCCGCTGCTGACTATGAAATCATCCCATTGCTTGATCGTCAGCGAACTGCCTGCACCCTCAAATTTCCATCTTGCGGGCTGGTGGCTGTTCACGCCGACCAGGTCAAATCGTTGCTCCCAGGTTCCGTCTGCTGCACCAGGTAGCAGACCCAGTTCGGCCAACCTTCCTGCGAGGTACTGACGTGCTTTTACGTCACCGGCGCTGCCCGGCCCACGGCCTTCATACGCATCGCTGGAAATTTCGGCAATAATCTCGCGAATGAATTCGTCGGTAATTTCTTTCGCGGCATCCTCGCCTGCGACATTCCCGTCGCTCGCAGTTGCTGGCTCTTCTCTCGTGCACGCAGCCAACGCGATAAGTACGGCTATGACGCCGAGAACAAATGTGTTTCTCAAGGTGATGCTCCGAGGGTAGTCAAGAAGTGTGGTGTGTCTCTAGTCGCGACGAATCACAAAGACTTCGTAGCGACCATCCGGCCCAATGTACCAGGACGCAATCGTGCTTGTGATGCTGACAACTATAGAGCCAAGAATGGCTGAGCCCAATCCCGCGACCGAAAAGTTCTCGAGCATCGCAGCAACGAGCCCAAACATTGCGGCATTGAGGACAAACAAGAATAGACCGAGCGTCACTATGGTCAGCGGCAATGTCAGCAGAAACGCGACGGGGCGAACGAATGCATTGACGAGACCCAATAATACAGCGGCAATGATGAAACTGCCGGTACCAACAATCTGCACACCTGGAATCAGTATCGACGCCAGATACAGCCCCAGCATGATGATGAGCGTGCGAAGGATTATTCCGTTCATCCTGCAATTATGCGACTACGCCCGACACTTTGCTAGAATCGCCGAGGAGAACCATGCAGCGCGAAGCGCTGCTATATTCAGATGGCTCGAATTGTCTGACAAAGAAATCAACATTGCGCCCGTAGCTCAGTCGGATAGAGCACCAGATTCCTAATCTGGGGGCCGCAGGTTCGAATCCTGCCGGGCGCGCCATAATTTAAAAGGTCCCTTGTGGGCCTTTTTGTTTGTGCCTTGTGTGCAAGGTTCGAGCCGTACCGCCCGAAGGGTGGAGGTTCGCACCGAGGAGCGCGCAGCGCGACGACAGGCGCAGCCGAGTAGCGACTCGCCTATCCTGCCGGGCGCGCCACTGTGCCAAATGTCGGGCAGATACGCCGGTTTTTGCGGTCTTTTCTGCCTGTCCCGGCACACATGACGGCAACGCTTCCCAAAGGTACGAATATCGGATCAGATGAGCGGCACAAGCTGGGCCGGACCCACACCTGTAACACGGATGTTTATACCTATTTCTTTGCCCCAGACCCCTTGCTATAAACGCCCCACGGATAAAAAAGGTACAGTCTTCAAACACAGGTGCTGCAGGATAAGCAACATGTCGAAATCACAGATCACAGGCGATACCAAATACTTGTTCAAGCGGGACAAGATGTGGTGGGTGAAGATCGCCGTGCCGAAACCGTTGCGTGGTGTTCTTGGCCACGATCTGCGGAAATCGCTGCACACACATGATCTGGAAGAAGCCAGGGAGGCGCGGTGGGCAGTTGCAGAAGAACTCCGCGCCATAATAGAGAACGCTCACAAAGAGCAACACAGCAAGTCAGCAGATCAGGATTCCAAAATGGCCCAAATTGAGGTTGCGTCCCCCGTCAAATCGGTAGGCGCTCAGCAGGTTAATGAGTACATCGTAGAGATTGTGAGCGATTCCGGCGAGGGCGCACAAAAATGTGGCCAGATCCTGGGACTGGTGAGCGGCAAGATGGGCAACGGTGTCTGGACCGTGGAGATCATTCCCGCCGAAATCCAGCCGCCCGCGAGGGAGCGCCAGGGCGCCAGCGGCATCCGCGTCCGCATGGGGTCGAAAGAAATGACCAATATGGGTGACGAAGCTGAAATGGTCGTCGCGTTTAACGAGCAGGTGCTCTACTCCCGCATCGATAATCACGCTTATAAGAAGGGCACGGTCGTTTTGCTGGAAAGCATGTGGGCCGAAGATCCCGAAGAAAAAGTTCGCAATCAGTACAAGGACGCACTCGCCGATTTCGCCGCGCAGGGGCTGGTCGTGCATGAGTTGCCGATCCAGAAAGAATGTCTCAAGCTCGTGCCCGACCCGCGCAAGGGCAAGAACATGTTTGTGCTCGGGATGCTTTGCAGAATTTTTGGTCGGGATACCGACACGGCCAAGAATGAGATTGCGAAGATATTCAAAAAGAAAAGCGAGAAGGTCATCAAGATCAACCATGATTTGTTTGATGCCGGCTACGCTTTCGCACAGGAGAATCTGGACTACGCGTTCGAAATCCCCACCGCCGAGGAAAATCGAATGAAATCACCGGTCGTTATCAACGGCAACACCGCGGCAGGGCTCGGTGTCATGGCTGCCGGCATAGAGCTGGTCGCGATGTATCCAATCACCCCGGCGACATCGGCATCTCATTATCTTGCCGAGGACTTTCATTTAACGGGCGGTTTCGTGCACCAGGCTGAGGATGAGATAGCAGCGATCGGTTTTGCCATCGGTGCGTCCTATGCAGGCAAGACTGCATGCACAATTACCTCCGGGCCTGGCATGGCGTTGAAGACCGAGATGATCGGTCTCGCTGTGATGGCCGAGGTTCCTCTGGTAATCATCGACGTACAGCGCGGCAGCCCGTCTACGGGTCTTCCAACCAAGGTCGAACAGGGCGACCTGCTCGCGTGTATCTACGGTGCGCCGGGCGATTCACCCAAAGTCGTCATTGCCGCAGCCACGATCTCGGAGTGTTTCCACTTCGTGGTCATGGCGCGCAAGCTGGCCGAGTCGTTCCGTACGCCGGTGATCATACTGACGGACGCGAATCTCGCTACCGGTGTGCAGCCGATAGAGCGACCCGAAGTAACTGAAGAGTGGTTTGCCCCACCGCTGGACCAGTCAGCCTGGGACAAAGAGGTATCGCCCTACAACTGGGACGAAACCACCGGTCTGTCCGAACGACCCATCCCGGGCATGCGCGGCGGCGAATACGTACTCACCGGCCTTGCGCACAACCGCAATAGCAAGATCGCATACGACTCGGCGTCGAACCAGGAAGGCATGAACATGCGCAGCCGCAAGCTCGCGGCACTGGGCGCGACGATGAAGCCTCCCGAGATCCATGGTGATCCTACCGGGGATCTGCTGATCGTCGGCTGGGGATCCACGCTGGGCGCGATTGAGGAGGCGGTGGATCTGGCGAGGACGCAAGGCCACAAGGTGTCTTCAGTTCACCTCCGATTCCTGTCGCCGCTCGAGCCCGGTTTGAAAAAGATTTTCTCGGGTTTCAAAAAGGTCATGACCATCGAGATCAATTACAGCGACGATCCTGATTCGCCTTTGATCACCGAAGAAAACCGCCGCATTTCACAGCTCGCGCTCATACTGCGCGCACACACGCTGATGGATATCGCTTGCTGGTCTACGGTTCCGGGTCATCCGCTGCAACCTGGCACCATCGGCAAAGTCATTAAAGCGAATATCACGGAGACAGAAGGAGCAGCAACATGTTCGGCTTAAAAGGTGACTGGTCCCTCGAGGTCAAGGATCGATATTTCACGTTAGAAGATTATTGCGGTGCGGAACCACGTTGGTGCACCGGCTGCGGCGACCACGGAATTCTGGCCGCGGTGCACAGGGTCTGTCGGGACTCCCAGATCAAGCCCGAGAAAACGGTGGCCGTATCTGGCATCGGTTGCTCGAGCCGCCTGCCGCATTATATGAAAACTTACGGCTTTCACGGCCTGCATGGGCGTGCGTTGCCGGTCGCCTGCGGTGTTAAGTCGAGGCGTCCCGACCTCGATGTCTGGGTTGCGACCGGCGACGGTGATTGTTTCTCGATCGGGGCTGCCCACTGGATACACGCGATGCGTTACAACATGGATATTACCTTGCTCGTATTCGATAACGGGATTTATGGCCTGACCAAGAAACAAACATCGCCCACCACTCCTTTGGATGTGCCGACCAACACGCATCCGTCGGGCGCATTACTGCCGCCGTTAAATCCGCTGACCGTTACCCTCGGCATCACTAATATTTCCTTCGTCGCCCAAATCGTCGACTGGAATGCCCCACTCCGGCACGAGGTGATAAAGAAAGCGCACGAACACAAGGGAACCAGTTTCGTCCGAATTATCCAGCGCTGCCCGGTCTATGTAGAGGCAATCGGCAAGGCCTTGCAAGACGAACCCGCGAAGATGAAATTGCTAACGCACGAAAAGGGTGTGCAGATCCCCGATAACGTCAAGAAGATGTTCCCGAACCACGCCGAGCATGATCCGTCGGATCTCGCCGCCGCCCGCGCACTGGCGGAGGATGAGACCGCCCTGCCGTTAGGGATTCTTTATCACAATCCGGACGCGCCGCGATACGACATGATGTCTTCGGTAGGCCTGGAGATGGGCGTCGACGAGAAGCTCGCCGGCATGAACAAGGCACTGGATAACTTCGCCATATAGTGGACCACCAGCCCGGAGCAATGATGAATTCCGTATCGGAAAGCAAACACGACGAACTCGACATGACCGGGTCCGAGGGTGATGCCGACGCAAACGTGATCGAACTGCTGCGCCGTTTCCACTATGGCGAGCCGGCTGCCGCAGCGAATACCAAGCTACCTGCAGGCGCGGTCTTGCCCGCCCTGCTCAACGCGTATCGTGATGCGTCTGCCATTCGTTATCAGTATCCGCTGTACCTGATTCCACCCGACGGTACGACCATGTCTGTGCTTGCGAAACCTGCCGCCGAGTATCTGTCTGACTCGCTGGAGGCGCTTGCGCCCAGTGCGGATGACGCCAGGATCCTGAAGGACAATCTGCCATGGATAGAACGCTATCTGAGGCAGGCGCTCGACGGTCCTGATCCCGTTGACGCGCTCAAGCTGTTTTCGAAAGCGGCGGCGGCGATGCAGAAGCAACTCGACCTGGACGCGGTCAATCGCGAGAAACTGGACGCAGATCTCGAAAGACTCAAAGACGCGATAGCCGAGGGTGGGCAATTCCTGGGTTACGGACCGCGCGTATCGCTGCATTTGATGTTGCATGCGATCCGGCACCGGCATCATCAAAGCCGCGAACAGCTTCGACAACAGATCGACAAAAACATTCACGGATTGCAGTCGTTACTTGATGTCGAAAAGGCCAAATCGGCCGACGCAAACGAGCCCGACAGCGTAAAGACCAGTGTCGGCTCCGGATCCCGCCATTTTGACGCCGGGGCCCTGTCCGGAATGCTCGAACATCGCGCGCACGGTTCGGTAGAGATGCCAGCCGAGCGACGGGTCAGAATCGAACGCGCGCTCAAAGAATTGCAGGCCTGGCAGGACTATCCCGTGCTGGTGAGGTTTGTCGGTCAACTGGAAGATCCCTGGTTCAGCAAGTTGCCTGAGCTGGAGTTGATAGACAGCGACGACCCGTGCACGACAGCGCCGGAGGTCTTCGCACGTGACGCCGCTGATTTCGCGAAGCTGTTTGCCGCACTCAGGGTTGCAGCGCTGGAAATCGACGGTAACTACAATCCCGCCATACACGATTCCTGGTTTGCCAGTTTCGACTGGCAGGCCTTCTCGAATGAAGAGATGCAGCTCGTAACCCGGGTGGTGGCACTGGTATCGGCGGACTATCTTGCCTGCGATGGTTTGGCCTCGTTCTCGCGCCTGCTGGGATCACGCCTTCCGGTACACATACTGAGCTGGGTTCGTGCTTACGATAATCCGGCTGCGAAACCTGGCGAAGACCCCTTCGCTTCGTATCGATTCGAGCTCGCCAACTTTGGCATCGGGCACCGCCAGGTCGTGGTCGCGCAGACCTCTGCGGCACGCCACGAGGACCTGTTGTCCGGGTACCTTTGTGCGCTCGACAGCAATCGCGCGAGTCTGCACCTGATCAATCGCGGCACCCAGACCAAGACAAAGAAACCGCTCCTGGACGCCTGGTTTGTCGCGAGTGCGGCACTGGAAAGCCGCGCCCACCCGTTCATACTGGTCAATCCCGATGGCGGTGATCACGCTGCGGAACGAATCAGCTTTGCCGGTAACCCGCAGGCCGATAGCGACTGGCCGGTCGAGAAGCTCGAGTACCGTGACGCCGATGGCGAGGTTACCGAAATGGACCTCGCGTTTACCTTCGCCGACTACGCGCTGTTGATGCCCGCACTGCACGAGCATTTTCGCATGGTACCCACCGGCTTCGAGTCCACCGACCTGGTTCCCGTAAATCAATACCTGGATCTCGACGAAGAGCTTGTCGATCGCGCTGTGCCTTTTATCTGGGCAATCGACGATCAGGATGTGCTCGTCCGACTCGTGGTATCCCGCGCCCTCGTTTTTGCGTGTCGCGACCGGCTGAACTACTGGCGCACGCTGCAGGAACTCGCCGGGATTCAGAACTTCTACGTGGAAGAAGCGATCGACCGAATAATCGAAGAACAACGTGCAGCGATCGAAGCTGAGCGTGAACAACTTTTGCAAGAGCACGAAGAGCAACTGGAAAGCGTCCGCTCGGAAGCGGCCGGCGAAGCCATGGGTCAACTTGTCGACGTGCTGATGGGCGCCGACCTGTCGGGCGTGGTCGCTGGCGGCAGCCAGCTTGCAACGATGCCGGCCACAGCCCCGGCGCCGGCCGAAGCGCCGGCCGACAACGCAACGGCTGAAGCCGAGCCTGAGGTAGAAGAAGAAGCTGAGGAAGAACTCAGTTTCGACGAAGCCTGGCTCGACACGGCGATGTGCACGACCTGTGACGACTGCATGGGTATCAATAAGATGATGTTTGTATACAACGATGACAAGCAGGCGATCATCAAGGATGTAAGAGCCGGTCCGTATGCCGATCTCGTCGCGGCAGCCGAAATCTGTCCCGCAAAGTGCATCCACCCGGGCAAGCCCCTGGATCCCAATGAACCAGGCCTCGATGACCTGATCGCCCGCGCCGCGCCGTTCAACTGATGAACAGCTTGCTCGTAGCGCCGGCCATAATGGTAGGAATCGGCCTGTTCTTCGGCACGATTCTCGCCATCGCGCAACGCTTTCTGAAGGTTGACGAAGATCCTCGTATAGAGGCCACGAACGAGTTGCTGCCGGGAACCAACTGTGGCGCGTGCGGACAGCCGGGCTGCCTGCCATTTGCAGAAAAACTGGTGAAGGGCGAAGTCGACCCGGGTCAATGCACTGTCAGTACCGACGAAGACATCGAGCAGATTGCCGAATATCTCGAAGTTGATGCGGGCCGTGCCGAGAAACTGGTCGCCCGCTTGCGCTGTAACGGCGGCCACCTGCAGGCCAACCAGATCGCCGAATATCGTGGTTTCGAAGGCTGTCGCGGCGCGGCCGTGGTATCGGGCGGCGGCAAGGGCTGCGCCTGGGGTTGCCTCGGGCTGGCCGATTGCGAGGCCGCCTGCACTTTTGACGCCATCCACATGAACGCCAACGGGCTTCCACAAGTGGATACCGAAAAATGCCGCGCCTGCCCCGATTGCGTCGCAGCCTGTCCGCGCGACCTCTTCGAACTCGTACCGCTCAACCAAAACCTGTACGTGCAATGCAATATCCCGCTGGCTGGCGAGGCTGCGACGCAACTCTGCGCAGTGGCCTGCGATGCCTGCGGCAAATGTGTCGCGGACGCAGCGCCCGGGCTGATCACCATGCAAAACAACCTCCCAGTAATCGACTACGCCTCCGGCGGTGAGCCCAGGCCTGATGCTGTTTTTCGCTGCGCTACACGATCAATCGTCTGGCTCGAGCGCGAACAGTTCGAGGATCAGGAATCCAGAAAAGCGGGGAGCGCCTGATGCCTGCTCTGCGCAACATCGCTATCCGCTGGTACCGTGAGGTGTTCGGCGCACCGGCGGGTTCTGACATCCGCGACGAAGGACTGGATTGCGTGCTTGACGGCAACAGCGCAGTCGCGTTGTCGGAGGCCGGCATTGCGACCCACGCTGTACTCGGCGGGTCTTCGCCGTGCGCCGAAGCCGATGCTGTCTGGCTGGGTGAACTCGAACACGGCGCAACAAATCTTTTCGGCGAGGCACTGTCGGCGCAAACGACCGAGGGGCCTCGGGGCATAATCGCTGCCGCTACCGGCCTGGCACTGGCCGGCCGGCGCGCAACAGCATTCCTGTCCGGCACGGATATCGCCGCTGCACAGGATCTCCTGATCTCGGCAGCCGGCAAGCACGTCCCGCTGGTATTGCACGTAGGCACGCGTGCGGCCGTGGCTCACGGCGCAACCCTCGGCAGCGGCCACGAGACCGTGCACCTCAGTTCGGACACGGGCTTCTTCATGTTATTTGCGAGCAATGTACAGGAAGCTGTTGATTTTACTTATATTGCAAGACGCGTCGCTGAAGAGGCACTCGTGCCAGGCATGGTGGTCATGGACGGCGAGCAAACTGCGCTCGCAATGCAGGACCTGCGGCTATTGTCGCCGACACAGGTCAACGATTTTATTGGCGCAGCACGCGAGCAAATCGAAGCACCGACCGCAGCACAGAAGCTGTTGTTCGGCGAGATGCGGCGCCGTGTTCCCGCCTGGCACGACCTCGACGAACCCGTGTTGACCGGTGCCCTCTTCGACAAACAGAGTTTTGCGCTCGGTGCCCTGGCACGCGGGCCGTTTTTCGATGCTTTCGTCGACGAATCACTGACGACATCTTTCGAACGGTTCGCGCGCAAGACAGGCAGACAATACGAATCTGTTTCTCGCTACAAGCTCGACGACGCAAAAACCGTGCTGTTGGCACAAGGCGCCGCCGTCGAAACGGCGCGAGTTGCCGCGGATTGCCTGCGTAAGCAACACAAGATCAAAGCCGGAGTACTCGGAATTCATGCGCTGCGGCCGTTCCCAGGCGCCGCAATTGTCAATGCACTCGAGGGGCGGGACAAGGTATTCGTCCTCGAACGCACTGCTGCTCCGATGTCCGGCGAACCGCCGCTGAGCCGCGAAATTCGCGCTAGCATGGATTGCCTCGACGGCAAGCAACGCCCGAGTTGTTCCCCGGTGATGTACGGCCTCGGTGGATTACCGTTACGGGTTGCCGACCTCGTCGAACTCTGCAGCGCCGCTGACAGGGATTCGGCAGGGCCGCTGTTCCTGGGGCTGGCATTCGACGACACCTCGGGTGAGCAGCCCAAACGAGAGGTTCTGCTCGATGCATTGCGTCGTGCTTACCCAAATGCTGCCAAAGGCGGAATCCGGGCAACCCGCGATGTTTCGGTAAGCAAACCGAAGGACACGCTCACGATAGCAATACGGCGTAGTAACGGCGGCAAGGAAATCCTGGGTGCTGCAGGCGCCCTGCTGCACGCGCTCGAAGGCGGCCGGGTGCGCACGCGCCCCGCCATTGCGTGGGAGCGTTGGTCCGCTAGCAGCGTCGACTGGCTTACGCATGGCGACGATTCCCTGCACGACCCCGGTGACGATCTCGTCGCTGATGTCACGCTGGATGTGCGGCGCGCGGTAGTGACCATTGGCGAAACAGCCAAGGCCTTCCGCATTCCACTCGAGGACGACGGCACAGAAGCGCTGGAGACTCTGCTCGGAGGCCTGTTTGGCGTCCTGGTCAACGCCGGTTTGCTCGATTACAAATCACGTCGGATCATTGCCGCCCGAAAGGACCTGCTCAACGGCGTCGGCGCACGTCGCAGTGACGACATCGTGGCTGCATTCCAGGCTGGCTTCGAACAGCTTGTCGAACTTGATGCCGGCGATGATGCCGACGTGCCCGCTCGCTGGGAACGCGAAGCACCGGCCGCGGTCCGTCATCTCGGCCGCAACGACGATAATTTCGCAAGCCTGCCGCGCTTCTGGGACCAGACAGGTGTGCTCTACCGCGATGGACAGGCGGACCGGCTGACCGCCGACCCGTTTCTCGCCACCGGTACAATGCCGCCGCTGAGTTCGACCTTCAATGACACCAGCTTGACGCGCGGCAGGATGCCGATTTTTGATCCGACGCTTTGCACAGGCTGTGGCAAGTGCTGGACGCATTGCCCGGACAGCGCGATCGGCGTTGTGGCATTCACGCCGGCAGCACTCATCGACGCCGGCATAAGCCGCTGCGGCGCAGACGCCGTACGCCAGGTTGCGTCAAAACTCGCGTCGCGCATCGTCTCGAGTAACAAGAAAGCCGATGAGGTCGCGCCGACGTTCGGCGAGCTTCTCGACGACGCCTACGCCTGGCTAAACGACAAGATGCCGCTTCCGGAAGAACGCAAGCAGGCAATCCAGGACGGTATCAGCGGCATCGGCACCGCATTGGGCGCACTGCCGGTTGCCGTCACGAAGCCCTTTTTCTTTGATGCCGAGGCACAGAAGAAAGACAGCGCTGAGCTGTTTTCGCTCGTGATCAATCCCGAGGCCTGCAAGGCCTGCGGCATTTGTGTAAACAATTGCGAACCCGAAGCACTGCGAGGGAGTGAGCAGGACGCAGCTTCGCTCGAGGAGGCACGCGAGCTCTGGTCGGTTTTTTCGGCCACGCCCGACACGACGTCCGAGACGCTGGAACGTATTGCAAAAAACCCGGACATCGGCGCGATGGCGGCAATCCTGTTGTCGCGCTATTGCCAGTTTGCACTGGCCGGTGGCGATCACGCAGAGGCTGGCTCCGGCGAAAAGATGGCAGTAAGACTGGCCCTCTCCGCGACCGAGTTCCATCAGCAGCCACTCGTACAGAGCTTTGCGAAAACGCTCGCTGAGGCGGGCGAGTCCGTCTCTGCCCTGATTAACGAGACGCTCTCGAGCACCTTCGCGGTAGAAGATCTCGATGCGGTGTCCGAGAAACTGAAACGCACCACGAGCCCGCGCGTCGATCTCAAAGATCTGGCAGAAGGCGTCGGGGATGCATCCGGCGACCACTCCATCGACACCGACTATCTGCTTCGCCTGATCGATCTTTCCAACAGCATCACTGCGGCGCACCACCGCCTCGTTGCGGGTGAACATGGCCTCGGCCGTGCCCGTTACGGCCTGGCAGTCGCGGGCGGCAGCACCGCTACCTGGGCCGGAGCGTTTCCGCACAATCCGTTCCAGGCACCGACACTCGTTGATATGACTGGCGACGCGGCGCAGCTCGCCGCGGGATTGATCGAGGGGCACCTGGACGAAACCACCGACCTGGTTCGTCTGCTGCGTTTGGCGCGCATTGAAATCGACCAACCCGACGGCGCCAACTGGAAGCGCGACGCACTCGCAAGCTTGCACTGGCAGGACCTGAGCGACGAGGAACTGGCAGTTTGCCCACCCCTCGTGTTGATCGGCAGTGACGAGATGCTCGCCGGACAGGGCTTGAGCCAATTGATCTGGCTGCTGAATTCCAGTCTCCCAGTGAAGGTTCTGGTGCTCAGCGCGCTCGACCTTGGGATTTGCCACGGTCGTACTAACAACCCACGAGGACATCTCGCTCTACTGGGGTTGGCGCAACGCAACGCCTATGTCGCACAGACCTCCATCGCCGATCCCGTTCACCTCGGCGAGAGCATGCTGCAGGCGCTCGACTACGAGGGTCCTGCCCTGCTCCAGGTGTACGCCCCGAGCCCGACTCGACACGGCTTTATCAGCAAGCAAACGCTTGCGCAGGCGCAACTTGCAGTTGCGAGCCGCACGCTGCCCTTGTTCCGCTACGATCCCAGGATCGAGGGCGTGTTCGGCTCGCGCATGAGCCTGGACGGCAACCCTGCATCGGATGAGACGCTGACTCCAGGCGAGGAAGGCGAACATCCTCTGACGCTGGCTGACTGGGCTCTGGGACAGGGACGATTTGCGGCGCAGTTCGAGCCGCTGGCCGATGACGCGTCGTCACCGATCCCGTTGCACGAGTGGCTGCAGCTGGACGCAAAGGGCCGCAAAGGCAAGACCCCTTATGTCGCCACTGGCACTGGCGAAGAAGAGCAGCGATACGCGGTGTCGCAGGCGCTTGCTGATACTGCCGCTCAGTGTCTCGCGAACTGGCGGACGTTGCAGGAACTCGCCGGCATCGTCACACCGTTTACCGAACGACTGGAACAGGAAATCCGTGCAAAGCTCGCCGACGAACACGAGGCGGAACTCGATGCTCAAAAGCAGGCCTCGGCTGCAGAAATCCGCGAAATCCAGGAGAAAACACAGGCTGAGATCGCGAAAAATATCCGCAGCCGCCTGCTACAGCTGGCATCGCAGAAGCGGGACTGACTGCGATGAAAGCTTTCAGCTTTTTGCGGCGCAGTTTCGAGCACGGAGTCCATCCGGCCCACCACAAGCAGCAGACCGCAGATTTGCCAATCCAGCGCGTGCCCTTTGGCAAGCACTTCGTTATGCCGCTGGGACAACATATCGGTGTGCCGGCCAAAGCCGTGGTGGCCGCCGGCGAGCGTGTCAAACGCGGTCAACTGATTGCGGAGCCTGGCGGCTTCGTATCAACAGGCCTGCACAGCCCGGTTACGGGCACGATTAAGGAGATTGGTGATTTTCGTGGTGTCG
>Ga0224497_10001590_pt1 | contig 14321 bp, 8 predicted proteins | sample SF_Jul11_sed_USG_4_FD_167970 | JGI IMG/M metagenome (GOLD analysis project Ga0224497, IMG submission 167970) | Sediment microbial communities from San Francisco Bay, California, United States - SF_Jul11_sed_USGS_13 | ecosystem: Environmental > Aquatic > Marine > Sediment | place: USA: California... | reverse complement strand
GTCAGGGCCAAGGCCAACGTCACGGCGGTGATCATGTTGACCCACAGGATTTGTACCGGCGTGATTGGCAACATTTTCCCCAACAAAATGGCGGCCACAATCACCCCGGCTTCCGCGACATTGGTGGGAAGAATAAAGAGAATGGACTTTTGAATATTGTCGTAAACCCGACGGCCTTCCTCGACCGCATGAGCAATCGAGGCAAAATTATCATCCACCAGCACCATTTCCGCCGCTTCCTTCGCCACTTCCGTCCCCTTCACTCCCATCGCCACTCCAACATCCGCTCGCTTGAGTGCCGGCGCGTCATTCACCCCATCTCCGGTCATAGCCACCACTTCCCCACCCGCCTGGAGGGCTTGCACAAGCCGTAACTTATGCTCCGGACTCGTTCGGGCAAATATATCGATATCCCGCACGACAGGCTCCAATTGCGCATCGCTCAAGGTTTCCAGTACCGGTCCCGAGATGGCCTGTTTGCCATCTCCGATATGCATCTGTAAGCCAATCGTTCTCGCCGTCACGAGATGATCCCCGGTAATCATTTTGACTCGAATCCCGGCTTGCCGGCATTGCCGGACCGCTTCAATGGCTTCAGGCCGGGGCGGGTCAACAATGCCATAGAGGCCTAACAGCGTCAGTCCCTGCTCCACATCTTGAAACCGTAACTCTCGATGTTCGTGATTGGTGGATGCAAAGGCCACCGCCAGCACTCGCTGCCCACGACCCGCCATCTGTTCGATCCGATCATGCCACGACCGGCTATTCAAGGGATGATCCTCTCCCAGACTCCGCTGAGACGCACACATCTCCAACACCCGTTCAGGCGCACCCTTGATATACAGAAATCCATGCCCGGCATGGTCGTGATGCAACGTCGACATAAACCGATGCTGGGATTCAAAGGGGATCACATCCGTCCGTGGCCACATCTCATGTTCGAATCGGGAATCCAATCCGGCTTTTCTCCCGAGGGTAACCAACGCCCCCTCCGTCGGATCTCCGTTAATCTGCCAGATCCCCTCCACGTGGGCCAGATCCGCATCGTTACACAGCATTCCGGCTCGCGCGAGTTCCATCACATCCGGGAGATCACCCAGCACGACCGGGTTGCCAAGCAGAGAAAATCCGCCATGAGGATCATATCCAACACCACTGACATCCACGGTATATGCCGCCGTCGCCAGCGTTTGAACCGTCATTTCATTTCGTGTGAGCGTGCCGGTTTTATCAGAACAAATGACGGTCACAGAGCCGAGTGTTTCAACAGCCGGCAACCGCCGAATAATCGCTTGGCGTCGGGCCATGGCTTGAACCCCAATAGCCAGGGTAATGGTCATAATGGCCGGAAGCCCCTCGGGAATGGCCGCAACAGCTAATCCTACGCTGGCAAGAAACATGTCACTGATCGCATATTCTCGAAACCAAATCCCGAAGAGAAAGACCCCCACCGACCCGGTGATGATCGCGATGCTCAGTCGGCTCCCGAATTCTCCGATCTTCCGGAGAAGTGGCGTGGTCAAGGTCTGCACCCCGGCCAGCATGGCGCTGATCCGTCCTATTTCCGTGGAATCGCCGGTCCCGACCACCACCCCGGTTCCCGTTCCATAGGTCACCAGAGTTCCCGAATAGGCCATGCCCTTTCGATCACCAATGGACGCTGTTTCGGGAACCTTTTTAATATGTTTCTCAACCGGGACGGACTCACCGGTCAAGGAGGCTTCTTCAATACGCAACTCTTTCACCTTCAGAAGACGCAGATCTGCCGGAACTTTGTCCCCGGATTGAAGAAACACAATATCCCCCGAAACCAGACGTTCCGCGGGAATCGGGCAACGGGTCCCATCGCGAAGCCCGATGGCTTGCACAGACAGCATCCGGCGAATGGCATCCATCGCCTTTTCCGCTTTTCCTTCCTGAATGAATCCGATCATGGCATTGATGACCACGACTCCCAGGATGACGCCGGTATCCACCCAATGGCCGAGAATGGCAGTCACGACACCCGCGCCCAAGAGGATATAAATTAAAATATTGTGGAACTGGGCAAGAAACCGCTGCCAAGACGCTTGCTTTTTAGGCGGGCGTAAGCGATTGGGACCATAGAGGGCCAGACGTTGGGCAGCCACATCCTGGGTTAAGCCCCCAACCTGACTGGCCAATGCCTTGAGGACGAATTCACCCTCCAAGGCATGCCAGCACATGGCTGGCTTTTTTCGATCGGAAACCGGCATCGCGCTCCTTTCAATTGAAGTGCATCCAACATTTCTGAAATAGACAGGCCATGGTGGGAATTCTCACCATACGAAACCCTGAGCAGGTGAGACCGTCTCTCTCTATTCGTCTTACCTGGCCCTGTCACAACCGATTCGGTATCAACCTTCTTTCTCAGACCGGCCAGGGCGGGTGAGCAATACCGAACATGGAGCATAGCGAGCAATTTTTCTGACGACCCCTCCCAATGGGACCAGCTTGCCCCCTATAAATCCTTTTGATCCCACCATGATCAATTTTGCCTTCGAACGCTCGGCGATTTTGACAATTTCTTCAGCAGGATCTCCTTTGGTCAACACCGTATCGACTTGCATACCAAGGTCTTTGACTCTTTGGCTCATCTCTTCCAGGTAGCTGGCACCATCCTTTTGGGCTTTCGTCTGTAATTGTTCGGCTAATTGTGTAAAGGCCGCTTTGCCTTTTCCCCAATACCAGCCCTCCAGGTAGGCTGGCCTTCCTACCACATGCGTCACCGTCACCTTGGGAGGGGTCTTACAGGTCAACAGACCGAGCATATCCACAGTACTCAGAGCAACCGATGACCCATCGGTTGCCAGAAGAATTTTGGCAGCGGTTTTCCCCATCGTCACCTTACTGAGTTTTTCACGAACCAACAGGACCGAACACGGAGCTTCCCTCATCACCCAATCACTGGTACTCCCAAGGAGAAACCGTTTCACATTGGAAAGACCGCGAGTTCCTAATATGACCAGGTCAATCCGATAGTCCTCCACCGCCTGTAATATTTCCGCGCCGGGAAGCCCTTCCAGTACGACGGTTTTAACGATATGAGAGCTCTCTTTAAGAATCTCTTGTTTCGTTTGCTCAAGAAAAAGCCTTGCCTCAGTGACCATTTTCCCCCTTGCCTGGGAAATGACTCTATCCCAACTGGAAGGCCCATCCGACGGAATCAAAGTAGACGCATGTTTCATCTCGATAACATGGATTAAATAAATTTCTGATGCCTTTGGCCAATCCACCGATGACACAAATCGAATGGCCTCCTGCGCATGTTGTGAAGGATCGACTGCCACCAAAATTTTCATCCGGCTCTCCTTTTTTCTCAAGACACCTGTACTTTTTATAGACTTACTGAGGCGTGGTCATTGGCAATCGTTCAAATAAATCCGTCAGATCCCTGAGCCGGGTTCCAACCTCCTCCGTCAGCTGATCGGGATGGAATCGCCACTCCCAGTTTCCTTTGAGCGTGACGGGGCGATTCATCCGGCACTCACTCCCCAATCCCAACACATCCTGAAGAGGAATCATGGCAAGCTGGGCAACGGAACTCATGGCCAGTCGAATCATCTCCCAATGGATTTCGCGACCGTCGGTCCCAAGGTATTTCAACACACCCGCACGCTCCTCCTCGATCTCGACTTTGGATTGGGTGGTTTCTTTCCCCGGTTCGGCTGTAAACCACCCGACCGTCGTATTATGGTCATGAGTGGCCGTATACACGATACAATTCTGGATATAGTTGTGAGGACGATAGGTATGAGCTTTGGGGTCACGCGCAAACGCCATTTGCAGAATTCGCATTCCTGGAAAACCAAAGGTATCCCGTAGCGTCTCGACCTCCGGGGTGATCACACCAAGGTCTTCAGCAATCACAGGCAAATCACCAAGGGCCGCTTTCACGGCTGCAAACAACTCAGCCCCCGGGCCTTTCACCCATCGCCCATTGGTGGCATAAGATTCGGAGGCAGGAATTTCCCAATAGGATTCAAACCCGCGAAAATGATCCAACCGAACCAAATCCACAAGGGCAAAATTGGCCCGAAACCGGTCGACCCACCATTGGTATCCCGATCTGGCCCTGACGTCCCACCGGTAAATAGGATTCCCCCACCGTTGTCCCGTTGCACTAAAATAATCCGGCGGTACTCCAGCCACCACCAAGGATTGGCCCTGGTCATCTAGATAAAACAAATCGGGATGCGACCAGACTTCGGAGCTATCATGGGCGATATAAATCGGAAGATCCCCAATGGTTTGCACGCCCTTGGTATAACAATACTGTCTCAATGCGGCCCATTGATGATAAAAAAGATACTGGAGAAACCGATGATAATTCATCCTGTCCCTAAGGCGACGACTGTATTTCTGCAGGGCTTGAGGATCTCGAGTAATCAGTGGAGGCTCCCATCGAATCCACGCGTGTCCCCGATGGGTTTCTTTCAAAGCCATAAAGAGGGAAAAGTCTTCTAACCAGGAAGCGTGCTTTTCCCGAAACAGCGAAAAGCCTTGTCGATGTTCGGCAGGAGGATGGGTTTGGAACTGTGCATAGGACTTGCTTAAGATTACGCGCTTCTGTTCAATGACACGACGGTAATCCACACGTTCGGCGGAAAAAGATGGTGGCCTTTTCACATCCTCTGCCAAGACAAACCCATCCTCCACGAGCTTTGACGAACTAATGAGGAGGGGGTTTCCTGCAAAAGCGGAAAAGCACAAGTAGGGGGAATTGCCATACCCGGTCGGCCCCAATGGCAACCTTTGCCACCAACTTTGCCCCGCCGCCTTTAGAAAATCGACGAATTGATAGGCGGTAGGACCCAAATCACCGATTCCCCATGCTCCTGGGAGGGATGTCGGGTGCAATAAGATGCCACTTCCTCTGGCCAAATTCACGATGATCCCGGCCTAAATGGTATGAAAGGCTGACAAGCTGGAAGATTAAGGAGAAAAGCCCATACACATGACTCTTGACGACATATCTCAGACATCTGGGAAGGTCCAGAATTCAAAATTGTCTTCAATGTCAGGCCTTTCAGGGTGTATTCTTTTTTGTTTTTGTTGGCTTCTTCGAGATTTTTTCAGGTTCCGCTTTCATTTCCGTTGGCTTTGACGATGGCAGAGACGTTTTCATATGGATAATTTGCCGCTCGGCTTCAAACCAATCCCCCAGGTCGTTCCCTTTCGTCCGGCCTCGTGCCTCATACAATTCATATGCGCGTTTGGCAATATCCGGATGCAGTGCCGTCTTGATAGCCGATTCCACCTGATCAAAATTCAGTGCGCCACCACCGCCTTGAAATCCTCCGATCACCTGGTCCACGCCAAGCTTGAACGCTTGTGACATTAAGGAACTCACCGACGTTCCGGCCAGCGCCACCACTTTTCCTCGATAATTTTGGGCGCGCAGTTCTTTCAGCACTTCCAGGCCGCTGGGCTCAGCCACATACATATCCAACACCACCACCACTGGACTTTTCTCCTTAATCAAGGGGAATACATCCTGCCTATGGGGAGGAACGCAGACTTCATACCCTTTCCCAGTCAAGAAAGAACGCATGGGATCCCGAAGTTCCTCATGGAATGTGACAATCATAATCATCGCTTCGACCCTTTCCTTATTTCTCGTTTATTGTCAACCAACTGACCTTAGATAAGATCAATAGTTATACCATTTATGGTCACATATACATCCAGTCGAACCCCTTCGATCCAAAGATTTTTTCGCCATAAGATCATGGAACGGCGGGTCAAGCTCTTTGATATGATGCATTACTCTACAGGCCCCTAAGAAACCTCTGCCCCAAAATGCCTCACCTCAAGACCTTTCCTACTTTTGCAGGGAAATAGGTGAGCTGAACCAAGAGGTGAAGGGACAAAACGAAAGCATGACTTGGTGACGGTCATCAACCAGTATGACAGGGAATGCGCACTGCTGTTGCTGTCTGACCAGTTTTTGAATGGGGTGAAAGTGGCAGGTGCCCTAGGTGCCTGTCGGACTTAGGATGAATCGGCTGCAAAAGGGTCTAAGCGGTCCGTATTTCGCCGCTTCCTTGGACCATAGTCCCACTATGGGCCGGCGAAATCGTCAAAATCTGACCTCGCTCAGCCGCTTTTTCGCTCTCGATCCACTAAGTCCGACAGGCTCCTAGACGAAGCTGAAAGGCAAACTCCACCGCCGCCGACAATCACCATCGACTACGGGAGAGAGTTGTCGAGTCGAGCATTGGAATTCGTTTGAAGGGTTTCGGAATGCGCCGATCACAACCACTGGGATCGAAAGAGCCCGTCAATAATTTCCAAAAGAGCAACAAAAGCATTAATGCCCCACATAGGGGCGATGAACGCCAGAAAATACCAGGCTGCGGGTAACTGGGACATAGACCCAAAACTCGCTTTGTTTGCTATAACTCCATCATTTGCTCCAGGTCCTTCTATCAATTGCCCCCGTCATAGACGAAGGCCAATGAACATGTCCGTCTTGTAGATTACGTTCGCAATTCCCAGACTAAGACCAAACGCCAAACCCATTTATTTAATCATTCCCAGCTTCTATTCCCAATCCTAATCCAATCCAGGCCCTCAAAAGATCATGCCTCGTCACGGTATACATCACCTCCCCGTTTCGCTCTACCGGCAAACTCAACAATCGATTTTCTTCCATCAGATGCACGGCATCCTTGATCGACGTCGTATCAGCAATTGAAATATGATCTTTTTTCATCACATCTTCGACCGTCACCTTGTTCAGGTCTTTTCCCGCTTCCAAAGCACGCAGGACATCAAATTCACTGATAAAACCAATGAAATGGTTTTTTTCGTCTACGACCGGTCCCCCCGGGGTATGCTGAGAAAGTAACTCAATCGCGGCGGCCAGAGCATTCAATTTCCTACCAAATTTCAATTCATTGGTTGGAACAATCTGTCCAACAGTTGTAAATCCCGACGCGGGAACTCCTTGAATAGCCATATGACCTCCTCATAATAAAATGTAAAAACATCAACACCAGTTGACGCGCATTCTCAACTACCATTGAAAAGATGACCTCAAACGAAAAGATGCCCCTCATTATGCCCACAGTGGGAAGCGGATTTTCCGCTCAGGTTTTGTCATCCACGCCGGTGGATAGCCGTGACCCATCTGAAACGACACCAAGATGGACTCCTGATGATAAATGTCGGGAATGACACGAGCGGAAAGATTCCCCATGAACGATGTCGGAAATACTGAAGAAGATAGATCCTTTTACCGGATGATTGCTCGAAGCATTCCGCTTTCTTCCACATGTACCTGACCGTTTTCAGAAATGGACCTCCATCTTCTCTTAAGCAAATAAGCAAAACCGGCACCAACCGATGGGCTGTCCTTTTAACCCGTTGGTTTCCCCTTTTAAAACACCCCGAAAAACCCGATTTTCACGTTAACATAAGTGTTTAGCTTGATTTCGCGTTGTGTGATTGTGGAGATCTGGGACAAGTCCCTGAAGACGAAGTGGGGAAAAATTCAGCAGCCCCTGTTCATTGCATATTATGCATCCACGGCCCTTGGTATTTCGAAGTCCTAATTAATCCCAGACCTTGCTCTTTACCTAATCCGGGATGAATGAATACACATCCGGACCAGCCAGACCATCGCCATTGAATATCCCTCGCCATGTGTCAAAAATAATACCACGGCCATTTTCCTGAACTTCACCAGAGGAAGATGGTTAACGTGTGGGAAAGAAATTAGAAGGTCATACGCAATATAGGGTAAGGGGTCTCCCCATACAGCCTTGCCAGTCTGAATACATAACATTTCCGGTCGCTTTCCTGCGGGCCACGCAAACATTTATCTCCCATGGTCCGACGCCTGCCATCTGGCCCAAGGGGCGCACGCTCAAATAGAGTGGCGGGCCTTGTCTGAGCGGAGCGAGTTGGCCCGGCCTTCCCTAGCCAGCGTTCGCCCCCTCTCATAAGGCCAGACGGGGCGTCACTGGTTTTGGGTCCTTTTGCCGAAACAAAAGGGCCTCGCCTGCCGGGGCGAAACCCGGCAACACAGAAAAGCACGTTAACACGAGAGTTGGGGATATCAGTGCGATGCGTTCACCGGCCAGCGTTTTTTCGACGGGAAACACCCAAGACGGATTCCCCATACACATCGTCGAGCTGTCAGGCCAAACCCATATATTGCGTATGATCCAAATTAGACCATCGACGGACAGCAAAGCTTTTTGCATTGCTCAACAAAAATTCCTAGGGAACCGGGATAAGGAAATCGAAATAGTGTCTGACAGGATCAGTAAGCGGTTTATCCAACTTCTTGCTCTGCCCACGGAAGAAGAATCAAACTCCCAACATAGACATCAACACCAGCCAAAACCGACAACAACCTATCACGTAAAGAATACTCAAATCCCCTTTCACTCTTTTCAAAGGAAGAATCTCATTGAGGTCATCTCAATGGTCGACGCGGAGCACTTTTGGCAGAAAAGCATTCACTCAAGGCTGAAGGCCCTCGGCCTCTACAACATTAACATCGGAGCCAGAGAGTGAAGAAAAGAAGGACCAACGCGTAGACAGCGACGCGCCTATCACCGTATCCAGTGAATCTCGCCACATTCCAACGGCACGGCCGCATGCCGATGAAAAGGCACAATGCGAGGGGTGTAATGGTTTGCGGGACGTGAAGCGGGAGCGTCCCCGCTATAGCAAAACGCATTGACTAATCCGGAAACAGGTCCTTTCATCTGAAGAGGAATCCGGCAGGGAAGATGCTCGTTTTGACCCTCCGCAAACAATTCCACCAGGATCACATCCGGTTCAAGATCCCCGCAATAGACATCAACTTCAAATACATATCGCTCCCCGGATGGGGCAACTCTCATATCGCCAAACCGTATTCCCTTCCAGTTTTCCCGAAGTGTGTCCTGCCAGCCATGGAGTTCTTTGGCCAACCCTGCTTCATTGCCCATTCGAGCGCGATACGCTTCGGCAGCGGGTAGGTAGGCCTGCTCCACATATTCCCGCATCATGCGATTACTGTTGAAGTGCGGCGTCAAGGTCGACATACTGGCACGAACCCGGTCAATCCATTTTCGCGGAACCCCCTTTTGATCACGGTCGTAGAATTCGGGAATAATCTGGCGTTCCAGACTCTGATAGAGTTGCTCAGCTTCCAAGGGATCTTGCTCTGGATTGGGATAAAGTCCCTCCCCTCCAATCACCCAACCAACTGCCGGCGTGTACGCTTCCGCCCACCACCCATCCAGCTCCGAGAGATTTAACCCGCCATTGACTAACACCTTCATTCCGCTGGTTCCGGAGGCTTCTAACGGGCGACGGGGCGTATTGAGCCAGACATCGATACCGGCCACTAATTCCTGAGCCAGAGCCATTTCATAATCTTCTAAAAATACTACTTGATTTCGTAGCGCGGGCTCTGCCGCAAATTGGGCCAGAGCCTGAACCAGTCGTTTCCCTTCCTGATCATGTGGATGGGCTTTTCCGGCCATGATCAATTGTACGGGACGTTGTGGATCAGAGAGCAGGCGAATCAGCCGTTCCTGATCGGACAAAATCAGCGCGGGACGTTTGTACGCCGTAAACCGCCGGGCAAAGCCCAAAGTCAGGGCATTGGGGTCCAACGCATGCCGAGCTTCCTGAATACGGTCGTCATGCGCGCCGTGCTCTTGAAGTTGACGCACGAGGCGATGCCGAACATAGTGAATCAGGGCCAGACGTTGCGTCACGCGAAGATCCCACAGCTCTTCATAGCTCACCTGGCCGATCCGTTGACAGAGCGTTTCCAATGTTCCGACCCATCGCTCTTTTCCACAGATCTTCGTCCACAACGCATCAGCCGATGGAGAATCCCAGGACGGCACATGCACCCCGTTCGTAATATGGCTCACGGGAATATCACTTTCAGGCCAATGCGGAAACAACGGCTGAAAGATATGCCGGCTGACTTCCCCATGCAATCGACTCACGCCATTCACCCGTCCGCTTCCCCGCATCGCGAGATAGGCCATGTTGAAGGATTCGTTCGCCTCGGTGGGATTTCGACGTCCCAACCCGAGCAAGTACTCCATGGGAACCTGAACCCTGTGAGCCAGGTATTCCGCATAAGGTCTGATCAGACCCGGCTCAAAGCAATCGAACGCGGCTTCTACCGGGGTGTGGGTGGTAAACACATTGCCGGCCCTGGTTGCGAGGAGCGCAACAGAAAATGGAAGGCCTGTTTTGGCCATCACACTCATCGCCCTGGCCACAATCACAAACGCCGCATGGCCTTCATTCAAATGACACACTTCGATCGGACAGTTCAGCTTCTCCAGGACACGCCACCCTCCAATCCCCAGGACAATTTCCTGCATCAAGCGTTGTTCCTTTCCTCCGGGATACAGGTTCGCCGTGATGCTCCGATCTCGTAAACTATTAAAGGGATCGTTGCTATCCAGTAAATACAGGGTCACTTTCCCGACCTGTGCCTGCCACACCCGAACGAACAGGGGACGTCCCGGCAGTTGCAATTTAATTCGTAACCAGCCCCCTTCCGCATCCTGAACCGGCATGACCGGCAGACTGATCGGGTCGTTATAGGGAAACGCCTCGAGTTGCCAGGCGTCCGGGCTTAAGATCTGCCGAAAATATCCCTGTTGGTAGAGAAGACCCATACCGACGATCGGCACACCAAGATCACTGGCGGTTTTCAAATGATCTCCCGCGAGAATGCCCAATCCGCCTGAATAAATCGGAAGCGCTTCGCTCAGGCCGAACTCCATACTGAAGTAGGCAATGCCATTGAGCCCGGCTGCGGCATGCGTCTGGCCGAACCATCCCGGATCATCAAGATACTGCTGGCGCTGCTCCATCCATAGGCGCACGTCGGCTTGTAACGCTTGATCACGTGCCGCGTCTTCAAGCCGTGCTTTGGAGACATTTTGAAGAATAAAATAGGGATTTCCCGTTTGCTCCCACCCCTCCGGATCCAGCCGTTCCCACAATCGATCACTGAAATGGCTCCACGTCCACCGGAGATCTAATGCCAATTCCGTCAATCCTTCCAAACCCGGAGGCATCGGGCGAGTAAAGAAATAGGAAGACGCGGTGGCATTATTGTGATGATTGTTCATGATCGACCTCTATGATTCCTTGGATTGATTGGGTTCTTAGGTACTCGCCGCAATGGGCCGGCGAACATTCCGAGCCTTAAAATGATTCTTGAAATTTCGAACGCCCATCACTCCAGCAATTCCCCGCACATGAAGATCGTCACACACATCTACAATAGCCACTGATTTGGTTGATACAGCACAACGTACAGGAGTGAAAGACATTTCCAGTCTGCAGGCTTCTCCTTTGTCACAAGGGGTGCGGCACCAGGATAACCTCTTCACCCACCAAGGTAGCCTTCTTTTCCCAGACTTCTGAGAATCACTTCTTGTCTTTGTTTCGAATGATCGCCACCGAACATCCGGCGCTGAGGACAACCTTGTTCGACACACTGCCCAAAAACACCCGCTTAACCCCTGTCGAACCACGCGACCCCATCACAATGAGATCGGCTCGCACATATCGAGCGGCTTTAAGAATTTCGTCGGCCGGATTACCAAACGCCAACCGCTCCTGAATCTGAAGATCGGGAGCAGACAAGTCCGTTCGAGTCCGTTCAAGAAGTTTCGCCCCTTCTTGTCCTCGAATCTTAAAAAGTTCTTCGGCCAATTTTGCAAATTCGTTCTTATTTGTACGATCGGCAATCAAAGTCTGTTCGGTTTCGTACGCATGTTTTTTGACGACATGGAGAATGGTGATTTGCGAGGAAGCAGGCAATTCCACCGTTTTAATAAAATCGACTGCCGCCCGCGAATCGACGGATCCATCAGTGGCCAGCAAAAGTTTCATGCCTCGAATAGTCTTTTTCTCTCGAGGCATGGGTCTGGCGATCAACACCGAGCATGGCGCTTCCTGTAACACCCATTGACTCACACTTCCGAGTAACATCCCGGCCGTTTTGGAATAGCCCCGTGTTCCGAGGACTACCAGTTCGACGTCTTTCGTGTGAATGGTTTTTAAAATCTCCTCTCCAGGAAAGCCCTTTTTCACAAGGGGATACACATGCACATTCTGCGAACTTATTTTTTTCTCGACCTTACCCAGAAACTGACGTGCCTGTTCAAGCACATCCTTTTGGACTGCTTGAACAGCCTGAGAAATTTTTAAAATCCGTTCCTTCGCCAGACCCGTGATTTTTTGAGGGATGGGTTGCACATGGAGAAGAAACAGATCTGAACCATTGGGAAGTGTCAACTTGCCGAGAATTTGAATGGCCCCTTCAGAAATACGGGTTTGCTCTACCGCCAGCAACACCTTCATCATCGCGCTCCTTTCAACACATTTTTATTCAAATCAAACTCAAATGCTAAGTCTAGCCTATGACGGCCACATTCTCTACTCAGGTGAACAGGCATGGCTCATCATTCTGGCAGATCGACCTCAGACGTTCCTCTCTGCGTGAGCGCATCACATTAAACCGAAAAGACATCGATTGTGGATCCCTCACGATCCAATGTCAGATATAGGTGGGTTCAGTGGCCTTGCATTTTGCAGGACGTTTCATCACTCCTTATGGTTGGTTGGGTACGTGCTGTGCCATCGTTTTTCACACTCGGGGAGAGAACGTTGCACCTGGCGAAGAATGATGGGAGTGAGCGCTTGAGAGGCCTTATTCGTCAATCATCTCCACCAGATCCCGAAAGCGCTATTCATCAGTGACGTGCCAGCGAATGACCAGGAAGATCATGTCGTCAGTGATACGCCGGACCCAGAACAATTCTGGAAGAGCCGGGAATGCATCTTTCATTGAGATGAGGATCAGTGTGCGGGATCCGGACCACGAGCATACTGCCAGACCATTGCCCTGAAGGACTTGGCTCGCCACTCACTTTTGGCGTAGGCAAACACCCCGTAAGGGACAAACAAAAAATTCCTGTTGTCATCAGGGTACCTAATGCTGTTTTGTTGTGCATAAAATTCAACTCAAGAATGATGCAACGTGAAATGCCAACATTTCGTCACTCCCGATATCCTCTATCGGGCATCCATCGTGGTTTCGTTCCGGATGGATCCCCGCTACCAACCTGCGGGGATGACCGAACACAGTGGTCATGCCCGACATCTGTCATCGGGCCTCCCTCTGTTCCGTCACTCCCGACATTTTGTATCGGGAGTCTATCTTGATCTCTGTCTTCCCATCTGTGCCCCTCACTCCTTACGCTTCTCCAGATGGATCCCCTGATTTTTGAGAATTACTCCTTCTTTTGATTGCGAATGACCGCTACCGAACATCCGGCGCTGTGGACGACTTTATTCGATACACTACCCAAAAAGATCCGTTTAATTCCGGTCGTGCCACGCGACCCCATCACAATGAGATCAGCTCGCACATATCGAGCGGCTTTAAGAATTTCGGTTGCAGGATTGCCAAACACCAACCGCTCTTGAATGGTACCCTCATGAGAAGACAAGGCCTTTCGAGTCTGTTCAAGAAGTTTCGCCCCTTGTTGTCCTCGAACCTCAAGAAGTTCTTCGGCTAGCTTGGCAAATTCTTTCTCGTTTTTGCTGTCAGCGGTCAAAGCCTGTTCGGTTTCGAACACATGTTTTTTGACGACATGGAGAATCGTGATCTGCGAGGAAAGCGGTAATCCCACGGCTTTAAGAAAGTCTACTGCCGCCCGTGAATCGGGAGATCCATCAGTGGCCAGCAGAAGTTTCATGCCTCGAACATCATTTTTCTCGCGAGGCATGGATCGAGCGATCAACACCGAGCATGGCGCTTCCTGTAGAACCCATTGACTCACACTACCGAGTAAAAAACCAATCGCTTTGGAATAGCCCCGTGTTCCGAGGACCACAAGATCGACGCCTTTCGTGTGAATGGTTTTTAAAATCTCCTCTCCAGGAAATCCCACTTTCACAATCGAATGAACATGCACATCCTGCCGACTGAACGTTTTCTCGACCTTACCCAGAAACTGGCGTGCCTGTTCAAGCACGTCCTTTTGGGCCTCTTGAACAGCCCGAGAGATTTTCAAAATCCGTGCCTTCGCAATACCCGTGATCTGTTGAGGGCTAGGGTTTACATGGAGAAGAAAGAGATCTGAACCACCGGGAAATGTTAACTTGCTGAGTATCCGAATCGCTCCTTCAGAAATGCGGGTTTGCTCTAACGCCAGCAACACCTTCATCATCGCGCTCCTTTCAACACATTTTTATTCAAATCAAACTCAAATGCTAAGTCTAGCCTATGACGGCCACATTCTCTACTC
>Ga0224497_10001587_pt1 | contig 14342 bp, 14 predicted proteins | sample SF_Jul11_sed_USG_4_FD_167970 | JGI IMG/M metagenome (GOLD analysis project Ga0224497, IMG submission 167970) | Sediment microbial communities from San Francisco Bay, California, United States - SF_Jul11_sed_USGS_13 | ecosystem: Environmental > Aquatic > Marine > Sediment | place: USA... | reverse complement strand
TCCAGCAGTTCGGTGATTGGCAATGGGCCACCCGCTAAGCATGTCCACAGCCGTTGCTCCGGTGCGCTCAAGCCCGCCTCCCCGGTCGCGGGCAACAAACGTTGCCGCAACACAAATCGCCCGGCGTCCGGATTTGGTGGGGCCTCGAGTTGCCGACGCAATACCGTGAGTACCTTCGGGTGTTGCAACGCGAGCAAGCCTATCGGCATACAACGTTGCGGCCCGACTTTCAGAATTTTGGTATCGCCGTAGCTAACTTCGCTGTCGCCCCCTAGACCGACTGTGTAAATTTCCGCGGCTTCCACCATCGTGCGCCAGCCCGCGACGTTCGCACCTTGTTGGCTCAAGCGCGGTCGTCCGTCTCGCATGATGGCGATATCGGTGGTGGTGCCCCCGATATCGGCCACTATGACATTGTCGCGCCCGCATAAGTGATGGGCGCCGATCAAACTTGCCGCGGGGCCCGACAGAATCGTTTCCACCGGTCGCTCCAACGCCAGTTCGGCGCTAATCAATGAGCCGTCGCCTTTCACCACCATCAGCGGTGCCTGGATGGCGTGTCGTTCGAGAGTTGCTTCCACCGCGAGTATCAGCGCTTGGATTAACGGGATGAGCCGCGCATTCAGTACCGCAGTCAGTGCTCGGCGCGGCACATCCAGTTTCGAAGATAGTTCGTGGGAGCAGGTTACCGGTCGGTCCGTCAACTCGCGAATCAAATCGCGCACACGAATTTCGTGCGCTGGATTGCGCACGGCGAAGTGACCCGCTACGGCATAGGCCGCAACCTGGGACTGAAGTTCGGTAATACTTGTGGTGATGGCAGCCTCATCGAGTGGCGTTTGCTCCTCACCGCCCGCGGTGTGTCCGCCGTCGATAAACACGACGGGATCTTCACCCAATGCTAGATTTAACCCGGAGCGCCCCAGGGCGGAGGGTTTTTGTCCAATCAAAATGAGCCCGATCGTGTGGCCATGGCCCTCGACGATGGCATTCGTGGCAAGCGTCGTAGAAATCGATGCTAGATCGATACGAGTGCCATCGTGCCCGGCGAGGATTTGCTCGGTGGCCGCGCCGATACCGAGCGCAAGATCGTGCTTTGTGGTCAAGGCCTTGGCCGCTGCGACAACGCGACCGTCATCGAATAGCACGGCGTCGGTATAGGTCCCCCCGGTGTCGATTCCTAAGCGCATGAAATATCGGTCCGCCTGCGTAATCTGTGTAATTAAGCGGGTACTGCTTCCAACTGGGCGCGTACTATAAACGTTGTGGACGGGAGATCGTTAGGGAATCGCCGATTAATTCAGGTTGATTGATTCTGAACAAGCGGGTAATTTTGATTACTAAGGAATGCGTCCATCGATTCAGCTGGGTTTCTCTTAGACGAGTTTGATGCGGCGAATGTTAATCCAGCCATTACGGATCGGCTCCCGGCTACGGCTCCGGCACTTGTAGAGTTGAGCCAGGATACGACCAATTAATGACCGTCGCGCCGAGGGCCGATATGAACACTGTAAGCGAAGCCGCGAAACCGTCTGTAACAGCACCATCCGCGTTGGCACATGGTGTGTGGTCGCCGGCCGTGACACCTTTGCAAGCTGATCTCAGTGTCGACCGGCAGCGCTATGTCGACCACGTTAGTTGGTTACTACGCCATGGTTGCCACGGGGTCACGGTGTTCGGCACGACCGGGGAAGCACCCTCATTCTCCGTGGACGAACGTATCGAAGCGCTGGATTGGTTGATCGAGGCCGGTGTCGAACCCGATCGGCTCATTATCGGCACGGGTTGCTGTGCGCGGGCGGATACCGTGAGGCTAACGGTGCACGCACTCGCGAGCGGATGTCACCACGTATTAATGCTGCCACCGTTTTATTTTAAGAAGGTGAGTAATGTCGGGTTAGCAGATAGTTACCGTGACGTTATCGAGCGCGTCGGAGATTTGACCCTACGTATTTACCTATATCATTTTCCACAGCTGTCTGCGATACCCATCAACGATGATTTGATCGACGTATTGCTGAGCGATTATCCACAGACGATTGCCGGTATGAAGGACAGTTCCGGCGACCAGGCTAACACCACTCGGTGGTTGCAACGCTATCCACAGCTCGCGGTATTTTCGGGGTCCGAGGCATTCCTGTTGGGCGGTCTGCGCAGGGGTGGTGCCGGTTGCATCACCGCCACCGCGAATATCAATCCGCATGGTATTCGCAGCGTTTATGATGCTTGGCAACGAGACGACGCGGATTGCGACGGTCGTCAACATTCCGCCAACGCCGTGCGAACGATACTGGAAAAGTACCCATTGGCACCCGGCTTGAAGCACGTAATTGCACATAGCCGCGAGGATTCCGATTGGAAGCGGGTGCGGCCGCCGATGATCGCGTTGACTGCGGACGACGGCACTGCGCTTCTTCAGTCGCTGGAGTCGATTGGATTCTCGATGTAGCGCCGTGCGGCAGTGGGTTAGGGGGGAGGTAATTAACAATAGACTCATCCTTTCCCGGCCGGGGCTGAGTGAATTCGACGACGTGAGTCTCAGGTTCCGTAGTCGAATACCGCGATTTCACATTAAGGACCGAGACCACACCGTAGTGTGCCGGTGTAAGCACTGCTAGGACGAATTCGCCTCCATCACTAGGCGCGCGGTCATCAAATCCAGATGACCGCCGCCGCCGTTCTTAAACACCGTAATTTCGTCGTCGTTTCGGCGTCCCGGATGTTGGCCCCGACACAAGTCATAGTGATCCGCGAGAATGTCGGCTTCCGTAATTACGCCGGCCGCGATCGGTATCACCAGTTCTCCGATATCTCCGACGGTGGTAGCGCGGGAGTCAACGAACAGCGACCCGCGGCGCAATACATCGTCGTCTGCCTCGCGCATGGTTTTCGTAAACGCACCGATCAGGTCGACGTGGGCGCCGGGCTTTAACCACGACCCCTTGAGCACCGGTTCGACTGTTGCGGTCGCGCAGCAGATCAAATCGGCATTCCGAGCCGCCTCATCGAGATCGGGTGTCGTCGAAATGGTGACCCCATCAATTGCCAGTGCTGCGGCGACTGCGGCGGCTCGTTCCGGTGTGCGATTCCAGATCGTTACGCCTCGGATCGACGGTCGTGCGGCGTGATGAGCCATGATCAAATGTGGCGCGAGCGCGCCAGCACCCAGCATGAGCATATTCTCGACATCCGTACGTGCGAGGTATTTCGCACCTAGCGCGGAGTCGGCGGCGGTTTTGCGCAACGTTAGCGCGGTGCCGTCGATACACGCTATCGGTATCCCGGTGTCGCCGTCGAATAGTGTATAGAGCGCATGAATAGCGGGCAGATCGCCCGGCTTCATCGGGTTATCGGGGAACCGCGTCGTGACTTTGGCACCGAGCGCACGACCGCGCTGCCAGGCGGCCCGGATAAACAGATGATTCGTATCCCCAGAGTCGGAGGATTGACCGAGCAACATGTCCTCGCGAATTTCGGTGTCGTCGTTGTGGCAGCGATCAAGCCCTGCTATTAAACCCGGGTAGTCAAGAGTTGCGTGTACTTGCTCGGCATCGATGTATTGCATTGTCAGATCTAACGGTTCGATATCGATGCATTCTGCGCGATGTGTGTATCGCAAGGCAAACGACTGGCGTCGCGGGCGGTGCTCCGTAGCGATTCCATTCGCTATCAGACTGGCATACACTGCTTGGCGATCCGTACCGACTCTGACTTACTGGCGTTCGACCACTATGGGCATTCATTTTTCTACTGAGGAACTAACAGCGCGGCGCGAAGCCGCGCAATGTGCAATGCAGGATAAAGGCCTATACGGTCTGCTTATGTTCCGCCAAGAAAGCATGTTTTACCTCACTGGTTACGATACCTTTGGATATTGTTTTTTCCAATGTCTCTACCTTGGTGCGGACGGTCGTGTGGTATTGCTGACGCGCGCTCCTGACTTGCGGCAAGCGCAACATACCTCGGTGATTGAAGATATTCGCGTATGGGTGGATGCAGCGGGCAAGAATCCGGCCGACGATCTACACACGTTGCTAATTGAGTTGGGAGCGGCCGGCCAGCGGCTTGGCATCGAGTACGATGCATACGGTTTAACCGCTTACAACTGGCGCCGCATCGAGCAGGGACTAAACGGCTTTTGTGGACTTCTAGACGCATCCGATCTCGTATCGCGTCTGCGTGTTGTTAAAAGTCTGAAGGAGTTAGAGTATGTGCGACGCGCGGCAGAGTTGGCAGACGATGCGCTGGATGAAGCGATCGCATTGACGGATGCCGGCGCATTCGAAGGCGACATCCTCGCGGCCATGCATAGCGCTATTTTTCGCGGTGGAGGCGATTATCCGGGCAATGAATTTATTATCGGCTCCGGTGGTGGCGCGTTGTTGTGTCGCTATTTTTCCGGTCGTCGGCATCTGTCGGTCGAGGACCAGCTCACGTTAGAATTTGCCGGTGTGTATCGGCATTATCACGCGTGTCTGATGCGAACGTTACTGATCGGGCGCGTTGATCCGGAGCATGAACGCATGCATGCCGCGTGTGTTGATGCGATGCGTGCCTGCCTCAACGCGTTGCGGCCCGGCGACCCGATAGGGGGCGTGTTCGACGTTCATGCGCGGGTCATGGACGAGGCCGGGTTCGCGCAACATCGTATGAACGCGTGTGGTTATAGTCTCGGCACAACCTATACGCCGACATGGATGGATTGGCCGATGTTTTACACCGATAATCCGGTGCTGGCCGAACCCAATATGGTGTTCTTTTTGCACATGATTTTGATGAACAGCGATACCAATCGCGCTATGACCTTGGGCCAGACCGTGCGTGTTACCGAATCCGGGTGCGAGCGCCTAAGCCGCCAACCGCTCGACCTCATCGTCAAGGCGTGATTTACGAGCATTGGGCGTACTGACCGATATTGCCCAGCGCTTCGGCGTGTGTTTGTTGTACCACGCGACCTTCGATGCGGTGCCGTCTGATATATCGGCGCGGTTGGACAACGTTGCGCCAGCTGTTCTGCACGATCAGCTCACGACCTTGCGGCGCGATTTCACTTTTGTATCCGTAGACGAACTTGCCGAGGCGCCACGTCGTACCGGGTTGGCTGCAGTCACATTCGACGACGGGTACCGATGTGTGATTGAACAGGCACTCCCAGTACTTGCCGACTTGCAGATACCAGCGACGATCTATATCAACGGCAAGGCTTTTAATGGAGAGGCCGGGTGGCGCGATAAAGTGCGGTACTTGATCGAAAATGACCTCGTCGAAGCATTCGAAGCCGAAATGCACGGCATCGAAAACCCTCGTGACAAAACGTTTTACCGTTATAGCAAAGATTTCTGCAATGACAGCCGCTGGGTCGAGACCGAGATCGATCGATTTCTGGATCGACACCGTATCGAATTCGACTTGGATCATTATCAGTTCGACTCTGCCGACTGGATCGTTGAACATCCACTATTGAACTACGGCAATCACAGTCATTCGCATTACGTATTGGCGTCGTTGACGCCTGAACAGCAGTACGACGAGATCGACCGCCCGCGGCGCTGGTTGACGGAACACGATGTAGGGTCGGTCAGTGAGATATTTTCCATGCCGTTCGGCGGCGTCGACGATTTCAACGACGCCACGGTGCGTATTCTTACGGAACTGGGTTACCGCGGAATGCTGTTGACGCGGGCACGGTTGCAGCCCGACGCCGTTGAATTTATGGGGTTGCCGGTGCTGGAGCGCATCATGCCACGTTCAGGACCAATCGCCGAGAAGTTAACGAATGCTGCCGAATCATCCGTGATTGAGAATTAGAAATCGGCCCGCGGCAGATTGTTGCAAGCTGAAGTGTGGCCCATAATATACCCGACGGCCGCGCGGAAGATCTGTGTGGCAACCGAATTGTAGTGACCCGTGAGATCATTCAGCCATGAGTGAAGCAGCAAAACGAATGGGCGGGCGCGTCGCGCGGCGCGCCTTGCGTGCCGCACCGATACCCGAGGACGAACGGCCAGTACGGCCGGGCATGGAAGGCGGTTTGTTCAAACCGCTCACCGACGCACAGGTACAGCGCATCCATCAGGCGGCGCTAGAGGTTTTGGAGCAACTGGGAATTTCCCAAGCGATCCCATCGTGTATCGATATTGTGAGCAAGGCCGGAGGCCGTTTGACGGATAAAGGCCGCTTGCTGTTTCCGCGCTCGCTCGTCGAAGACACGGTCGCAAACGCAGCGCGCAACATTGTGTTACACGCCCAGGACCCAAAACACGATATGGAACTTACCGGCAACCGCGTGTATTTTGGCACTGCCGGTGCGGCGGTACACATCGTCAATTGCGAGACGCGCGAGTATCGGGAGTCGACACTAGCCGATCTCTACAACATTGCGCGTCTGGTCGACAACCTCGAGCACATCCATTTTTATCAACGCTCGATTGTTGCGCGCGATATGGTCGAGCCACGTGAGTTGGATATAAATACTTGTTATGCCTGCGTAAGTGGCACCAGTAAGCACGTCGGTACAAGCTTCGTGTTGCCGGAGCATCTGGAGGAGACGATGCCGATGCTGCACGCCATTGCGGGTGGAGAGAAGAAGTGGCGCGAACGCCCATTCGTGAGCAGTTCGAGCTGCTTTGTGGTGCCACCGTTGCGATTTGCCGATGATGCGAGTCGTACGCTCGAGGCGGCAGTGCGTGCCGGCATGCCGGTGTTGCTGCTGGCGGCGGGTCAGGCTGGCGCCACGAGTCCCGCGGCGTTGGCGGGTGCGGTGGTTCAGGAAGTGGCTGAAGTGTTGGCAGGATTGGTCTACGTCAATTTACTGGTGCCACAGCATCCTGCAATTTTTGGTACCTGGCCGTTTGTGTCGGATTTGCGTACGGGTGCAATGAGCGGCGGTAGTGGTGAGCAAGCAATCTTGATGGCGGCGTGCGGTCAGATGGGCCGGTTTTACGATTTGCCGACCGGGATCGCCGCCGGGATGGCGGACGCGAAATTGCCTGATGCCCAATCGGGCTACGAGAAATCCTATACGAATCTTTTGGCCGGCCACTCTGGCACCAATCTGGTTTATGAATCGGCGGGTATGCAGGCAAGCCTATTGGGGTGTTGTTTCGAAAGCTACATCATCGATAACGATATGCTGGGTGCTATCAATCGCACGGTGCGCGGTATCGAGGTAACGGAAGACAGCTTGTCCATCGAGGCAATGCGGGATGTGTGTATCGACGGCCCGAATCATTTCTTGGGACACACGCAGACGATGGACTTGATGCAAAAAGAATATATTTATCCCGAGGTCGGCGATCGTACAAGCCCGAAGGAGTGGGCCGAGCAGGGCTCCAGCGATGTGTTGCAACGCGCGACCACGCGACTTAACGAGGTATTGGCGACGCATTTTCCGAGTCACATCGACGCGGCCATCGATGCACGAATCCGCGAGCAGTTGCCGATTCGACTGCCGCGCGAAAATATGCAGCCGCGCTAGTGGAAATAGGGACGGGTTAAGAATTTGGCGAGCTTTGATAGCAGAGCAGGGCGACGAGATGGGGTGACCCAGCCATATCCGTACCGAGTTGACGTTACAGGGTGGCAAACCGATCGGCATCCGCGTGGGAGGTGTGGCGACGAAGAGTGTGGAAGAGACGTTGTACGTAAAGTGATCTGTAAACGTGAGAGCGCTGCGGCCAGGTGATCGTTGAGATCTTATATTGTCACAGAATATCCGGGCGCACCGCTGCCATTTCCGTGCCGATGCTATTGCCGAAACCGTTAACGAGGTCCGCCTCCACAATGTAACGCAACGGGCCGCCGGGTTGGATCGCGTCGAACGGATAGCAAGTTACTAAGGTCAGGCGCGGCCGCGGTGTTTCATCCTCTATGAGTGTGGTGCGTGAATCCGCCACATAGGCGGCCGTTACAGCGAACCGATGTTCGATACCGTCACGGGTTTGCACGGTAATTCGGTCGCCGGGGTTAAGGTAACCCAGAAAACGAAAATGCGTGTCGCGGTGCGCGATAATTATGCTATTGCCCGCGGCACCGGGATCCGCACTGCCGGCGACATGGGTCGGCCCGAATGCCAAGGCGTGGCCGCTCGCGTTTGCAAGCACAAGTGCATCGATTTTGGCGGATACAATTCGCAGGCGTGCCACGGGCCAAGTGTCGGCACCCGGCCAGGGTGGCCGTGGCGGGCCATCCGCCAGACTCTGCCCCCACGCAGCACGCAACATTACTTGTGCCAAGCCGGCTTTAGCATGGATATACGTGGCGCCGCTGAGCTGCCAGATTCCACCGCCCAACAGCGCGCAACTCAGTATGTAAACGGCGCGGCGTCTCATGCCCTATTGCGAGCCATCCAAAACCCAACGCAACTTAGAATAACGAAAATTAAACCGTAAATGATCAACAACCTGGAGTCTGTGGCGGTGGCTGGTAAAGCACCGAATACGTGCTTGTAACTCCAGCCCTTGGGCAAATTGGTGGCGAGGGGGTGACTGCGGATGCGTCGATCGCGCGGGCGCACCGGAGTGACATCGACTGTCACTAAACTCGTGTAACGCGTGACGAGTTGATGCCGGAGCGCAAGATCGACGACTCGTTCCTGAAGCAATATTTTGTCATCGCTGCTGGATCCCGGTTGTTCTAGCAGGGCACGAATCGTGCGCCGCGCCCATAGGCGACCGATACCCGTCTGCGTCTTGCCATGCATGGCATCCACGGTGAATCGCCAGGGTTGATGACGGCGGCGGCCGCTGACGTCGATTTGTGCGGGCGGCTGGGGGAGTTTTGCGACGATAGTAACGGGTTCGCCGTGATATAAATCTGGCAAGACGTTCGGGGTCGCCTCCACCGGCAATCCGTCCGGCCAATCGATGTCGATATCTGCCAATAAGGGTTGTTCTAACTTGGCAAACAACGACTGCATCTTATCGGTTACCTCATCGAGTTTGCCGATAAAGGTAAAGGTACCGCGGCCAAATCGTGCCGCGCGGCTCATGAAATACGCATTCGGCGCCGAACCGATGCCGATCGTAAAAAGCCGCGAATCGCCAAGTCGGCTCTGAATTAATTCAAATAGCTGGGGTTCGTTGCCCACACTGCCATCGGTCAGGAAGAATACCTGCCGTAATCGCCCGCTGTGCTTGCCGCCATTCAGTGATGCCCGTAACGCGGCGGCGATTTTGGTACCCCCGTTTGCTCGCAGGCCGGTGACGTAGTGTTTGGCGCGCCGGATCGCATCGGCCGTCGCCGGTTGGGATTGTTGAAATAACTGCCGTGTAGTGGAACTAAATTGAATTACGTTAAAGGTGTCGCGTGCGGTCAGGCGGTCCAAGGCGAATTGCAGACCTGCTTTGGCTTGGCGCAATGAGTCTCCCGCCATAGAGCCCGATGTATCGATCACGAACACTGTTTCCCTCGGTAACGGCCCGCTGCGTTCCGAAGCATCTGGATTCGGCGGCATTACCAGCACCAGTGCATAGTGTTCGCCGTCAACGGTCTCAGTGAACAGCGCCGCGCGGGGGGCGTGACCGATTGTTGGAATCCAACTCAATTCGAAATCGCGGTCCGCGTAGGTTGTGGAATCGAGTTTGACGACAAAACGATGGTCACGTTTGCGTTTGATTTGAACAGCGTGATAGGGGCTATCGATCTCCGCAACCGCGAAACCCGCATCGACTTCCGCTCGCAAGGTTACGCGGTTGGTCGGGCCTTGCCGTGGGTCGCGCACGGGAGGTGTTATGCGCGAGGCATCCGTAACCTGGTCGGTGTCGTAGGCCCAGCCAGTGCCGGACTGATTGGACGCGGCAACGGGCCGACCCGGAATGTACCGCGGGCCCACCACCATCGGAAATCGCAATCGAAACTCGCCATCCGCATATACCACTGTCTGTTGGTAGTCGATTTCGATGTCGATTTTTGTGCCCGGCCCGATATTGGCGACCGACGTTGTAAACATATTCGGCCGCTCCTGTTCTACCAGGCTGGCCCGTTTTCCACTTTTCTTGGCTTGCTGGTATTGGCGCTTCGCCTGGTTGCGTGGTTTTACCAGCCCTTTAATAGTACGCTTGCCGATACGCATCGTGAGCCCATGGACAGCAGCGTCGTCGGGCAACGGAAATACGTAAATACCCTCCAGCCAGTCGTTGCTTTGGTTGGTAAAGGACTGGGTGACCGTCACCGAAGCGATTAATCCTGTGACCCGCATCTCAACGTTCGTGGATAAAGCGGTGGCTTCACGATAGCGCCCGGTCTGGTCGGTACGCAACAATAAAGCGCCGTGCCCCATCTGCTCCGGGACAACAGTATCGCTCGATTCAGCTTGGGCCCGGACGGAACTCGTGAGCACAGTCAGTACGACCAATACGACTGCAACGCAGGACGCTGTGGAAAAATGGGGCTTTTGCATGGCGTAGCTCGAATAAATTAACAAGGTTTCGAAGGCGCCGCATTGCAACATACGAGTGTGACGGTCGATGCGATGAGTTATGGCAATTTGCTTTCAAAGCATGGCGAATTCGCGCCACATCGACTAACGTGTGTAGATATTATCGATACGAAACGGCGAATACCGAAGGCAATTTATGAATGAGGACGCGGCCGTGCTCGAGCAATATAGGGAATCGGTACAGCCGGCGTGGATCGACTACAACGGTCATATGAGCGAGGCGTATTACGTGCTGGTATTTGGGAATGCCAGCGACGCTTTATATGAGCAGGTGGGCATAGGCGCCGAGTATCGCCAGACGCATCACGTTTCGGTATACACCGTGGAAGCTCATATTCGATACCTGCATGAGGTTGGTCCTGGCAGCCTGCTGCGTGTTTCAACGCGGGTACTGGGAGTCGATACCAAACGCGTGCACATTTGTCACGAGATGTATGTTGAGAGCGACCTTGTCGCAACCGAAGAAGTATTGGGAGTCTGCGTCGATACGGTGGGGGGCCGGGGTAAAGAGTGGCCCCATCGGGTGGCAGCGATGCTGGCAAACGTGGTGACGCTGGAACGACCTGCATTTGTCGGGCGGTCCGTTGTGTTGGACTAACTCGGAAAATAAGCAGCGAGTCTGCATTACTCAGTATGACAGCCCATTTCAGCGTTCGATAATTACATCTGATGGTTCGTTGCGCTCGGCCAGCACCGCCGTACCGCCGTAGTTGCCGGCCGGTGCAATTACGCAGATTGTTGTCAGTTATTGTGGCGCGCTGGATTACCGCCGCATGGTGCGAATAGACGACGGTAACCGGGCCTTGTGCAGCGACGAGAATAAGATGCGCAGCCTGCTGTCGCTGACTGAGATGCAATTACCGGTGTTGGTGTGGACGTGAACGCGATAGCGACGTATTGGAGGGAAGCGAATGCACACAATCGGATCCGGAACGACGATTGCCATGAAGGGTGGGGGTTACTATTCCGAGCACACCCGGGGTGCAAAAGATGTCATCGACAACACAGCGGTGTTGGCGTTGGATGCGCTGTCCTCGATGTCGATCGAAGAGTCGAATCGGCCGTTCGCGATCGCCGATTACGGTGCGGCAGATGGCGGAACGTCGGTCGATCTTATCCGGCAATTAATCGGTGCGATCCGGAGCCGGGCTCCGGGGCGACCCGTTAACGTTGTCAATACCGATCTTCCCGGCAACGATTACTCATCCGTGTTTCGGATGACGCAAGGTCAGCACGAGGGCGTTCGTAGTTATCTTGAAGATTTCGACGACGTGTATGTGATGGCCGCCGGCACATCATGAAATTCAATGCAAACTATATCGGCGGCGAATGGGTCACCAGCAGCGATGCGAATCGGAATATCATTCCATCCGACACCAACGAGGTCGTTGGCGAGTATGCACGGGCCAACGCTGCGCAAACCCAGGACGCGATCGGCGCTGCATGCCAGGCGTTTTCAACTTGGTCGTGCAGCGGACTGGAAACGCGGCAGGGAAGTTTGACCCGCATTGGCGACGAACTCATCGCCAGGAAGGACGAACTCGGCCGGTTATTATCGAGCGAGGAGGGCAAGCCCGTGGCCGAGGGCACGGGCGAGATGGCGCGCTCCGGGTAGTTCTTTCATTACTATGCGCAAGAAGTGTTGCGCCAAATCGGTGATTGCGCCGACTCGGTGCGTGCGGGTGTCGAGGTCGATGTACGTCGCGAGCCGGTTGGTGTAATCGGCATCATTTCGCCATGGAATTCGCCGCTCGCAATACCGGCCTGGAAAATTGCGCCGGCGCTGGTTTATGGCAACTGCGTAGTGTTTAAACCCGCGGATCTAGTGCCGGGCAGTGCCTGGGCGTCGGCCGACATTGATTAGCCGCAGCGGGTTGCCCGCGGGAGTTTTCAATCTTGTCATGGGGCGTGGTAGCGAAGTTGGCGCACAAATTCTCGCAGCCGAAGACGTCGACACAATTACATTTACCGGATCGGTGCGACCGGACGCAACATCGCGAGCCAAGCGGTGCAGCGCATGGCTAAAGTACAGCTCGAGATGGGCGGCAAGAATCCACTGGTGATTCTCGATGATGCGAATTTGGGTGCCGCCGTAGGGGCCGCCATTAATAGTGCATTTTTTGCCACCGGTCAGCGGTGCACGGCGGCATCGCGATTGGTTGTCACCGAAGGGATTCACGACCGGTTTGTGGAAGTGGTGTGCGAAGCCACCAAGGCATTGCGGGTGGGTAACGCGTTTGCGGCGGATACCCAACTGGGGACGGCCGTCGATGCCACGCAATTGGAGCAGAATCAGTCGTATCTCGATGTCGGCCGCAACGAAGGTGCGCAGCTGCTTTGTGGCGGTGAGATACTAAACCGCGAGACACCCGGTCACTATATGGCTCCGGCATTGTTTACAGAGGCAGACAACACGATGCGCATCAGCCGCGAAGAAATTTTCGGCCCGATTACGAGCATCATTCGAGTACGTGATTACGACGCGGCGCTGAAGGTCGCGAATGATACCGAATTTGGATTAACCTCCGGTATCGTCACCTCATCGTTGAAATACGCGAGCGATTTCAAAAATAATGCGGTGGCCGGTGTGGTGATGATAATTCTGCCGACAGCCGGCACGGATTATCACGTGCCATTCGGTGGCCGCAAGGCATCGAGTTATGGTCCGCGGGAACAAGGTGCTTACGCACGCGAGTTCTACACAATCGTTAAAACCACATACACCAAACCATGAGTGACATTAACCCCGTGCCCGCAGTGCAACCTTCGACCCTCGATTTGCACCGGGAGTTGATCGTGGTCGATGCGCTGCAATTTTCCAATTGGGATCGGGCGTTGCTGACCTAACTCCATGATGGCGGCGTGAGCGTCGTACACGTGACCATTGTGTATTGGGAAGATGCGCGCGCAACGTTGTCCTGCATCGGCGGCTGGCATCGGTTACTGATACAGCTCGGTGACTTGTGCATGCCGGTGATTCGCGGCGACGATATCCGCGAGGCCAAACGCAGCGGTAAGGTCGGAGTCATTTTTGGATTTCAAAATTGTTCTCCGATTGAAGGCGACCTTGAATTAGTGCAGGTATTCCATGAGCTTGGCGTGCGCATCATGCAGTTGACCTACAACAATCAGAGTTTGATCGGTGCGGGCCGTTACGAGAAAATGGATGCGGGAACTTCTCGTTTCGGACGTGAAGTGATTCGTGAGATGAATCGTGTCGGTATGATTGTGGATTTATCCCGTAGCGCTGAGCACACATCGTTGCAGGCTATTGAATTATCCGAGCGCCCAGTGGCGAACACACATGCCAATCCGGCGTCGTTTCACGCCGCGTTGCGTAATAAATTCGATGATTTGTTGCGCGCACTGGCACTGTCCGGCAGCATGTTGGGGTTTAGCTTGTATCCGTTTCATCTTCGCGATAGCGGGCAATGCACATTGGAGTCGTTTTGTCGCATAGTGGTGGATACCGCGGAACTGATGAGCATTGACCATATCGGGCTCGGCTCTAATATGTGTCGTGGTTGGGGATATGAAACACTCGAATGGATGCGCAGTGGCCGCTGGACGTTCGGCCCGGACTATGGTGAGGGCTCGGCCGACAAACCGACCCGGCCCGAGCAGCCGCCCTGGTTTCGAACGCCAGCCGATATGCCCAATATCACCCGGGGTCTGTTGGATCGCGGTTTGGACACCCAAGAAGTCGGCAAGATTTTGGGTGGAAATTGGTTGCGATTTTTTAGTGAAGGCTTTGAGTCGAATGCGGCGCGGACGACGGGCGGCGGAAGCGAGAAATGACGATCAGTTTAAGCTTAAAAGATGTCGACGAGCTGACAATGCGGGCATTGACAGCGTGTAATACCAGCGGATCCAATGCCGGTTCGGTGACCGGTTCGGTGACCGG
>Ga0224497_10001586_pt1 | contig 14343 bp, 12 predicted proteins | sample SF_Jul11_sed_USG_4_FD_167970 | JGI IMG/M metagenome (GOLD analysis project Ga0224497, IMG submission 167970) | Sediment microbial communities from San Francisco Bay, California, United States - SF_Jul11_sed_USGS_13 | ecosystem: Environmental > Aquatic > Marine > Sediment | place: USA... | reverse complement strand
AACGGCCGATATCGCGCCCGAGGCTCCAAGCGTTGCGTATTGCTGGTTGTCACGATGTTTGTAGACGGAACAGGCCGAACTGAGTACGAGGCCCGCGAGATACAGAACGACAAACTTCGGTGTGCCCAGGAACCGTTCCATCGGAAACGCGAAGAAATAAAACGTGAACATGTTGAACATCAGGTGGGACATGTCGCCGTGCACGAAGCCGCTCGTGATGACCGTTTCGATGAGCTTGCCGCGTGCGATCCAGTAGGGGCGCATGACGAGCCTGTTGATGATCTGCGGCAGACGGTAGAGCCCGAGCAGGCTGGTCGCGATCGTTGCCGCGAATACCGCCGTCGCGGCGGGCGACTGAAGCTCGATCACCCGCGTACTCGATATCTTTGCATACAGAAAGCTCGCAGCATCCGGATTCCGGCGTCTAGTCAGTCTTGCGCAGGTGATAATCGAACGACTCGCCGCCGTAACGATTATTGATCCACAGAATCAGCATGCCCTCCACCCAGCGCGCGTGCGCCAGCGGCCCGACGTCGATGGCTTCGAGGCCCATACCCTCGACCAGCCGGGCCACGACTCGTTTCGCATCGTCATTGTTGCCGGCGAGTGGAATCGACACGGGTCCCCCCGACGACTCGGGATCCACCATCGTCTTCCAGTTGAGCGCGTTGAAGGCTTTGACGACGTGCGCACCGGGTGCCGCGGTTTGGATGATCTCGGCGTTCGACGTGGCGACTGCGTGCTCGATCCTGCCCGGGCTGCGATTGAGAGGATTCGTCGGGTCGATGATGATCTTGCCCGAGAGATCCCCCAGACCCCTGGTGATTTGGTCCACGAGCAGCCCCGGCACGGCGAGCACCACGATGTCGGCGCCCTTTACCGAGTCCATCGGTGTTGTCGCGGATGCCTGCCCCCCGGTCCGTTCGATCAGCTGCCCGACTTCGGCGCGCGTCGGATCGCGCGACCCGTAAACGATTGTGTGTCCCTGTGCCGCAAACTCGGGACCCAGCGCACCGGCAACCTCGCCGGTGCCGATGATCGCGATTGTCTCGGACACTGCATGTGGCGAGGCGAACAGCATGAGGATGAGTGCGACGAGTGAGCGCATGAAAGTAGCCTCTGGGGTAAGGAGTCGAGGCATTATAGACTGACACGGCTGCCCGCCACGCCGCGACAGGGGCACACGCATCCAGCCCGATAGAAATGGCGCCGCTCGATTTCTACTCCTGGTTTCAGATGCCTACCACTATCGTGGACAAGAACACAACTGAGCGAAAATGCGCCGACCCCGGTGCGTCCGCCACACTGGCCGCGGGTTCCATTTTATGTATAATCGACACAAATCTTATTGTATTAATTACATTAAGTTATCCGAATGCCCTACCGCTACGACTATCCGCATCCTGCCGTCGCCGTCGATATCGTCGTGTTCACGATTGACGATGCGGACCTCAAGGTACTGCTAATCCGGCGCAGAGGGCCCCCGTTCGCGGGCGGCTGGGCGCTGCCCGGCGGCTTCGTGGGCATCGACGAAAGCCTGAAACGCGCGGCCTGGCGCGAGCTCAGGGAGGAGACAGGCGTCAGTGCGGGCATTCTCGAGCAGCTGCACACCTTCGGCCACCCGCAGCGCGACCCGCGTGAGCGTGTTATTTCGGTGGCCTACCTGGCGCCGGTCCCGGCCGACAGACTGCGTCCCGAACCGGCTTCCGACGCGCGCGAGGCAAGACTGTTCAGCGTCAGCGACCTGCCTTTGCTCGCGTTCGACCATGCGAAGATTCTAAGGCTTGCTCGCGAGCGCCTCAGGCAGAAGCTCGAGAAATCGGTACTGCCACTCGAGTTGATGGGTGCCTCATTTACGCTGACCGAATTGCAGCGTGCCTGTGAGCTGATTCTCGGCGTTACGCTGGACAAGCGAAATTTTCACAAGAAAGTCCACATCATGGATGTTATCGAAGCAACCGGGGAGGAGTGGCGGGAAGGGCAACATCGTCCAGCGAAACTGTATCGGGTGAAATCTCGCCGCGACCTTACAGATCGGTGAGGAATGGCGTATTTTTAGGGTGTCGGCAAACGGCAGGCAGATCGCAATTATAAGAGGCTCGTAAGTTAATGAACGAATCCACACCAATCCGGCGCCTGCTACTGGCGTGTCTGTTGTTGATCGCCGTTCCCGTGACCGGTCTTTCCGACGAGGCAGAAGCAGCGCGACCCCGTGAGCAGGACAGGCCGATCCCGGCGTTCTGGGCCGGCACGCGCTACAACCTGCGCTGGGCCGGATCGGCGTCGAATCTGTCCTACATCACGCGATACATCGCCGAAGGGATGCTCGAACGCCTCGGCCGCTATACCGGGTATATCGCCTACGGCACGCGGGGTAACTCGACATCCGCGAACCTCTATGCGCTGGGCGAATACGAGGTTGATTTTGCGATTACCACGCCGCCGGTCAATGCGTTGCTGGCGCTCGAGGGGAAAGCCTATTTCAAGAAACCCTATGCCGACCTGCGTGCAATTGCCGTGTTTCCCCAGGACGACTGGGTCATGTGTGTCGCCGACGCGAGCCTCGGCATCGCGAGCTACGCGCAGATTCGTGAGCGCAAGCTGGCGGTCAGAATCGCCACGAACCCGATCGGCCACGACAACGGCGTGTCGTTTCTTGTGGAGCAGATGCTCCGCGCGCACGGCATCACGCCACGGGATCTCGAGGATTGGGGCGGCGGCTTCGTTGCCGTGGGCGGGGCGCCCGAGGCAGCCCGCAAGGTGCTAGAGGGCGAGGCCGACCTGGCCTGTCACGAGTACTGGAAGGCATTCTATCGCCTGACCGACGCAAAGCAGGTGACGATCTTGCCGGTCACCGAGGCTGCGATGCAGGAACTCAGCGATCGTTTTGGCTACCAGCGCAATGTCATACCGAAGGATGTTTACGGTCCCGGAGTGCCGGCCGAGGATACGCTCGCCGTGGATTACTCGGACTGGGTCGTGCTGGTCAACGCCAGGGTCGCTGACGAAATCGCCTATACGGCCGCGAAAGTGGCGGTCGAGGATCGGGTTCGCGGCTTCGAAACTCTGTACGCCGCCCAGAGTGAACGGCAGCGTTCAGCGGATATCCCCGTCGATCCGAAACTCATGTGGAAGAACGTGGGCGTGCCGCTACATCCTGGTGCTGAACGCTATTATCGTGAGTTTGGATTGATGCCTTAGTGGCCTCAATGGCGAACCGCGTGCAGGTGGGGTTATGCTTTGGCAAATCGAATCATCGGGCGCCTGATCACAGAGACATGCATGTTCCATAGCAGAAGGGTCCTCGCGCTGGCTTGCGCTGCGGCAATCTGTTTGCCGGCGCTGCTGGCGTGCGCGTCCGCCGCCGAGACGGCCGCGCAGGAGACCCCGGCGTGGCACTGGAAGAATGTGCCCCGCGTCGTAATCGTCGGGGACGTCCATGGCGCCTATGACGAGCTGGTCGGTCTGCTGCAGGCGACCGGTATCGTCGACGACAGCCTCGACTGGAGCGGCGGTGACGCACACCTCATCAGTCTCGGGGATCTGCTCGATCGCGGCAGCGATTCGCGCGCGGCGATGGATCTGTTGATGCGCCTTCAGGAGCAGGCGCCATCCGCGGGAGGCCGTGCACACGTCGTTCTCGGCAACCACGAGCAAATGAATCTGATCGGCGATCTGCGCTACGTGTCGGCCGGCGAATTCGCCGCGTTCGCGGATGACGAGACGCCGGAAATGCTTGACGAGGCGCTGCGTGAATTCGTCGCCGCGAATCCCGACTTGAGCGCTGAAGAGCGCATGGGAGCGTTTGCCAGTCGTTATCCCGCCGGTTATTTCGCGCATCGTGAGGCGTTTCGTCCGGATGGGCGATACGGCCGATGGTTACTGTCATTGCCGACGATCATCGTCGTGAACGGGACGGCGTTTGTGCACGGCGGTTTGCCGCAAGTAACGTCGGGCTGGACGGCCGAGCAGCTCAACAACACATTCAGCCAGGAGCTGAAACGGTACCTGGAAACATGGCGAGAGCTCGTCGCCCAGGGGGCGTTGCCGGACGATGAGCCGGGCAGCGGCCAGCAACCCATCGTTACGGGCGAGATGATAGAGAATCCGTCGACCTGCATCGAAGACCGCGCGTTCGCCTGCGAAAAGATTGAGGGCAACGGCGAGCTGCAGGCGTTGATGGAGGAATTCATCCGCCTGAGTGCATCTCCCGTGAACGGTTACGACGCGCCATTCTGGTATCGAGGCTCGGTGTACTGCCGCGACATCCTCGAGCGGCCCGTGTTGGATCAGTACCTGCAAACACTCGGCGCGGTTCGCGTCGTTGTCGGCCACACGCCAACCACGGATAGCCGCGTCCGTTCGATCCGCGATGACAAAGTCATCATGGCGGATACCGGCATGTTCGTCGATTATTACAAGGGCCGGCCGGCGGCACTCGTGATGCAGGACAAAGAGCTGCTGGTCTACTACCAGGGGTCGCCGCAGCAGTCAGCGCCGTTGCCCGGATTCGGCCCGGTCGCCTACGGCCTGGAGGAATCCCGCCTCGAAGAGGCTTTGACGCAGGGCGTCATCGCGACCGTGGATAAAGCGTCCGCGGAAGCCTACTGGCGTATTACGCTCGATTTCGAGGGCGAACAGATCGAGGCTCGGTTTTTCCCGGGGGGCCGCGCAGGCACGGCAAACCTGGAGCTGGCGGCGCACGCCCTTGATCGACTGCTGGGCACCGAACTGATCGCGGCTACCGTTGCGCGTCGCGTCGATGATACCGAGGGCGCGCTGCAGATCGTCTATCCGGGCGAGATAAGCGAGCAGCAGCGTCTGGAGGCCAGTCTCGGCTTCACCGGATGGTGTCCGATGCCGGATCAGCTTCAGCTCATGTACCTGTTTGATCTCCTGACCGCCAATGCGGGCCGGTCGGTCGCGAATGTGCTGTACAGCAACGACGACTGGACCCTGCGGCTCACCGGACACGGGCTGGCATTCGACCGGGCGGGCAGGCTGTCGCCGGCGCTACCTGACGACGCAATAACGCTCGCGCCGGGTGTCGCGGCCGCGCTCCGGCGCCTCGACGAGGGCGGATTGGAGGCGGCGCTCGGCGAGTACCTCGACAAGCGGCGAATCCGCGCACTGTTGTCGCGTCGCGATGCAATCCTGCAGAAGTTTTCCGACTAGCGGCTTGTTGATAAAGCCATTCATGGCTGTTTGAGTGAGCCGCTAGTCCGGAGTTGCCGGCGGCAGCCGGCGGCAGTCGTCGATGATCTGCTTCTGGCGCTGTTCCGGCGATTCGATCGTCTTGTAGAACCGATTCAGGAACCAGGTCGTGTCGCGGTGACGACCGCGGTCGAGGCCCGGCAGATCGTCGAGCAGCCGGATCACCGCGGGGCGTATCGCCAGAAATTCGGCGAAAATGCCGTTCCAGTCGAAACCTGGCCAGCAAAACCCGCGGTATTTCCTGTTTCGAACGCTGCGCAGATGCAGGAAATCCGGCGGCTCCGCATACTCCGCGTTCACTAGCCCCGAGTAGTCAAAGTCGTAAGGTATCGCGACGACCGTGCCATTTTCGCGTCGGAACAGGGCGATGTTGTGCGCCCCCGGAACCGACCAGTCCAGATTGCCGATCATGTACTGGAAGACGGAGAGTCTCACCAGCTCCACAGCATCCGCATCGCGCGGATCCAGCCGGTCCTGTTCGAAGAACTCGGCGCCGATACGCGCCGCGACGCTCTGGAAATGCTCGGTGAAAAAACCGTAACGCTGGTACTGCAGGCTGGCCCCGGTGTCGCGAAACGTAGTCTGCGTCAGGCGTACTTTAAGGCTCGCATCGGTGAGCAGGTTGTAGTAACGATGCGCCAGATATTCGAGTAGCGCGTACCGGTGATAGCGCTTGTTGTAGTGCTGACAATGGGTCGTGAACGGCAGCATCGTCTGATTCTCGAATACCGTGCCCTGGATTTGCAGCGGATCGAAGTAGACAAAAAAAGCGGGGATAGCGCAGTTGCTGGTTGCCCTGCGCCAGCGGCCGCGGGTGCGCAACTCGACGTCGATGCGTACCCGGGCTCCGTCATCGTCCGCGTAGTAGATCGTCGCGGGCAGATCCTCGCATTTGCCGGTCGTTGGATTTCGACAGATCGCCGCGAAATCCACATCCATCTCCATGTCGAGCGCGGAGTCTTCGGCGAACAGCGGCGCCGGTGTCGCGCTGACTGCGGCGAACGTCAGACCAAGCGACAGCGCGAACAGGGCCGCGGCACGGCAGCAGGCAAATGGGTTAGCCATGATCCAGTACCAGCCGACCTTCGGCCACGGCTCCATCGAAGTCCCTTGCCCGCAAGGTGAGTTCAGTGATTCCGGTAAGCCCGGGTGGTGCCGAACCGCTGAATCTCAGCGCATTGCCATCGAAACGCAGCCAGCGCGGAAGCGGCGAACCGTCCGCTTTCCTGGCCGAGATAATGAGCACGTCGCCGGGATCCGGATCGGTGAAACAATCCGGCGGCAGCGCGATGCGGAACGGTTTGCCGGCGGGCACGGGGACGGGCCCGACAGGGTGCGTGTAGATCGGCGACCGGTTCGTGGACTGCGCTTTGGCCTGCTGCTTGTAAAGTTCTCCGAGCCTCAGTGCAACCAGCAGCCAGGCCAGCGCCAGCGCCATATTCAGCAGCGCGAATTGCTCGACTCCGAACACGAACCAGTGCAGCCCGGCGAAAATGACCCCTGCCTGCATGAGATCTCCGAGCCGCCAGAAGAACGTCTCGATGGCGGTTTTGCCTTCATATTTGTGGCTCGTGCCCAGCGGCAGATACAGGGCATGCCGGGCCGTATTCATTAGCGAATAATCAACGGAGTTCTCGGCGACCTTGAAGATCCGGATGACCGCGAATACCGGCAAGAATACGATCAGCCCGTAGCCGAGCAGAACGATCACAGGAAGCACGAGAATGGCACCGCCCAGACCCGCCCAACGGAAGATTCGTGCGACGAACAGCAGCTGGATCGCTACCGTGAACGCATTGACCGCGAAATAAAAGCCGCCATAAAAACCCGCGATCAGCTCGCCCTTGTCGAGCGCGGCGTCCTCGAGGACCCTGGCGTCCGCATAACGCACGACGAGTTCGGCCAGAATGTATTCGCCCGTCGTGTTTACCCAGTTCAGCAGGACGATCAATACGGCAAGCAGGAGCAGGTAATGATCGCGCGCGACCATCGCCAGACCGCCCATGAAATGAGGTCGGGCAAGGTCGGTGCCGGTCCGCTCATTACGCGAGCCCGCGGGCACGGCATCCCGCGCAGGGCCATACAGCGGAATCGTGATAAACAGTAGCAGGCCGACGATAAGCATCAGGTTCCAGGGTCCGAGTCGCGAGAACAGGACGCCGGCGATCAGCGGGCCGAGCAGTCCACCGAGCGTTGCTCCGAGCATGATGACGGGAAACAGGCGTTGCCCGCTCTTCAGATTGAAGGTGTCTGCTGCATAACCCCAGAACTGTGCGGTGAGCATCAGGCTCACGATGCCCACCCACACATAGTAGACAAAACCGATGTCGTATCCGAGGCGGCCGACAACATAAAAGACCATCAGGTTGACGACGAAAAACGCCGTGACCCAGCGGGTGAGCTGCCGCTTGCTGGTCCGGCGGAACACCCGGCCGTACATCGGAATCAGAACCAGCAGCACGAGGGCGATTGCGGCGTAAGCATAGCTCTTCATCTCGGCAGTCGCATCGACCAGCAGCAGTGGTTCGCGCAGCGTTTTCAAAATGTAGTAGGCGACCAGAATCAGAAACGCGATGAGGAAGAAAACCATCACCGACGGCCCCTCCCTGGGCCGCAACAGAGTGAAATGGGCGAGCAGCCGTTCCAGTCGCGTGCGGCGGACAGGCGTTTCATCCATTGGCACCGGTGGCTCCTCCGCGTCCGGACTTGATGCTTTCTACGATAGGCGCTGTCCGGCCTGTCCGATATTCGGACAAACCGCAATCGATGCCGAAGTCGCGTGTATGATCCAAAAACTTCATGGAATCGACGTAACAAGGGTCCCGGCAAATGTCGCAGTTCTACAATCCGCGCCGCGTGCGCAACCTGTATAAACCGGGCAGCGAAAAGTCGTACAAAATCAGTCGCAGCAAGATCGACCTGTTTGTGGAATGCCCAAGGTGTTTTTATGTCGATCGACGCCTCGGTACGGGCCGACCGCCCGGATTTCCGTTCAACCTGAACAATGCCGTCGACAGACTGCTCAAGTCCGAGTTTGATCAACATCGTGCTGCCGGGACTGCACACCCGTTGCAGCAGGCGTACGGGCTGGATGCGCGGCCTGTCGCGCACGATGAACTCAACGCGTGGCGAGAGAACTTTAAGGGCGTGCAATATTTGCACGAGCCGACGAATCTGATCATCACGGGCGCGATTGACGATTTGTGGATCGATGCTGGCGGTGCCTATATCGTTGTCGACTACAAAGCCACGGCAAAATCCGCGCCCGTAACGGCTCTCGACCAGGCATGGCAGTCGGGCTACATGCGACAGATGGACGTATATCAGTGGTTACTGCGGAAGAACGGCTTGAAGGTTTCCGACACGGGGTACTTTGTTTATTGCACAGGCCGGCCCGATGCCGCTGCATTCGATGCGAAAATCGATTTTGATGTGCATCTGATACCTTACAAAGGTGACGATGACTGGGTTGATCCGACGATCCGAGATCTTCATGCCTGCCTGATGCGCGACGAAGTCCCGGAAGCCGATGCGGACTGCGACTATTGTGCGTATATTGATGCGGTTAACACGGTTACGAGTTAGGATGAACGGATTGTGCCAATGACCAACCGTCGCAATTTCATTCGATACGTCGGGGCGGCTGCGGTAGCCGCAACCGCGCCGCTATCTGCTTATGCGGAAAGCCACAGCTGCCTGCGGGCGCGGCCGATACCCGGCACCGACGAATTATTGCCCGTCATCGGCATGGGAAATACCGGCCCGTTCAATGCAGGCGATGCCAAGGCATCCTGGAACGTGATCAGGATGTTTCAGAAATACGGATCAAGGTATATCGATTGCGGCGATCCCGGCATGTTCACCGTGGCGGAACTCGTGCGCGAGCACGACTTGAAAGACGACGTGTTTCTGGGCACGTATTTCTCGGTCGGAGAACAGACGGCAGCGCGTGCTGCAGCCGGACGATTATTGCGGATCACGGGCAAGCCGGCGCTCGATCTTATGCATGGTTACGCCGATCATGCGCTGTCCAACTGGGACACATTCCGCCGCTTCAAAGACGATGGGCTGACACGTTACATTGGCGTCGCGCGGCATCGTAAAGAGTATTACGAGGCGATGATGAAGCTCATGAGCACCGGTACGGTCGATTTCGTTCAGCTCAATTACTCGCTGATGGAAACCGAGGCCGAAGAACGAATTCTGCCGATGGCCAGAGACCTCGGCGTTGCCGTGATAACGAACCGGCCATTTATCAACGGAGCGTATTTCGACGTGGTGCGCGGCCACGAACTGCCGGCGTGGACGGCTGAGTTCGATTGCGACAGCTGGGCACAATTTTCGCTGAAATTCATTGTGTCGCATCCCGCGATCAATTGCGTGCTCACCGAAACCGCCAACCCGAACCACGCGGTTGATAACTTGGGCGCCGGATTTGGCCGTCTGCCTGACGCAACAATGCGCAAGCGCATGCTGAAGACCATCCGGGAACTGGGGTGAGACGGTGCTAACGGTTCATCACCTCGAAAACTCTCGCTCGCAGCGTATCCTCTGGCTGCTCGAAGAGCTCGGCGTCGATTACGAGATCAAGCGCTACGGGCGCGACAAGCATACGAGATTCGCGCCGCCTGAATTAAAAGCAATCCACCCGCTGGGCAAAGCGCCCGTCATAACCGATGGTCAGATGACCGTAGCCGAGTCAGGTGCGATCATCGAATACATTGTCGACAACTATGGCAAAGGCAGGCTTCGTCCCGAGGAGGGCACGGCCGAGAGACTCGCGTACACTTACTGGCTGCACTATGCGGAAGGTACGTTCATGCCACTCATGATCATCTCGCTGATTTTGGGACGGATCGAGACCGCGCCGCTGCCGTTTTTTGCAAGACCGATCGCGAAGCGAATTGTGCGGAAAGTTCGTGAGAGCTATCTCGATCACAATGTCAAAAACAATCTCGACTTCATGGAAGCCACGCTCACGAAAACGAACTGGTTTTGCGGTAATCAGTTGACCGCGGCCGATATCCAGATGAGTTTCCCGCTGGAAGCGGCCGCAGTCCGCACGAATCTGGGCAACGGCTATCCGAAACTCGAGGGCTTCCTCGTTCGCATGCGTGCTCGACCGGCTTATAAGGCTGCGCTCGACAAAGGCGGCCACTACGAGCTCATGAATCTGGGTTGATTCACGAGTCAGGCGGCTGTCACGTGGATCGGTTGCCGGCGTGTTCCCCAATTGCCGGGGCGGGCATCGAATATTCCGGCAATCGGGTGATCGCAGCCGGCGCAAGCGGCCCGGCCGGCCCGAAGAATGAGATTCCAGGTCGACAGTTCATACCAGTCACGGCCGATAAGAACGTTACCGCAGTGGCTGCAGTAGGTACTCGAGCCCTCGAAATCGTGCACGTTGCCGGTATAGACGTAGTGCAAGCCGTTTCCGCGCGCGATCTCGCGCGCACGGGTTAGCGTCGCGACGGGCGTGGCTGCCGTCTTCATCATTTTCCAGTCCGGGTGAAACGCAGTCAGATGCAGCGGCACGTCGGGGCCCAGGTGATTGTTGATCCACCGGGTCATCGCGTCGATCTCGGTTTCACTGTCGTTTTCACCCGGGATCAGCAGCGTCGTGAGTTCGAACCAGACGTCGGTCTCGTGTTTCAGATAGACCAGCGTCTCGAGTACGGGATCGATGTGGCCGCCGCAGACCTTCCAGTAGAAACGGTCGGTGAACGCCTTGAGATCGACATTCGCGGCATCCATATAGCGAAAAAACTCCGTACGCGGTTGCTCCGTTATGTAGCCGGCCGTCACCGCTACGGTCTTGACGCCGCGCTCGCGGCAGGCTGCCGCGACGTCAACGGCGTACTCCAGAAATATGACCGGGTCATTGTAGGTGAATGCGACGCTGCGACAGCCGGTGGCGATCGCTGCGTCTGCAATCGCCGCCGGCGTTGCGCTGGCCTGCAGGCGGTCAAACTCGCGCGACTTCGAGATATCCCAGTTCTGGCAGAACTTGCAGGCGAGATTGCAGCCGGCGGTGCCGAACGACAAGACCGGCGTGCCCGGCAGGAAGTGATTGAGCGGTTTCTTTTCGATAGGGTCAACGCAAAAACCGCTCGAGCGTCCATAGGTCGTCAGCACGATCTCGTCATTCGCGCGCCCGCGCACAAAACACAGCCCGCGCTGACCGTGCCGGAGCCTGCAAAACCGCGGGCAGACATCGCACTGCAGCCGGCCGTCATCGAGGCGGTGCCAGTAACGCCCTGAAACCCCTGAAATTTCCTCAGGATTCGCCGTATTTTGATGGAGTCGCGTCATACTCGACCGTATACCTACTTATAGGCACATGAAATCAAACCATTAAAATATAGACCAGAAAAAGGCGAGGATATTGCGTCATGACCGTGATCCGTACAGCCGCCGTTGCCGGGCAATTTTATCCGGCACGCGCCGGCGAGCTGCGCACCACGGTCGAGGTCATGCTCGATGCAGCGCCAGCGGCGCAGGGGCCTCCGCCGAAAGCGCTGATCGTGCCGCATGCGGGATATATCTTTTCCGGCCCGGTGGCCGCCGCGGCATATGCGTGCCTGAGGCCCTACCGGGATCGCTACCGCCGCGTGATTCTGCTCGGCCCAGGCCACCGCGTCGCGATTCGTGGCCTCGCGCTATCGAGCGCCGACGTGTTTCGTACTCCGCTCGGCGATGTGCCGTTGGATAAGCTGGCTCTGGCGGGCCTCGATGTCGGCGGCGTCGATGTCGTCGATATGACGCATCAGTTCGAACATTGCATCGAAGTACACCTGCCGTTTTTGCAGTTTATTCTCGGTCAGTTCTCGCTCGTGCCGATTGTCGTCGGCGACGCGACGGACGAGTTGGTGGCCAGCGTGTTAGACAGGTTGTGGGGCGGACCTGAAACGCTGATCGTGATCAGCTCCGATCTGAGCCACTACCTCAGCTACGATAAAGCCTGCACCCGTGACGCCACGACCTGTGCAGCGATCGAGCACTTCGATCGTCGACGTATCGATCACGACGCAGCCTGCGGAGCGACTCCGATCCGCGGCCTTCTCAAATCCGCAAAGCGAAAACGCATGCACATAACGACACTCGATCTCAGGAATTCGGGCGACACTTCCGGCGACAAGGATTCGGTCGTTGGCTACGGGTCGTGGGTGCTCTCGGAACGCGATGCAGATACAAGGCATGGCGGCCGATGAAAGCGACCGCGTTACTCCTGTTATTGACGTGCGTTGCGCTCGCGGATGACGCGGATTATCGAGGTATGCGGTCGGCGATGGTGGCGGAGGTGGAATATTACGCCAGGATCGGACGTGACACCGAAGGCGCCGCGTTCAGTGATGCCGTGCTGGATGTCCTGAGTAGTGTGCCTCGCCATGAGTTCGTGCGAGATGCCGAAAAACGATTTGCCTACGAGAATCGGCCGCTGCCTATCGGGCACGGACAGACTATCTCGCAGCCGTATATCGTCGCGCTCATGACCGAACTCGTAATGCCCGATCGCGACGATGTCGTGCTCGAAATCGGCACGGGTTCCGGCTACCAAGCCGCAGTTCTCGCCGATCTCGTCGCTCACGTGTACACGATCGAGATTATTGAACCGTTGGCCAGCTCTGCAAGCGAACGTCTCGCGCGCCTTGGCTACGATAATGTGACGACCAAACTCGGTGACGGGTACTATGGCTGGGAGGCGCATGCGCCGTTCGACGCAATCGTTGTAACCGCCGCTGCGAGTCATGTGCCGCCGCCGCTCATTCAGCAGCTCAGACCCGGCGGTCGCATGGTCATACCCGTGGGCGGGCGCTTCATGACCCAGCAGCTCTTGCTGATCGAAAAGACGGCAAAGGACGAGATCATCACGCGTCAGGTTGCAGCCGTTCGCTTTGTTCCGTTGACGGGTGAGCATTAAGCCACACGATCGTGCGTCCCGTCTTCATCGCAACAATGCTTATCTCCATTGCCGCGATCGGCTACGAGATATTGCTCATGCGCGTGCTGTCGATCGTGCAGTGGCATCATTTCGCATACATGATCATCAGTCTCGCGCTGCTCGGCTATGGCGTCAGCGGCACGTTCATCGCCTTGTTTAAAATTTTCCTCGAGCGGCGTTTCGCGGCGATGTTTTCGACGGGCGCGCTTTTATTCGGTATCGCAATGGTCGTTTGTTTCGTGCTCGGCCAGCGTGTGCCGTTCAACGCGCTCGAAATCGTCTGGGACCGCAGGCAGTTTCTCAATCTCAGCCTCATCTACCTAATTTTTTTCATTCCGTTCTTTTTCGCGGCCTGCTGCATTGGACTCGCGTTCACTTGTCGTCAGGAGCACATCAGTCGCATCTATTTTTTCGACCTGCTCGGTGCCGGTCTGGGCGCATTGCTTATCATCGCGACTCTCTTCGTACTGGCGCTGCAGAACGCTCTGCTTGTGCTATCGGCAATTGCTGTGGCTGCGTCGATGCTCGTTGGTCTACGATCGATGGCGCGCAGACCACTTGTCGTTGCGCAGACCATTTGGATTCTGATGATTGCGCTTGGGGTGCCCGAATACTGGCTAAGTCTCCACCTGTCGGAATACAAAGGGCTGAGCCAGGCCATGCAGGTGATGGACAGCAAGGCGATCGCCGTATCGTCGAGCCCGCTGGGCCTATTGACCATCGTCGACAGCCCGAGTGTGCCGTTTCGGCACGCGCCAGGGCTGAGTTTCAATACCCGGCACATCCCGCCCGAGCAGCTTGGCGTGTTCACGGACGGCGATGCGATGAGCGTAATTACGCGCTACGACGGCGATCTTACTCAGCATGGCTATCTCGGTGACGTGACGGCTGCGCTGCCGTATCGACTGCTAAACGCGCCCAGCGTACTCGTGCTCGGCGCCGGCGCCGGCAGCGACGTGCTGCTCGCACTTTACCACGGTGCGCGGCATGTCGACGCCGTGGAGCTGAATCCACAGATGACGAAACTCGTCCGCGAAACCTACGCCGAGTTTGCCGGCAATGTTTACGACGATCCACGTGTGAAGTTGCACACGGCAGAGGCGCGCGGGTTTGTCGCACAAAGCGACGCAAAATATGACCTGATCCAGATCGGCCTGCTCGATTCTTTCGGCGCATCCGGCGCTGGC
>Ga0224497_10001584_pt1 | contig 14352 bp, 9 predicted proteins | sample SF_Jul11_sed_USG_4_FD_167970 | JGI IMG/M metagenome (GOLD analysis project Ga0224497, IMG submission 167970) | Sediment microbial communities from San Francisco Bay, California, United States - SF_Jul11_sed_USGS_13 | ecosystem: Environmental > Aquatic > Marine > Sediment | place: USA: California... | reverse complement strand
GTGCCGCTCATGTCGCGCAGCTGCGCGAAGCTGGCCTTGCCCATGATGCGCCTGAACATCATGCGACCGGCGAGGCTGACCTCGATTGCCCGGGCCCCCAGCTCTTCGCGCGAGAGCCCGGCACATTGTTGCACGAGGTCAGCGGCAAAATGCGCGCGCTCGAACTGGTTCGGATAAGCCTGCCCATGGGCGCGCAGCTGCGCCAGCTTTTCGCGACGCTGCGCGATATAGCGGTTTTCGTCCTGCTGCGTGTCTGCGCTGTCGTGTTCGGCGTCGCTGTGCTGGTTCATTTCATTACCTGTGTGCTGTGATCTATGCGCCACTCTTCAGACTGGCTTCGATAAACGGATCGAGGTCGCCGTCCAGCACCGCCTGGGTGTTGCCGGTTTCGACGCCGGTACGCAAATCCTTGATACGCGACTGGTCGAGTACGTAGGAACGTATCTGGCTGCCCCAACCGATATCGGATTTCAGATCCTCTATGCTTTGCGCCTTGGCGTTGCGCAGCTGTACCTCGAGTTCGTACAGTTTCGCCTTGAGCTGCTTCATCGCGGTTGCCTTGTTCTTGTGCTGTGAGCGGTCGTTCTGGCACTGTACCACGACATTCGTCGGCAGGTGCGTGATACGTACCGCCGACTCGGTGCGGTTGACGTGTTGTCCACCGGCACCGCTGGCACGGTACACGTCGATGCGCAGATCCGACGGATCGATATCGATATCGATGTCGTCCTCGATTTCCGGCGACACGAAGGCCGATGCAAAAGATGTATGACGACGGTTGCCGGAATCGAACGGGGATTTACGCACCAGGCGATGGACGCCGGTTTCGGTGCGCAACCAGCCGAACGCGTAGGGACCTTCGAAACGCACGGTGGCGCTCTTGATGCCGGCGACATCGCCGGCCGAAACCTCGATCAACTCGGTCTTGAAGCCCTTGGCCTCGCCCCAGCGCAGGTACATGCGCAACAGCATTTCCGCCCAGTCCTGCGCCTCGGTGCCGCCGGCTCCCGACTGAATGTCGAGAAAGGCGTTGTTGGCATCCATTTCGCCCGAGAACATGCGCTGGAACTCGAGTTCTGCAACAGACTTTTCGACGGCCTCGAGATCGGTTTCGACCTCGGCGACGGTAGCCGCATCTTCCTCGCCGATTGCCAGCTCGAGCAACTCGGCGGCATCCGCGAGCGCCTGCGAGCTTCGATCCAGCCCCGCGACTACGGTCTCGAGACCGGCCTTTTCCTTGCCCAGCTGCTGTGCGTGCGCGGGATCGCTCCAGACGTCGGGGTTTTCGAGCTCGAGCATGACCTCTTCCAGTTTCTCGCGTTTCTGGTCGTAGTCAAAGATACCCCCGAAGCAATTCGACCCGAGATTTCAGGTCGTCTATCTGTTGAGATATGTGGTTTGTCTCCACGCTGGTCACCCGCAATTGAAAAAAGGCGCATTCTACCCGATCTATCGCGATAATATCACCTGCCGTCCCCTGTTTTTCCAACCTTCGATGGGCTAAAATATGCCGCCAAATTTTCTCACCACGAGGTAACCTGTGACACAAGATGTTGATACCCAACTGCAGGTCTGGAAGGATCTTGCAATCAGTAAGCAGATCCTGATGGGCGCTGCCACCGATGCGCTCGGTCTAGACTCGGAATGCAGCACCGAAGAGCTGAAGGAAGCGCTGGACAAGGCGATCAAGCGAGCCCGGGACGCCGATATCAACATACATGAAACCCGCAGCCAGGCGGAACAGCAGGTCGCCGAATTCAGGCAGCAGACCAAAGCGGCAGAACAGGCTCGCGAGGAAGCCGAGGAGAAGGCTGCCGCGGCGGAAAAAGCGCGTCAGCAGGCCGAGCAGCAGCTGGTGCAGGGCAAGGCCGACAATGCCGAGGCCCTGAAAAAAGCCCGCGCCGACGTTGCCGACAAACAGAACCGGCTCAAGGCCATATCGAAAGCGCTGGCAGATACGCCCGAAAATGTAGTACGCAAGCTCAAGACGCTGAAAAAACAGAAGATGGACGAAGCCAAATTGCGCACCCAGGCGGAATCCCGGCTGCAATCCATGCGCAAGGAAAAGTCGAAACTGGAAGCAGAGCTGGAAGCGAAGCAAACGCTCCTGAAGAGCGCCGGCGGCCTCGTCACGCAAATCAGGACCCTGCATGAAACCTGCGCGCAGGCGCAAACGACCATCGCCGCTCTCAGCGACAAGAAAAAGGATCAGATCAAGCTGCCGGAGCTCGACGATGCCCTGCTCGAATCGCTGGAAAAAGAATTAACCGAAGATTAAGCCTGCCAACCCGGCCGGGGCTGTTTTAGCGGTATCTCGAACACAACGCTGGCGCCCGCTACGGGATTATTCTCGGCCCAGATTCGCCCCTGGTGTAAATCGATGATTTCACGGCAAATCGCCAGGCCCAACCCGGTGCCGCCCGAATGATTTCGACTGCCCGAGCTCTGGTAAAACTTGTCGAATACCTGGTCGAGCTCATTCTCCGGAATCCCGATCCCCTCGTCTGAAATCCGAATGCCGCAGGCGTTTTCGCCACCATCGACCCGCATGCTTATGTTACCGCCCTCGGGGCTGAACTTGATTGCGTTGGCGATGATATTGGTGATTACCTGGACGATGCGATTACGATCGCAGACGCAAACTGCCTCTGCGGCGCAATTTTCGAGCTCACAGTGCAGATTCTTCGCGCGTAAACGCAATTCCTGTTCCGAAATACAGGTCCTGGCCAGGTCGTAAAGGCTGACCGGCGACATCTCCAGGCGCATCTTGCCGGCCTCGAGCTTGGAGAGGTCCAGCAGATCGTTTAGCAGGTACAACAGGCGCGTACCGCTAATCTGAATATTTTCCAGGTACTGGCGCAGCTTTTCCTGGCTCAGCGATTCGAGGCGCTTGAGCCCCAGTTCGGAAAAACTCAAAATTCCGTGCATCGGCGTCCGCAACTCGTGACTCATCGACGCGAGAAACTCGGATTTCGCCTCGTTGGCCCGTTCCGCCGCCTGGCGCGCCTGCTGAAGTTCTGTCACATCGACATAGATCCCAACCCTGGCGCCGTTTGGCAAGCGACGCAGCGCGATCTGGATCCAGCGACCATCGGTCAGTTGATCGAGTGTTTCAAAGCCCGGCGAATTATGGCTTTGCAGCCGCTGTCGCAACCAGCCCTCGGGGTCTTCCAACGCATCCCGGTACACCCCCATCTCGATTCCATATTGCAGGAAGCGCTCGACCGGAACCCCTTCATTGATGAAAAACTGTTGTTTCGGATACAGGTCGAAGAAACGGCGATTGAAGCGCTGGATGATACCGTCGGTATCGACGACCAGGAACCCACCCGGAACGTTTTCGATTGCGGCTTCGAGCATTTCCTCGCTGCTCTGCTTTTCGAATTCGACGAGCTTGCGCTCGGTAATATCCTGTATTGTTCCGATGACTTCGGATACCTTGCCGTCGACTATATTCGAAACGTCGACGCGTTCCAGAATATACCGAATTTCGCCATCCGGGCGCATAATCCGGTATTCGATTTCGAATAATACTTCGCCAGCTTCGCGCACCTCGCTGAACCGCGCCTTGCGGTAGGTCGTTTCGACCAGTTCGCGGTCCTCGGGAATCACGACTTGAAGCATATACGGATTCTCACGGTCTATCTTATCGACGCTCAATCCGTAAATCCTGGCCAGCTGCGGTGAAAAGGAAAGCAGGGTATCGTTGATGAAATCGGTACGGTAACTGCCGACGTTCGAGATGCGCTGGGCTTCCTCGAGCTCAGCTTCGAGCCGCTTCGACACGGTCACATCCTGCATCGTCCCGATCTGTTCGACCACCTTGCCGTCACGCCACAAGGAAGGCGCCAGGCGTTCGATGACATGCCTGTATTCACCGCTGGGCCCCAGCATGCGGTACTCGACTTCGGTTACATCGCTGGCACTGTTGCTCAGCTCGTAGGCTTGCATGATCCTGTCCAGATCCTCCGCTGCAACTGTCCTGGCATAAACGTCCCATGGCGAATCCTGCATGTCTTCAACCGAGCCAAAAGACCTGGCAAATTCCTTCGAGCAGGAAATCAGCCGGTCGTGTTCCACGTCCCAGCGAAAACTGCCGATCCTGGCAAGACGCTGGGCCTCGTCGAGCTCGGCCTCGATGCGCCTGGATGCGGTGACGTCCTGAATGGTAGCGAATATTTCGATCAAGAGGCCATCGCTTGCGATCGAAGGTATGCCCCGCTCGATGATATTACGGATTTCCCCGTCGGGTCGCCGAATACGATACTCGATCTCGAAGGCCTCGACAGTCCGTTCCGCATGGTCATAAACTGCGGTGACCGTTGCCAGGTCTTCCGGATGGATAAAGCTGTTCAGTTCGTCGTTACTCAGTCCTCTGCCGTTGTTCACCAGCGACAGACCCAGGATTCGTCCGAATTCTTCCGACGCCGAAATCACCACCTGGTTTTGCACGTCCCAGCGGTAGCTGCCGATTTGGGCGAGCCGTTGCGCTTCTGCCAGATCCGTTTCGATACGCCTGGATTCGGTCACATCCTGTACCGTCCACAGCTGCTCGATTATCCTGTCGCCACTCTTAACCGACGTGTTGCCACGTTCGATAATCTGACGGACCTCGCCATCCGGGCGGATAATCCGAAAGCTGATTTCGAATGGACCGTCGGTACTATTGGCATACTCAATGTACCGTTCCGTCTTCTTGCGATCGTCAGGGTGTATACCCAGAAAAGTGTCTGTCTCCAATTTTGCAAGCAATTCGGTTTTTGGCCAACCCATGATCCGGGCAAACTCGTCGCTACAGGAAATCATCTGGTTGTTCTGGGGGTCCCAGCGAAAACTGCCGACCTTGGCGATATGCTGTGCGGCTTCGAACTCCGCCCCGATGCGCCTGAACTCGGTTACATCCTGCACCGTCCCTATCTGCTCGACCACCTTGCCGTCACGCCACAGGGATGGCGCCAGGCGTTCGACGACATAACCCACTTTCCCGTCGGGGGTCTGGAAACGGTATTCGACCTCGGTCACGTCCCCTGCGTTATCGCTCAGCAGGTAAGCGGCTTTTACCCGGTCCAGGTCATCCGGATGAATGAAATTGGAGTAGACTTCCGCGGGCGGCCGTTCCAGTTGTTCCCTGGTAAAACCAAATAGACGGGCATATCCCTTGGAGCAGGAAATCAATCTGTCATGCTCGACGTCCCAACGAAAGCTGCCGATCCTGGCAAGTCGCTGAGCCTCGTCGAGTTCGGCCGCTATGCGACTGGATTCGGTAATATCGGCACACATACCGACCAGTTCCCCGCCCGGAAGATTCTGCTCGACGACACGAATTTTAACGCCGCCAATCAGGTTTATTTCTACTGGTTCCCCGACCTCGTCTTCCCGATGCGCCCGGAGCGATTCGACCCATGCCTGTCGTTGCGCCTTGTCAGCAAAGACCGATTGCCGCTCGAGCATTGCCTCGAGCATTTCATCATAGGGCAAACCCGGTTCGAGCCGATCGGCCAGGCAATGGTAGATCTCCTTGAAGCGCGGATTGCAGAATACCATCCGGTGATCGGCGTCGAACAGGTAGAATCCATCCTGCAACACCGCGGTCGCGTTGTAAATCAGCTCCTGGCGATACTGCTGCCCAATTTCCTGTGACAGTATTCCAGACAAGTCACTGGCGGAACCGCGATAACCCTGAAACTCGTTGTTTTGACCATAGTATGGTCTGCCGCTGGTCTTGACGACGAGTTCTCGGCCATCCGCTATCCTGGCCCGATAGCGGAAATTGGCAAAAGGAATACGCTGCTCGACGCAGTGCCGGTAATACTCCCACTGCTTTTCTTCTTCAGGCGTAAGTGTCTCGAGTTTCAAGTCTTCGCGACTCCGGCCAATGACCTCCTCTGGCCTCGCGCCGCTGACCTGGTAGAGGCGGGACGACATAAATACGAAACGCCCCTGCGCATCGGTTTCCCAGAACCACTCGGTCGCACTCTCGGAATAATGCGTGAACCTGTCTTCGGATAGCTTCAGTTGACGCGTGCGCTGCTCGAATTCGCTCTCGAGTTCCTGTCGCAAACGTCGCAAATTACTGCGCAGCATACAGGAGACGACATACGTCAGTATGCATCCGAAAGCGAAGGGAGCGATCAGACTCACCAGGCTAATGTGGTCGAATCCAGAGTTGAATCCCTGTACCAGGATGGCCAGTAGCACCACTGCCAACCCACCGCCGAATGTGATAGCAAAGGCAGGATACTTGTCGGAAACAGGATTCAGGACATGCGACATGTTGCGCTCTGGCTCGCCTCGAAATGCCTCGATTATAGCTGACCTATGTCCCTACAGGGGTAACAGCGGCGGCGCGTCGACCGAGACGAAGGTTTCCGGAAAGAAGCCGTTGAAGCGGGTCGCGGCGGAGTTGCTATAGGCGCCGGTCTGCCCGATCTCTATCCAGTCACCCTCGTCGGCGTCGACCGGCAGGTAAAAAGGCGCGGGCAGGATATCCAGGTTGTCGCAGGTGGGTCCGAGGATAGTGAAATCCTGAAACTCCGCAACGATATTCCGCGAGGGATTAATCAGGCGCGCCGGCAGCTTCATCTTACCCATCAGCGTCTCCGACAGGCTCTGGTAAACGCCATCGTTGATATAAAGCTTGTCGCCCTTGCGCAACTGGATTTGCGTCAGCAGGGTGCAGCCGCTCGCAACCAGAGCGCGCCCGGGTTCGCACATCAGCACGCAATCACGGCGCAGCCTGGACTGATCGAAGGCCTGGTGAATCGCGTCGAAGTAGGCACTTAACGCGGGCGGCTTGTCATCCTGGTAATAAGCCGGAAAACCGCCGCCGACGTCTAGGTAATGCACCGGAACCGCGGCCGCCTGGATCACGTCGAGCGCGGTATTGACGCCATCGACAAACGCCTGTGGGTTGCGGCACTGCGAACCGACATGAAAGGACACCCCGGTCTGGAAATTGGCCTTGTGCACTTTTTGCAACAGCGCCGGCGCTTCCTCGGCAGCGATACCGAACTTGTCCGATAACTGGTACTGGGCGTCGTGCACCGGCGTCACGATTCGCACCAGCACCACCATGCCGTCGCCACCCCCGGTGACATCGATGATTTTCTGGAGTTCGTTTTCGTGGTCGAGCACGAAATGATCGACACCGTAGACCTGGTGCGCCGTCATGATCGCCGCGCGCGGTTTCACCGGGTGCATGAAGTAACAATCTGCCTGCGGCAGGTGCTCGCGCACCAGCGCGATTTCGGCGAGCGACGCGGTATCGAAATGGCGTATACCGGCCTCGTACAGCGCCTTCAATACGCCAAGGTGCGGGTTGCACTTGACCGCGTACATGACCCGTCCCGGGAAATTATCGAGAAAATAAGCTGCCTGCCGCTTTAGCTCGGCAGGCCTGAGGCAGTAGACGGGGTAACCCGGTTTCAACTCCTCGACGACGTCTTCGACTGTCGCGAAGCCTGGAATCTGTTTTTTGGTGGACATTTCGGACCCGGAAAGTTTCGCCTATTTTCGCATAGTATTGCGCTAAAGAATATCGAAGTTCAGGCACCCTCGTACCGTTCTGCCCAGGCCTCGAGTCCGCGGGACCGCCGCCAGAATTTCAACCCGGCCAGCGGCGTCAGTTCGAAATCGAACTCGAATCCGGCGCGTAACCGCAGGCTTTTGCGCAGACGCCGCGCTGCACTCGACAAGGGTTGTAAAATCCTGGCATCGATATCGCGTAGTAGCTCGCCTGGTTCCGCCGTGCTGCCGGTCTTGAGCAATTCGATGAGTCGTAGATCGACAACCACGGCGTCGTCTCTCGTGGACAGGCCGGCCAGGCTTTGCAACGGAGCGGCCGCGAGTTGCAGGCTTTCGGCAAACCGGTTCAGCACCAGGTCGTCGCAATACCAGGCAGGCCTGCCGAAATTCGCCAATTGCCTGCCGCCGCCCCAGCACCACAGACTGTTGATCGGCCTCAGGCCCCGCTCGACGCGTTCCTGGTTCCGCGGATGCTGGTGCAGGAACATTTGCATTTCGTTGAGCAACCGGTACCACGGCAGGGTTTCGCGGGATTGCTCGATGTAGGGATTCGCGGCCTTGCCGAGCACCGACAGGAAATGGGGATAATGGGCAGGCGCATCGAAATCCCTGAGGCGCATCAGGAACAGCCCGTCGGCTATTGCATCTATATCACAATCTACATTAAATAAATCTTTTAAATCATTGATTATAATACCTATATCATCCAAATTTTCCTTACTTTCCGGGATCGGAACGAGAATCGCGCTGCGCAGGTCCGGTTGCAGGTGAACCGCGCGGCAAAGCAGCATTCGACCGGCTTCATCCGACGCCTGCGGTGCCCAGGCCTGTGCCAGCGGCAGCCCGGTTACGTCACGGCTCGGCGTGGACTGTGGTACCAGCACCTCGCGTAGAATTGCGTCGATACTGAAAGCATCGTTGCGGCGTGGTGTCGCGAGCCGCAACAGCCGGTTCAGGGCGGGCAACCGATCGCTTGACCAGCCTGGCCCGAGCTCTCCCTGCGGCAAGTCGAATAAGCCCGGCAGGACCAGTTGGATCGTTCCACCCATCGCCCAGTGTCAGTCCTCGAGGCTGGTGCTCAGCAGCTCGAACAAATCATTGGAAAGCCCGGGTCGGGCCAGCATGGTTTCGATTTGAGATTTCATTTTCAGTCCCTGCTGAGGAACCAGCTTACGCCAGTGAACGAAGGGACTGGCCAGACGTGCGGCGACCTGGGGATTGATCCGATCCAGTTGCAGGATTTTTCTGGCCGCGAAGGCATAGCCGTCGCCGTCTGCCTGATGGAAGGCGCACGAATTCGCAATCAGGGCCCCGAGCAGCGAACGCGCCCGATTGGGGTTGCCGAGGCTGTATGCCGGGTGCTCGAACAGTGGCTTGATCTCGTCGAGCGCGCGCTCGACGGTGCTCGAGCCGAGCGCGCTGAACCACTTATCCACCACCAGCGCGGTGTCCTTCCACTGCTGGTAAAAACGGCTTGCGATCTCTTCGCGCAGATCGTGCCGATAATGCACGATCGAACGCAGGCAGGCGATTTGATCGGTCATGTTGTCGGCATGCTCGAACTGCTGGCGGCAAATATCGAAATATTCCGGTTGCTCGAGATGCAGCAGGTAATCGAGGCAGGTATTGCGGAGGCGACGAGACGCAACTGCTTCCGCATTCAACCGGTATTCACCTGCATCGGCGCAATTCCGATAGTGTTGCAGCAACAGGCTTTCAGTCTCGGAGGCGAGCGCAAGCTTGAGCGCCTCGCGTACCTTGCGGACCGCGTGTACGTCCGCCTGTTCGAGCATTTCGGCAATATACTTTTCGCCCGGTAATACCAGCATTTCGGCGACCAGCGCCCGGTCCAGCGAATCCTGTGCAAGCAGGTCCCGGCAAGCCTTGCAGAGCGACTGCTGGATGTCTTTCCATTCGCCCTGATCCCGCTCGAGCATCATCAGCATCACGCGACTGGCGAGCTGCTGACCGGCTTCCCAGCGGTTGAAGGCATCGCTGTCGCAAACCATCAATTTCGCGAGCTCGCCGTTATCGAGGTCGGTGGTCAGGATGACAGGGGCGGAAAATCCGCGGAACGCAGAAATCATGACCTTCTCGGGCATATCGGAAAACTCGAGACGCGTCTCCGCTTCGCTGATATCGACGATTTGTTCGAGGCTGCCGTCCGCGTCGAGGGCAAGCGGCTCTCCGTCTGCATCAAAAAGCGCCAGCCGCATCGGCATGTGAAACGGACGGTTCAGTTCGCCGCGAGTGGTGCCGGCGCGCTGGCGGACCACGAGGCAAAGTCTGCCGCCGGCGGTATCGTGTTCGCGCCTGATATCGATGCGCGGCGTCCCGGACTGTTCGTACCAGCGCTGAAAGCGCGCGAGATCGACTCCCGACGCATCCTGCATCGCCATTCTGAAATCATCGGTGGTAACGGCCTGCCCGTCGTGGCGCTCGAAATACAAATCCATCCCCTTGCGGAAATTTTCGGCACCGAGCAGGCAATGCATCATGCGCACCACCTCGGCGCCCTTGTTGTATACCGTCGCGGTATAAAAATTATTGATTTCCTGGTAGGACGCCGGACGCACCGGGTGCGCCATCGGCCCGGCATCTTCGGAAAACTGGTGATTGCGCAGCACCCGCACGTCGCCGATGCGCTGAATCGCGCGCGAAAACATGTCGGCGCTGAACTCCTGGTCGCGGAAAACGGTTAGACCCTCTTTGAGGCTCAACTGGAACCAGTCGCGGCAGGTAACCCGGTTACCGGTCCAGTTGTGAAAATATTCGTGCGCGATGACGCCTTCGATGGCAAGGTAATCGTCATCGGTGGCGGTATGGGAACTGGCCAGCACGTACTTGGTATTGAAAACGTTCAGCCCCTTGTTTTCCATTGCGCCCATGTTGAAGTCGTCGACCGCGACAATCATGTAAAGGTCGAGGTCGTACTCCAGCCCGTAGACTTCCTCGTCCCAGCGCATCGCCTTCTGCAGCGAACGCAGCGCATGATCGCACTTGTCGCGGTTGTGATGCTCGGTATAGATCTGTAGCTGCACGCGACGCCCCGAGCGAGTGACGAATTCGTCCTCGATGCAGGCGAGATTCCCGGCTACCAGCGCGAACAGGTAGGCCGGCTTGGGGTAGGGATCCTGCCAGCTGATCCAGTGACGTCCATCGTCCTGCCCTCGATCTACCGCGTTTCCGTTCGACAGCATCACCGGATATCTTTCCAGATCAGCATGTATCTCGGTAATGAACACCGACATCACGTCCGGCCGATCGAGATAATAAGTGATGTAACGAAAGCCCTCGGCCTCGCACTGCGTGCAGAAGTTGCCGTGGGACAGATAGAGTCCCTCCAGACGCGTGTTCGCTGCCGCATCGATTTCGACCTCGCAGGCGAGTTCGAAGCGGTCGGGTACCGCGTGTATCGTCAGGGTTTCGGCACCGACCTCGTACTCCTCCGGCTGCAGGATTCTCCCGTCCAGGCGTATCTCGACGAGATTCAACTCGATGCCGTCGAGCACCAACGGGGCTTTGCTGTCGCTCGTCATGCGCCGTAACTGCAGCCTGCTTTTGACGACGGTGGCGCACTCATCGAGATGAAACTCGAGCCGGGTTTCGCCGATGCCGAAATCGGGCGGGCGGTAATCTTTCAGGTACTTGCGCTTGTGCTGATCTGTTTTCATAACCTGGCCTGAAAAGGGGTCGCATAAGTGTACCCCAAGGAGTATCATTCGCGGCATTTTTCATCCGTGGAGATTCAAAAAATGGCTGTCGAGCGCACTCTTTCGATCATCAAACCCGACGCGGTTGCCAAAAACGTAATCGGTGAAATTTACAACCGTTTCGAAAATGCCGGCCTGCGCATCGTCGCCGCCCGCATGGAGCACCTGAGTCGCGACAAGGCGGGCGAGTTTTACGCCGTGCACCGGGAACGCCCTTTCTTCAACGATCTTGTCGATTTCATGACTTCCGGGCCAGTCATGGTGCAGGTTCTCGAGGGCGACAACGCGATCGCGAAAAACCGCGAAGTGATGGGCGCGACCAATCCCGCCGACGCGGCCCCCGGCACCATCCGCGCCGATTTTGCGCAAACCGTCGACGAAAACGCGGTGCACGGCTCGGACGGTCCCGATACCGCGAAAGCCGAGATCGAGTTTTTCTTCGGCAGCGACGGCGTCTGCCCGAGAACCCGTTAGACTGGGCAGTAACCTCTATACGTGACCCTGCGCGGCAGGATTTTCTGCTTCAGGTAGACAGGGTCCGTTCCCACCAGGCAGGCAGGTCCGCGAACGAATCGAGAACGGCAAAGGGTTCGATTTCGCCGTCCAGGTCGGAATCGCGGAACTTGCCGGTTTTGACCTGGATACCTCGTATGCCGCAGCGCTGCGCCGCGCCGACATCACCGACGATATCGTCACCGATCATCAATGCCCGCTCGGCGCTGACTCCAAGTATTTCCAGCGCCGCATCGAAGAAGCCCTGAGCCGGTTTGCCGACCACGATCGCCTCGCAGGAGGCGGCATGCTCGAGCGCCTTGACAAAGGGCGCTACATCTAGCTGCAGACCGTTTTTACCGCGCCAGTAGCGCGTCATTCCGAGCGCGACCAGGCACGGTTGCGGGTCTCGCATCAGCATCTGAAAAGCGCGATTGAGCAGCCTGAAATCCCAGGCCTCGCCGAGGTCGCCGATGACGACCGCATCTACCGCGGCATCGCTATCCAGCGTAACTGTATCCACACGACTGAAATCTTGCACCGTGGCGGGCGGCACGAACAGGGCCGCCTTTTGCATCCCATGATTGGCCAGCCATTGCGTGGCCGCGATCGCCGGGGTCATGACCTCGTCGGCCGACGCGCTGAATCCCAGGGTTTCGAATTTCTCGAGCAGCGCCGCGCGCGGACGCGACGTGGTATTGGTGACGAAAAGATGCGGAACCCGCTGCCGTTTTATCCAGTCGAGTGCCTCGATGGCACCGGCGACCAGCCGATCGCCCTGGTAAATGACGCCATCCAGGTCGATTAACAATGCGTAGCGGGCAGTCCCGTTGGCAAGCATGCCGATCCTGTTATTTGCAACCCGTTGCGACCCAGAATAGCGTCCCGCGGAGGCGTTATCAACAGCCTGTTACAGGTGACGGTTTCATGCTAAGGTCGATTGCTGTCCGACAGCAAATGGCCTCGTTATCTCATGAGAATCGAAGACGACAGTAAACTCGATTACAGGGATGTCCTGATCCGCCCCAAGCGCAGCACCCTGGGCAGTCGCAAGGACGTCGAACTGGAGCGTGAATTCAAGTTTCGCAACTACCGCTCCGACAGCGCAGAGCACTATCGCGGCATACCGATCATGGCATCGAACATGGACGGTGTCGGCACCTTCGCAATGGCCGATGCGCTGGCCGCGATGGGACTTTTTACCTGCCTGATCAAAAACTATGACGCCGACGAACTGGCCGGGTTTTTTCGCGACGGTCGCGCCTCGCGACGCGAAAATGTCGCCTATTCCACCGGCATCACCGAACAGGATTACGACAAATTCGAGGCCGTCCACAAGCGTACCGGCAGCAACCTGAAATATGTTTGCGTCGACGTCGCCAACGGCTATTCGGAACGTTTTTCAGACTTCATCAAACAGTTGCGCGAGGCCTACCCGCACATCGTGATCATTGCCGGAAACGTGGTAACCGGCGAGATGACCGAGGAATTGATGCTCAGCGGCGCCGATATCGTCAAGGTTGGCATCGGGCCGGGCAGCGTCTGCACGACACGAATCCAGACCGGGGTCGGTTTTCCCCAGCTTTCCGCGGTAATCGAGTGCGCGGACGCCGCGCACGGCCTCGGCGGCCATATTATCGCAGACGGCGGCTGCACCTGTCCGGGCGACCTGGCCAAGGCATTTGCGGCGGGCGCCGATTTTGTCATGCTCGGCGGCATGCTGGCCGGCCATGACGAGGGTGGCGGCGAAATCATAACGCGCTACTACAAAACCGGCGAAGTCAAAAGAACCGAAAACGGCTGGGAAGACCAGATCGAGGAGCGCAAGTTCGTCAGTTTCTACGGTATGAGCTCGAAGGCCGCCAACGAAAAACATTTCGGGGGCCTGAAGGAGTATCGTTCGTCCGAGGGCCGCGAAATCCTGGTGCCTTATCGAGGCAAGATCGACAATACCATCCAGGATCTGCTGGGCGGTGTCCGCAGCACCTGCACCTATGCCGGTGCCAAGAAGCTGAAATGGCTCAGCAAGTGCACGACCTTCGTCAAAACCGGGCAACAGTACAATTCGGTATTTGCCGACAAGTGAAACGGCAGAGGGCTGGCACGCCTCGTCTTTGCGGCCGCGGCCCGACCGAGGTATACGATTAGCCGAAAACAAAAGTAAGCTCGGTCCCGTGCTTGGACCACGGAATGACAATGCCCTGGTAAGCGGTAGGGAGAGCGCCGGGCACCAGAGGCAGGTCGAATGGTACGGCAGGTTGGGCATGCGACCCTGGAACGGAATCGTCTCTGCGGACTGTTTTGTTTCCGTGCCGAGGTAGCGTTAGACGCCTGGGTCGGGCCGACGAGCCTGGTTTCTGCGGCGCAGCCACGCTTCGTACGCCCAATTGCTGAAAATCCTGATAATTGGCCAATCGAGCATCCGCCAGAGCAATCCAATTGGCGTATGCTCCCAGGCGCGAATGTTGGCGCTCAGGCCGGTAAGCCATTGTCCATCGGCAGTTTTCAGGTGCAGTCTCGACGGCAGCCGCTCCCTGCCGGACAGCGTTTCGTCGGCGTCGAGTTCATGTATGTTGCTGACCACCAGCTTGCCCTCGCAATATTTCCGAGCTTGCCGATTTCC
>Ga0224497_10001582_pt1 | contig 14359 bp, 16 predicted proteins | sample SF_Jul11_sed_USG_4_FD_167970 | JGI IMG/M metagenome (GOLD analysis project Ga0224497, IMG submission 167970) | Sediment microbial communities from San Francisco Bay, California, United States - SF_Jul11_sed_USGS_13 | ecosystem: Environmental > Aquatic > Marine > Sediment | place: USA... | reverse complement strand
CACCAGACTTGATCGGGAGGGGTTCCAGATTCAGATCCATGCCATCGGCGATCGAGCGGTGCGGGAATCTCTCGACGCATTCGAGGCCGCTCGCGATGCCAATGGTGCTAGGGACTCTCGCCATCACCTGGCGCACGTGCAACTGATCGATTCGGCCGACGTACCGCGTTTGCGCCCATTGGGGGTGATAGCCAACATGACGCCCTTCTGGGCCAAGGGGGATGACTGGACCGGCATCTATAACGTGAGACACCTCGGACCGGATCGGTCGAAACGGGTTTACCAGCACCGTACGCTCCTGCAGGCCGGCGCCCGACTTGCGTGGGGGACAGATTGGTCCGTGACCTCGTTACGCCCTTTGGACGGCATCGAAGTAGCCGTCACCCGCAGACACCTCGGCGGGCGCGACCCCTATGGCAAGACCGACGAGCCTTGGGCACCGAACGAGCGGATTACGCTCGGTGAGGCGATCGCCGCTTACACGATTTCAGGTGCCTACTTGTCATTCGATGAGACGGAGCGAGGCTCGATCGAAGTCGGCAAGCTGGCGGACCTAGTCGTTCTCGAGAAAAACCTTTTCGACGTCCCGGCCCTTGAGATCCATAAAGTCAGTACCGACATGACGGTCTTTGACGGCAGGATTGTGTATGAAGATCCTTAACCTGCAAAGCTGAAGATAAATGCAGGCCGTAGCATTCTTCACTTGCACTGGTTGCCGTGGATTTGGGTCGTATTCAGGTACTGATACGCGAGATCTCAGTGACCGCTATTGGCCGTTAGTGGCCCCTGGACTGCTAAACTGAATAGAGGCTGCTATTGACCCAAAGCGGCCTCTCGCTTCAGCTAAATTCTGGCGCTTGATTACCGTCACCTACTGATCCAGCTCCTCAGGATCACGCATCGCCAGAAATTCATCCGGAGGCAGTGCATCTGGTAGCGCCAGAATATAAACGACCCGGTCCTTGACCGCTCCTTCTGCATGCAACGTTCGAGCGGGAACAACGATCTTGTCCCCAGTTTTCACTGCAGTCCTTTTGCCGCTTTCTGCATCGAGAAAGTCTGTTTCACCTTCCATGACATAGGCATGAACCTCATCGGAGTGCCAGTGCAAGTGCAGCCCATCAGACGGGCCTGACACGAACGTAGTTGGCCACGTGCCATTCGACTTGACGTCATCCAATACATCATTTCGATTCGTGAAGAATTGCGGATAGAACTCAATCGCCATTTTCGATTACCTTAAGTTGTTGATTTCTTTGGTTTCGTACGACACTCAATCCGGTTTTGATCATAGACATAGCCTGTAATGAGAAAAAGCCCCGTATACTCATGAAATTCGTGCAGGAGATGCATTAATGGAAATCGACTCCGTTAGGGTATTCGTAGATGTCATGAAACATGGAAGCTTTGCCGCTGTTGCCCGGCAACGCCAAGTTGATCCATCCTCAATTTCGCGGTCAATTTCAAATCTTGAGACCGAGCTTGGATTCCGGCTTTTCCAACGTACGACCCGAAAACTTTCCCCGACCGAGGCGGCAGACGAGTATTTCGCTCGTGTCGAGGGGCTGATAGGTGAGTTTGACCTTGCCAGCGAAGCTGCCTTAGATCTTGTCAGCATGCCAACCGGTACACTTCGTGTGACGGCGTGCACGTCATTCGGGCAACGCGTATTGGCACCGATTCTGCCTGAGCTACGATCTAGATATCCCGATCTCACCATTGATCTGCAATTGGTTGACCACCCAGTTGATATCGTCGAAGAAAAGATTGACCTCGCCGTCCGATTTGGGAACAAGCCAGAAGGACACTTTATTGTTAGTCGATTGGTTCCAAGGCATTTTCGTATTTGCGCAAGCCCAGCATACATTGAACGAGCTGGGAAACTGGAAAATCCACGCGCGCTTGAAGAGCGCGACTGCCTGCTCTTTTCCTTTCCAGGATACCGCAGTGCATGGAAATTCCGCCGCAACGGAGATTTGGTTTTTTCGGTCCCCGTTACTGGTCATCTGCTCGTATCTCATGGCGTAACTATGACGAAGTGCGCGGTAGCCGGGCTTGGTCCGGCTCTGCTACCCGACTGGTTGTGTGCAAGAGAAATTGCAGCCGGCGAACTCATTGATCTCTTTCCTGATTACGAATCTACCGCGACTGATTTCGACACGTCAGCTTGGCTGGTCTATCCGAGCCGGTCATATGTGCCGGTCAAACTGAGAGTGTTTATTGACTTCCTCCGAGAGAAAGTCGAAGGGCCAGCCTGACTAGCAAGCCAAGCCCACCCTTAGAATTGTGGCAATATCGACCGTCCGCTTATGGCCGAAAGCAGCCGCTGGACTGGTAAACTCATGAGAGGCCGCATCTGACCCAAAGCGGACTGTCGAGACCGCTGAATAAGAATGGCGTAATCGCCACGAGTGCCTTGAATGATGTCCGTGGCCTACTTTCGCATGACGCCTGTCGAGCAATGGTCACCCGAGAAATTTCAATACTGGGTGTCGGCCAACTTATGGGCATGGATTAATCTAGACAACAATCACTATCAATTCGAGGCTGGGTTCATGACCGAAGATTCCTGGGTTAAGTACAGGCAAGAAATTGAGAGATTGTTTTCTGATTGCAACGCTCGATGGATATATGAAACATTCCGAAAACCGAGGTCGCGCGAGTCATTCACGAAGTTGATCGATTCATTACCTGATCCTTGCAGCCCCCAGGACGCAATACCGCCGTGGGAGAAAGAGATTCGATCAATTATCGATAAAGACTAGGAAGCGGGAGGCTGCTATTGGCCGAAAGTGGCCTCTCGACTAATTTGAACTAGACTGTCCGGTATTGATCCGAAGCGGACGCCCGGTCCGTTTGTCTGTAGTGGGCAAGATATGCCGGAGAAAAATCATGATTGGTCTGAATCGATTATTTGTGTTTGTTGCCACAATTGCGATGGTCCTGTCGGCGCCAGCGAGCGCGTTTGGCCAGGTCAGTGATGACGTCTGGTGGCCGTCAAAATGGGGAGAGGACGACGAGGCTGGCGCGTCGAATCTTGTCGATGGCGAATCAGTTCTGGCGGCCACGGCGCTCATTCAGCGCGGTGAGATTTATGAATTGGGACGAGTATACGAACGCGACATGCCGATGCGCGGCGAGCGTGTATTCACGCAGCGCCTTAGCGCGACGCCAGGTGTCCGCCCCGAAAGAACGAGTCCATTGGTCGCCAGAGTAGAGTATCTCTGCACCGAGATTGGCCAGGTCGGCACGCAAGTCGATGGACTGGGTCATGTTTCAATTCGGACAAGCATGTCGCCTTCCGAAGTACGTTTTTACAATGGTTTCCTTGAGCGGGACATTGTTTCAAATTCCGGATTTAGACACCTCGGTATCGAAAATATGAAGCCGCTGTTCACCCGCGGCATTTTGGTCGATGTTGCCCGGGAAAAAGGACGCATGCTTGAGTCGGGCGAGGAAATCCTGCTGGAGGATCTGGCGCTGGCGCTGGCAGCTCAGAACATGTCACTCGACGATATTCATGCTGGAGATGTCGTGTTGATCAATACAGGCTGGGGTCGCCTGTGGAAAGTCGACAACGACAGATACAATGACGGAGCACCGGGCATTGGCATGCAGGTCGCACGCTGGTTGATCGAGCGAGATATCGTAATGGTTGGGTCCGACACGTGGAACACAGAAGTACAGCCGCACCCGAACCCGGAATTCAACTATACGGTCCACAATGAGCTCCTGACCAAGAATGGAATATATATTCAGGAGAATCTAAACCTCGAAGAATTGTCGGCGAATGATGTCTTCAAATTTGCGTTTGTCTATAACAGGGTGCCGCTAAGAGGTGCTACTGGATCTCCGGGCAGCCCAATGGCAATAAGATAAAGTAGGCGTGTGGACGCAATCAGACGAGTTTTGGCTATCAGATTTTCCTCAATTGTGACATTCAGGAATCGACTCAGCAATTCGCGAAACCGGAGCAAGATCGCAGCGGCCGCTTATGGCCGAAAGCCGACGCTCGACTGCTAAACTGCTCAGAGGCTGCTGTTGACCCAAAGTGGACGTTCGTCTCAACGGCAAGTTTGGGTCAGAACTTACCGTCGCCAGACAAAGTATTGCCCGCCAATTATTGACTAGGAAACCAGACCTCGAGAAGAATACGCGATATGCGCAGTGTTACGTACCGACTAATTGACGTCGTCAGCGAGTCAGCGGAGCAAGAGTATACCGTTTCGTTGATTGAATTCGTTTACAACGTTGTGGCGATTGCCGAAAGTGGGATTATTCCGCCGTTCGATATCTTGAATGAGAGATTTCTCTCAGGGGGGAAATGCAATCCGTTTGGAAACGTGGACTGGAAACCATTTGAAATCAGTCGCGATGAGTATGAGCAACTAGTTGATGAAGTAAAGGCGGTAGACCCGTCGGGGATCTGGTCATATAAGGGGATGGCATTCGTAAAGCTCAGAAGAGCGGAAGAGTTCGACAAGTTTACGGATAGTGATCGCTGGCGGACAGTGATTTGCCGAGAATTCTCGGATGAGTACATCGCGAATCTAATCAAGCTAAATCCTGCCGAGTCGGAAGGATCCGCAGATAGTCAAGATCAGGAAACCGCGTCATTACAGGCGGCGCCTCCAAAAGAACGGTTAGAAAGAGTTCACAAGAAACCAGATCTAGGCCGAATCAGCCAGATTCTGTTCGAGCTTTCCAGTAATGCAATCGATCGTTTCGCAAGCGCGCATAAAGACGAAAAGATCTACGCATTCGGGTTTGATTTGAACGTCACCTATGGCGAGGTTCTGCTTTGTGCCAACACGGAAGCGGAGTTCGAGGAAACCGCCCGAAGATATGTCGAAAATTGGAACTATACCGACGCGGACCTTGTTGATCTGAAGAAGAACTTCGGCGATTGGCGCTACCAGGGCTTCAATCTGGACTACGAGAATTGGGATGAGCGATGGAGACCCTATGCGGAATCGATCGAAAGCTATGTCCTGGCTAGAGATGCCGATGAGGAAGAGGTATCACAGTTTCTGGCCGAATTGATCAAGTCTTGTTCGTTTGTTCTGCTCGAATTGGAGGATTCCGGAATCTTGAAATCGCTGAACCAGGAACCGGGTTTCTACATACAGTGTATTGACCACGACGAAGGCAATGATGAGGCGCTGGAGCGGCTTGAGAGATATCGACGTGAGTTATGCATTGAATACCGAGAAGACTTGATCAAGACGCGAAACCAACCGCTGTAATTGGAGATTCGGTGCCTTCGCTATAACAAGGTATGGCCGTACTTCTCCATCGAGTTTGCTGACCCACAGTGGCAAGTTGTGACCCAATCTTGCCGCTCAAGGTCTGCCGAAATAGGGTGACGAATTTGAAAAAGCTGGTCCCATTTATCGCGTTGATCTGGGTGGCGACATCGGGCGCGAGCGACCCGGGTCCAACTTGGGGTTTCTGGCAAGCGCACGTCTATAATACGTATTGTGAGCTGAGCAGGGAGTACTACATTCCGTTCCGGAATGACCCCAGTAGAAGTGACCCCAGTAGAAGAGGCTTCCTGTCTGGGACCGCGTTTGACCGAGCAATTGTGCAGTTTAGGGCAAACACACAATTGACCGGTGAGAGCCTCGGGGTCATTCGTTTCTCCTTGGTGGTTTATCCGGAAGATATGCCTACTGCACCTGCGACTTCCGAGCGGATCATCGAGGCGAGTCTTGGCGGGTATCGAAGCGAAGCGATATTGCTAACAACTGCCGAGATCCAAGGATTCATTTTGAGTGCAGATGAATCTGCTCAGCTGCTTCAGCGATTTACCGACAACGAAGTAGTAGAGTTCGAGCTGAAGTTCGCAAATGGTGATGTTAAGCTGTTCAAGATCTACCCATCTGGCGGTGCTTTTTACGTTTGGGCGGATATGTTCCATACCTGCATCAAGTCGCACATGGGGAAAAAGCGCTGACTTGGAGAGCGGCCGCTTCTGGCCAAAAGTAGCCGCTCGTATGCACTAAACGAGACTGCCCGGTAGTAACCCATAGCAGCCATGCACGGCTGCGCAAGCCGACGATTTGTGCACGTCAGTTTCTGTTTTCGCTGACTACGTATCTGCTGGTATTACCGCCCGTGATAGGCTGCCAACTCAATGAAGTTTCGGGACGCATTCAACCGCCATATTCTGCTCCTTGGAATACTGATCGGCATTGCCGGTTTGATCGCCGGTACCGAAACGCTGCTCGACATGAGTCACGAGATTATCGAGCAAGTCGAATCAGTAATTACTGGTTATCCGGTGCTGGGCAAACTGCTATTCGTGCTTTTGGCATTGGCTTCGGCGATGTTCGCGTTCTTTTCCAGCGCGATCCTGACGCCGATCGGTATTTACACCTGGGGACCTGTAGAGACATTTGTTCTGCTTTGGATCGGGTGGCTACTCGGCGGAATGATCTCTTTCGCTGTGGGGCGTTATCTCGGCCGCTCGGTCGTCACCGTGCTGCTCGGCGAATCTCGGCTGTCGAGTTGGGAGACGCAGGTTGACCGTCACACGAAGTTCATTCATATCCTCCTTTTTCAGGCAGCGGTACCCTCGGAAATTCCGGGCTATGTGCTCGGTATCCTGCGATACCGTTTTCCGCTGTATCTCGCGGCGCTCGCAATCACCGAACTGCCGTATGCGCTGGGCACGGTATTTCTCGGCGAGAGTTTTCTGAAAGGGGATAGCATGTTGTTTGTTGCGATCGGTGCCGGCACCATCCTGCTCAGCGTAATCGCGTTTCAAACCCACCGCCGCGTGGCCCTGCGCCAGGAATCGAGCACGGAGAAATAGGCGTCAGACACCTGTTTTGATGTTCGGCGCGAGCTGCGAATGCGTAGCACCATCCGCTATTGGCCTAAAGTTGCCCCTCACAATCGTCCAATTTCCCTTGTTTGAGCGGCCGCTTATGGCCGTAAGTCGCCGCTCGGCTGCTAAACTGACGAGAGGCCGCTTATGACTCTAAGCGGGCGTTTAGCGTGGTAACAATACTTATTCTCGAAACATCCTGAACAGGCACAACGGAGTGTGGATAAAAACGCAGTATTTCTGTTTTCCGGATGACATTACTCGTGAAACAGCGGGGAGATCAAAATGCGTTCAATTTCCATGACCATTGCGGTGTTGCTTTACTCGGTTGGTATATCCGCAGAACCCGATAATGTGCATGACGCGGCTGACACTGTCGGAGTATTTGACTACTCCTCGCCTTATGCCGAATACGGCGCCGACGACCCGTCCGGCGACTTCGATATTGAACGCGCAGCGCAGTTTATCGATGGCGTTGCCGTGAAGTGGGGCGTGAAGCACGACTGTGTCACCTGCCATACCAATGGTCACTATCTGATGGTGCCGCCAGAAATATTCAAACATCGGCCCGCGGCTGCAGAAGTCCGCACGTTCGCCGAAAGCTGGATAAATTCCTGGGAAGAGACCGGACTGCCGAGAACAGAGATCGTCGTCGCGCCCGCTGCGTTCCTGACGATCAACAATATGCAGATGGACGGCAGATTGCGGCCCGCGACGCGCCTTGCGCTCGATGAGGCATGGAAGCTGCAGAGCGAGGAAGGCCACTGGGCGGACTGGCTCAAATGCGAATGGCCGCCTTTCGAGCAGGACGATCATTACGGTGTGACCCTGTTGACGATAGCGATGGGCATGGCACCGGAGAGTTATACGAGTGTTGAACCGGCACAAACCGGTATACGTCGAATGCTCAGTTACTTGCAAAGTCACGAACCTGAGGAAGTCCACCACCGCGCGATGATGCTGTGGGCCGGGAAATATTTTGAGGACCTGGTATCTGCCGAGGAACGCCAGCGCTGGATCGACGAACTGCTCAAGTTGCAGAAGGCAAGCGGGGGCTGGGCATCCGGCGATCTCGGCCGTTGGCGACAGAGGGCGCCGGAAACCGGCGGATACAGTCACCTCGATCCCGAGCTGGTCGAACGCGAATTCCCGCCGGTCATGGTTGATCCAAACGGCGACGGGTACGGAACAGGTTTCGTGATGTATGCCTTGTTGCAAGCTGGCGTACCGGCATCGCATGATCAACTGCAAAAGGGACTCGCCTGGCTGAAGAGCAATCAGCAGGCCGACGGCAAGTGGTTTACGAACTCACTTCGAAACGAGAGTGACACGTCGAACTTTCTGACGCATACCGGGACGACATTCGCATTGATGGCGCTGGCGGAGATGATGTAGGCCATCGCTCAGTTAGAATTCAATTGGCATCCTAATCCCGGCACCCGTGAACAAAGAGGAAAAACAAAAACACTACGAATTGGCAGAAAAGCTGCTTTCGAAACAGAATTTTGCTGCTGCCGTTATCGTAGGAGGGGTAGCGACACTTCTTGCCGCTGCTGCCTACGGCATCGTAGTCGCCAAATGGGCTTTTTCGTATGGCTTCGCAGCGGTTGGCATTGGGATCGCAATTGGCCTGTCGATGCAGTTCATCGGGCGTGGGATTTCGACGAGATTTGCTGTTATAGCAACGGTGTATACGATTGCCGGTTGCCTTCTCGGCAACCTGTTCAGGGTCATAGTAGCGCTTGCGGTGGCAGGTGCAACCTCACCCATTGACGTTTTGCGGAATCATTCCTTATCGGTACTTGCAGAACGGTCGGTCAGCTACTTTTCCCTGGTCGATCTTGTCTATTGGTTTGTTGCTGTTTTTTGTGCGGCATTCCTCGCCAGGAGATCACTATCTCGCTCGGAGAGGTTGGCAATTGGTACGTACGAGTTGAAGCATTGATTTCGCTACGATTCACATGCCGCGTTACTGGTCTCCGCTCATGACCCACTGGACCGCCAGGTTGTTTGCGGGCACCGCTAACCCGAAGCGGACCGTCGTGATCGATTTCCAATGCTCCAGGTCCGAACACCGATATTAGCGAGGCCACAAAATTCTGATGTTCACGAAGTACATGCTCGTTTGGCTCTTACTCGCAATTGTCGCCATTGCAAATGGCATCGTTCGACAAAGCACGTACGGAAAAATTGTCCCGGAGTTGGCAGCGCATCAGATTTCGACTGTGACAGCCATCCTGGCCTCAGGATTGGTCGTCTGGTTTATCAATCGCATTTGGCCAATTGAATCTGCTTCACAGGCACTGTTAATCGGCGCTTGCTGGCTCGTCATGACGGTCGTTTTTGAGTTCGGCTTCGGGCATTACGTCGCCGGGCATTCATGGGCCAGGCTCGTCGCTGATTACAACCTCGTTGCTGGCCGAGTGTGGTCGCTATTCCTGATTTGGGTCGCCATCATGCCGTACGTGATATTCAAGCTCGCTCAGAAGATCGACCAGGCGATGCCTGCATAATTAGTTACGGAACGACTGCGCCCGGCGCAGGCGGCCGCCGGACTGTTAAACTGTTGAGAGGCTGCTTTTGATCCCATGGAATGGCCCCGATAAAACGGACCATTCAATCAATTCCTTATTTTCGGTACTGACCCAAAGTGGACGCTGTAATGCTCATCCTTTCGGCAAACATTACTACTACAGATGCGTGACGATAAAACGTACTCACGGTTCTGCTGGCCGGTCGCGTCAGAACAGTTGATCGCGGCGCCAGCGCATAGGGTGTGGGAGGCTATATCGATGCCCGGAAATCTCGAGAAATGTCATCCGTTCTGCGAAAGTAATCCCGTCCAGAACTGGTCGTGAGCTGCTTCGCGAGATGAGGTGCATTATCTCAGCGGCTGGGTGTACGAGCGCCGTTTTGTTCATTGGCATGACGGGGTCGGCTACGATCTTGATATCGGAAGGCATGGTGGCGGCACATCGCGCGTGTCCTGGAGAATCACCCCGCTCGATGACAACAATTGCGTTCTGCGTATCACGGTGAATCCGCATGTCCTGCAAAACTGGCCAACGGCATTCCGTTGGATTCCACATTTGCTGCGCCTTCGACCGATGCTCAAGCGTTACCTTGAATCTGTAGTCAAAGGATTCGAATGGTATGTCGTGCGCGGTGAGCCGGTGCCACGCAATCAGTTCGGCCACCATCCCTGGTTCTCGGCGCCGCAGCAATGACTAAATCGTCGTCAGCCAATGTCCGCTTCTGGTCGCAAGCAACTGCTCGCCGTAGATTTCAGTAAAATTGGGAAGCTTCCCCGCTCGTCTCCAAATACGCCGGTGAACGTGATGTGGTCGTCCGATATACTCCCGTAACCGAGTACTTGATGTAGCTGGTTCTGTTGATTTCCATCCTGCGTTGTTGGCCGAAGATAGCCACTCGCCCACTAGACCGCTTCTGACCCGAAACATACAGTGACCGCTCGGTCACCGAGACCAGGAATGACGATGCGACCCCTGATTCTTCTTGCTGCAATTTCCTTTTTTTCCGGCTATGCAACGCCGGCATCAAGCCAATCACGCTCTGATATTCACGACCAACCTGCAAACCTCGTCCTGGTAACGATGGATGGCGTTCGTTGGCAGGAGGTATTTGGAGGAATAGATGCAGACCTCGTACAGGATTCACGTTACACAAGTGATCCCGAGCGACTGATCGAGATCTACGGGCATGAAGAGCGATCAGAGCGCCGAAGACGATTGTTTCCTTTTCTTTGGTCAGTCATAAGCACCCAAGGCGCCCTGATCGGTGACCGCGACAATGACAGTTTTATGGAAGTCAGGAATCCCTGGTGGTTCTCATACCCGGGATACAACGAGATTCTGGTGGGTCGGCCAGATCCGTCAATCGATTCAAATGCAAAAGTCTGGAATCCGAATACGACGTTCCTTGAGATACTGAATCGTCAGGACGAATTCAGCGGTCACGTGCGCGTATACGGATCGTGGGACGTATTTCCTTATATCGTCAATACCCAACGCAGCGGGATCCCGGTGAACGCCGGCTACGCTACAGAATCGCCCGCCGATACGGCACGAACACGTTGGTTGAATGAAGTGTCTGCCGAGGCTCCGGTGCTTTGGCCAACAGTCAGAACGGACTTTCTGACGAGCGGGTATGCGATCGAGGCGCTAAAAACTCATCGACCTCGAGTGATCTACATCGCCCTTGGGGAAACAGACGACTTCGCGCATGACGGCAATTATGACAGGTACATTGACGCGGCGTACCGAAACGATCTGATGCTCTCGAAACTTTGGGAATGGCTTCAATCTGATGACGACTACCGTGATCGTACGACGTTAATCGTTACCACCGACCACGGCCGGGGAAATTCGCCGGATACCTGGTCGATACACTCACGGCCGACCGACTCGGCGGGAAATATTGAAGAAAACGCTGTGAACGAAAATATGGGGTCGGATCAAATATGGCTCGCTGCGATAGGGCCAGGCATCCCATCCACCGGCATCCTGGTCGGCCATTGGAAGCAATCCCAGGTTGCCGCAACCGCATTAGCCGTTCTACAGCTGGATCCAGCGCGCCACATGCCAGAGGCAGACGCACCGATTAAGGCACTGACGACCGGCGAATGACAGCATCCGGGCGTCAGTAAGATAGCCCGGACACCAGTTCCGGAAGTATTCGCGCGGTGCATTCAGCGGATTGTTGCGCCCGCCAATTTTGCAATCGTTCCCAATGTCATTTGCAGTGCATTAAAGCCAAGGCGATAGTCAGCTTTGCTTAACCTGTACCTGACTCCGATGGCCGTTTTATTCGGTATTGCGAACTCTATCGTTCCTGGTCATACCCTTGTGTCACCGTCGGGTCTGTAGCGTTGCACACAAGCGTCGGTCTACTTCGCGCCGAGATCTGTTGAGAAGCTGATGACGATAACAGCGGGCGCGTCACCTTGCCTGGTCATTCCCGCCGTAAGAGGGTCCGCGGCGAAGAGTCGATGCGTTCCTTCGCATGCGAAAGTCAAAGGCCTAGTTTATTCCTGACGTAGTCGCTGGTCAGATGCTTCGAAACGTCCATGGGATCACAGCTCCCATCGGGATCGAAGTCGATGGGGCCGATTTTCAGGGCGACTTTGAGGGCGGCTGCATTGAGGGTCTTGCTCCGCTTCCCGATACCCATCAAAGCAGTGGCCATTGCCATGAGTGTATTAGTTGACTGCTTTTGATAGGTCTTGTCGATGTGCGCAACGTGTGAGAGGAAATATTCTTCGTCCGGCGCGTTCTTCTTGTGGTTCTTGGAGATTTCATAGAGCAGGCCATAGCCGCAGCGCAGGCGTTCAGGGTCTTTGCTCATTGTCCACTTGTCGGCGAGTTCGACGACGAACGGCGCCTTGGCGAGAGTGGCGTCACAGGAAGAAAACACATGTGCCAGGAAGCCACCCTGCAATTGTTCGACCTGCGTCTCGGCCTGTTCCATTGTAATGGTCTTTGGATCATCGATGAGAAGCCCGATAATCTTCATCTCGTAGATCCGGGACTGCCAGAGCTGCTGGGCGAGTTTTGGATCTTTACCGATCGTCTTGGCGAATTTGCGCAGCTTCGTCAAACCGATCCCGTAACTTTTCAGCCCGCCTGACTTTTCCTTGTGTTCCTCCCAATGCGCAATCCCACGCGCATCCTGGTTCGTTTTCAGGTACTCGAGGACTTCTGATTTATTCATACGCGAATTATAGCGAGGTTCGACCGTATGTGTGGTCGCACCCGTCCGAAATCGGTCGCTGGACTGATAGACTTCTGAATGACCGGACTTGATTTTGGGCAACCAAATACGATTGAGAGAAGACCTTGTTAATGGATAAAAGAGCTGCTCTCGTGCTCGCGATGTTCGTACTGATCGCCTGCGCCCCGGCACCGTTACGGTCGTTTGACAATGGCCTGCTTGTTTCCCGGGCAACCCCCGCAATGAGCGTGCGTATTGCCTCCGATTTTGAATACCTGGGCCCTGAGACCTTTTTGCTCGGAGAGACCCATGAGGCGGAACGTCATCATTTCGTCAAACGCGACGCCAATGAGGTAACGGGGTTGCTCGTCTTCCAGTTCGAGCGAATACTTGATGGCGTCCCGGGGAAGTATGAATTCAACGTACCGCCCGAAGAACATATTGCGGGCAGCAACTACCGCTTTGCACTGCAGCCGGTTCGCCTGGGCTCGCACGACTACGTACATAATACGTGGGCATTCAATACCCGGGAAAGTGCCCGGGAAAACCCTGGCAGGGAATCGGACCGTACGTTGAAGCTGCTCGATGAACGCGGCTACAAAATCGATGACGGGTTGATCATGGCGCGTTACGTTCGTGCCATTGGCGAGGACCAGCGAAACGAAGTGATTATCTTCTACATGGAACCATTGGATCGGAACGGTCACGACATCAGAGATTTTCCGGACGGCGGACCGAAAACCGAGAGTTTTGACAGACTCTCTTCAGCTATTGTCGCCCGGGCCCGCAGTGCTTTCGAGGTACTCCCAACAGAATAACCGAATGCCGGAGCAACCGCTCCTGACGGGATTCGGCTGCTCAACTGATAAACTGGCGAGAGGCCGAAAATAATCCAAAGCGGCCGGTCGAATATTCACGGTTTCGGTAGCATGCGATGCAAGCGCGCATTTGGAAACGAGCGACAGTTGTTGGGCTACTTGCAGGATTTATCGTTTCTGCGGCGATGACATTTGTGGACTGGCTGCTCAATCCCGCGGATCTGTTTCACAACGAACTCGGGACGGATTGGAGCGTTGTAACAGAGACTGCGCTCAGTTGGTTGGGGCCGACGACACTCAAAAAATTTTCTGGCAGCAATTATCGTTCTATATGTAATCGCCTGGATCAGAAGTAGCAAGTAGATCAGCTCCGTCCGACTGCTCTCCGGTCGGATTGACAATTTACGAACTAACCGACCCTTGCCATCCGCATCTGAAAAAAATACAGAGATTAATTGTCCGACAGTGACAAGGAACCGCTATCAGAAACGCGGATCTTTCGTTTGAATGGGCCTGGATCGAGCTTGGCCTCGAATCGGTAGTCGAATGCATCGCCTTCCTTTTCCATGAGCGACCGGAAAAGCTGGATTCCGGCTATCAAGTTGAAGCCTGCGTTAAGCGTCAATGAGCCTTCGCCGTAGCCTTCGATGACCGGTAGCTTGTTGCCGACACCCTTGATCAAATCATGACCATCCAGGCTGATCGTGTACGACACGCCAGCGAGCTCAAGTGGCTCCAGGTTCGGGTTGATAACATGCAGAACGATTTCAAATTCCGGCAATCCACTACCGTTTTCAGATGCAATCGGGCGAAATGACTGTACAGACACCGTCGGAGTGTCATATCCGGCCCCCATTCCAGCGCAGCCGGATAACGACCAACAGGCCACAAGAAGCAAGGCAGATCTGATTTGTGGGCGCGCGAAATTACTACTCATTGGCCGGCTCCGCATTATTAGTGTCGTTAAGCAGATTCTACG
>Ga0224497_10001581_pt1 | contig 14362 bp, 15 predicted proteins | sample SF_Jul11_sed_USG_4_FD_167970 | JGI IMG/M metagenome (GOLD analysis project Ga0224497, IMG submission 167970) | Sediment microbial communities from San Francisco Bay, California, United States - SF_Jul11_sed_USGS_13 | ecosystem: Environmental > Aquatic > Marine > Sediment | place: USA... | reverse complement strand
GTTCGCCCTGCCCGCGTTCATTGTCCTGATGCTGATAAAAGTCAATGTTCCGGCCGTTATCCGGGTCATGGGCAAAGGCGTACTCGTAATGCTCATGGGCACGGCGGGCGTGGTCGTCGGTGCGGTCGTCGCATACGCGATTGTGCATCCCTGGCTATCGGAGGACGCCTGGAAAGGCTACGGCGCGCTTGCCGGCAGCTGGATCGGCGGGACGGCAAACATGGCAGCCACAGCTGAAATGCTGGGGACTTCCGAGGAACAGTTCGGCCTCGCGGTGGTCGCCGACAATGTCGTGTACGTCGTGTGGCTGCCATTGCTGTTGATGTCACGTGACTTCGCCGATCGTTTCAATACCTGGGCGCGAGTGCCACCGGATCGTCTGGCATCCATGGATGCGGCAGCAGAGTTCCACGTTGAAGATGACATCGCACCGACCATGCCGCAGTACCTGTTTCTGGCCGCGATTGTCGTTGGCGTCACCTGGCTCGGTACCGCTTGGGCGCCGGCGATTGCGGACCGGATCGCGGTCGCGGCCCCGGCTCTCGAATCCGTATTCTCGGAAACAACGACACGCATCCTGCTCGTTACGACGATCGCGCTTGCACTGTCGGCATCGCCGATATCGAAACTTCCGAACTCGACCGCGATGGGCACGGCTTTGATCTATATTTTCGTAGCGGGCATGGGTGCCCGCGCCTCGGTGTCAGGGCTCGCCGAAGCACCCGCATTTGTGCTCGGGGCATTTATCTGGATCTTCATCCATGGCCTTTTCTGCCTGGCCGGAGCGTGGCTATTCCGGGTCGATGTACACAGTGTAGCAATTGCGTCAGCTGCCAATATCGGCGCGGCAGCCTCCGCACCGATTGTCGCGGCGCACCATCGCGCGAGCCTCGTTCCCGCCTCGATTCTCATGGCGCTGCTGGGCTACGCGATGGGCAATTATCTTGCGCCGCTGACGGGCCACCTCGCGCGCATGGCTGCCGGACAATAGCCGGGGAAGACTCCCGTTCGCAACCGGGCTGAATGACAGGATGCTGATGATACTCGTCAAACTGAACCGCTGGCTCAAACGCACGCTATTTGTTGTTGCTATTTGTCTGCTCGCGGTGGCCGCGACCGGCATATGGCTTTGGCGTGACCGAGCCGCTCTCGACGCAATCGACTGGCCGGCATATTCGGAATTAGCAAAATCACCGAATGCTGTGACAGCGACCTGGTTCGGTGTCACGACGGTGCTGTTCGATGATGGCGAGACACAGATTTTGATCGATGGCCTATTCTCCCGGCCGACAATCGTCGATCTCGTGCTGCATCGGCCGATCACGAGTGACGTAGCGACAATAAACCTGGCTTTGTACGAATTTCAAATACGCCGTCTCGCCGCGATAGTTCCCGTGCACTCACACTTCGACCACGCGATGGATATTGGTGCGGTCGCCAATCGCAGCAGCGCGTCCGTTCTGGGATCGCTCTCGACAGCACAGATCGCGCGTGGGGCGGGCGTCCCCGATGATCAAATCGTCGCGGTCCAACATGGCACCGAATATTCGTTCGGAAATTTCACGGTGACGCTGATTGACACGCGTCACGCACCGATCGGTTGGCGGGGCGATACGCCGATCGCCGGCACGATCGACGAACCACTCACGATGCCGGCCCCGATCACGGCCTGGCGCGCAGCCGAGACTTATTCGATCGTCGTCACGCATCCTCAGGGCACGACGATCGTGCAGGGGAGCGCCGGTTTCATCGAAGGGGCGCTACAGGATGTCAATGCGGACGTAGTAATGCTCGGCGTCGGCGGGCTCGCAGTCCTCGGCAGAGACTATGCTGAAAAATACTGGCAGGAACTGGTGACCAGAACCGGCGCACGCCGGGTGCTGCCGATACATTTCGACGACTTCACACGGCCGTTCGGCGAGATCGTGCTGCCGCCGAATGTGTTGGGCAATTTCGAGACAGTGGCCGGATGGCTCGAGGAATTTCGAAGCGGCTGGGACGGTGATACGACGCTCCATCTGCCCGTATTCGGACGGCCGATCCAGCTTTACGTGCCGGGCCCGCCCGGAGTCTGACCACGCGAGATGACATCGAGGATCGCACCCGCAGTTTCATCGCCGGCGATGAGCGCCTCTTTTTGGCGTCTGTCGAGCTGTTTGATGCGAGTCTCGATGCGCAGCGCGCTCGCCCGCTCGGCGACTGCCTGCTCGTAGACCAGCTCGAATGGCGCCCTGCCGCGTAGGTACTTCGCGCCGCGTGTGCCGCCTCGGTGCTCCCTGAGGCGTCTCCGGACATCCGTCGCAATGCCCGTATAAAGACTGCCATCGGCGCAACGCAGTATGTATACGCTGTAGGGTGTTTCGCTCACGATGTGTGATTGCAGCGGGGCCGGGTCAACGGTACTCGCTTATGCGGTGCCGCCGACGAGCACATCGCCGAGAACCCGAAACAGCCCATTTTCGATACCGGATTTGTTCTCGGGTGTATCTGCGTACGTCAATATGATCTGGGCTGCTCCACCAAGCGCTTGCGCCGGTTCATGCAGCGTGAGCGTAAGCGTATTTGCGGCCATGGATGCTTCGCGTATCAGATTATGTCCGCCGAATTGCTTCTCATTGATTTCAATGTACGTCGATTGATCGAAGTCTTCGTCGACGGTGCGCATTAACAGCAGATAATCGTCGATATCTCCCTCAGCTGTCGTTTTCGCAAAGAACAGCATCGTCGCATTGTCACGGACATCGAACGTCACCGTGTCATAGTAGCGGCTATCGGTCATCGAGGCTCCTCGATTGAAAAGCTAGTCCGGAGTCTACGCCGGCCGCTGCCTCGACGCGAATCTGCTCGCGATTATGCGCCATTCCTCACTTGCGGCGATGCGGTCTTGTCGGCCAGAAGAGCCGCGATTCTTTCGTCTTTTTCATGCCATAACCGTGTCAACCATTGGTGAAATTCGCGCCGGTACTTGCGATCGTTCTGATAGTCGCCGCTCACCAAGAATTGCTCTATCGGTCTTCTGCGAACATCGACCACTATGTTTAGCGGTTCGCCACAGCACAGGCTCCAAAACGATGCCGGACCGCCGGGATACACGATCGTGACGTCGAGTATTGCGTTAAACAATTCACCCATTGATGCCAATGTCCACGCGATACCGCCCGCACGCGGTGGCAAAACGTGCCTGAATTCCGAGTTCCGAGCCTCCCGCTTGTGCTCGCTGAATCGCGTGCCCTCGATAAAATTAATGACCGTCGTCGGCACGTCCCGGAACTTTGCGCAGGCGATTCGCGTCGCCTCGAGATCTGTGCCTTGCTTCTCCGGATGCTTTGCAAGATAGGCTCGTGAGTAACGCTTCATGAATGGCATATCGAGTGCCCACCATGCGAGGCCCAGCACCGGAAACCAGATGAGCTGTTGCTTGATGAAGAACTTCAAAAACGGGATTTTGTGGTTGAACACATGCTGCAAGACGATGATATCGACCCAGGTCTGATGGTTTGAAACAACCAGATACCAGCTGTCAGGCCCGAGACCATCGAGACCACGCGTCTGCCAGCTGTTCGAATCCGGCAGCCGTAAGATCAACGAATTGACGCTAATCCAGTTCTCGCCGATAGCCATGAGTACCCTGGTTATCAGGCGCCGCAATACGGGAATCGGCAGCAGCATCTTGGCGATTGCGAGGATCATGATGGGCACGAACCAGAATACCGTGTTCAGCGTCAATCCCGAGAACACGATGACACCTCGCAAGTGTCGGAAAAATATCGTCACAGGCGGCCTCGATTTTTCTCGCAGGCATTCTAGCCGGTCACGAGGACCGGCGCTTGCCGACTTTGCCGCCTTGGAGTACGGTCATGGATTGCGCTTGAGAACAACGAGCCGAGATGATCAAACTCGATATTAACGGCACTACCCATTCGATTGAGGTCGATCCCGCGACGCCGCTGCTTTGGGTTATTCGTGATTACGTCGGCCTGACGGGTACGAAATTCGGTTGCGGCAAAGCACAGTGCGGCGCCTGCACGGTACACGTCAACGGTGCCCCGATTCGGTCCTGCGTCACGCCGGCGCAGGCGGCTGTCGGCCAGGCGATAACGACGATCGAAGGCATTAATCGGGAATTTGAGGGGCTGCATCCGGTGCAACAAGCCTGGATCGATGAGCAGGTTCCACAGTGCGGCTACTGCCAGTCGGGACAGATCATGTCGGCAGCGGCCTTGCTTGTGAGCAAGCCGCTGCCGACCGATGCCGACATCGACACGGCAATGGCGGGCATCGTTTGTCGTTGCGGCACTTATCCGAGAATAAGACGGGGTATCAAGCGCGCAGCCGCGGCGATCGACGGGATGCGCGATGGGGAGCAGAGCGATGGGTAAATGGACGCGCCGAGCTTTTGTTAGCAGCGGCATACTTGCGGGCGGAGTCGTCGTATTCGGGGTCGCGATCCGCCGCGGCGACCGGTCGGACAATATTCGCGATCTGGTCGCCGACGAACGAGATTCACTATTCGACATTTGGCTCAAGATCTTGCCCGACAACACCGCAATCGTCATTGTCCCGCATGCCGAAATGGGTCAGGGTGCGCACACTTCGCTCGCGATGATGCTCGCCGATGAACTCGACGCCGACTGGTCGAAAGTAAGAATGATGGAGGCACCGGCCCACAAGGAGTATGCGAACTACGCGCTCGCGCGCGGCTATTCAGCACCGGATGTCGAATTTCCAGCCTGGCTCGTTGATACAGTCGACGGCTTCTTCTTTCGTGCGACGCAGGCTATGGCCCTGCAGATTACGGGGGGCAGCACGTCAGTACGCACGACCGGCCAGATTGCGATGCGCGTGACCGGCGCTGCGACGCGAGCCGTTCTGCTCGCGGCCGCGGCGGACGCCTGGCAGGTTCCGGCCGGCGAACTCGTTGCGCGGAACAGCCTTATTTTCCACGAACCGAGTCAACGCTCGGGCACGTTCGCGGATTTCGCGCCAGCCGCGGCCCGAATGTCATTGCCCGCCCAGCCGCGTCTGAAAAGCAGCGGCGAGTTTCAGATCATCGGGACTTCACCGCCGAGATTCGACGTGCCGGCCAAGGTTGACGGCAGCGCGGTATTCGGCATCGATGCAAGATTGCCGGACATGAAGTACGCGGCGGTCAAGGCCGCACCTGTTTTCGGCGGCAAAGTGCGGACGCTCGACACCGCATCGATCGCGGATATGCCGGGCATCCGAAAAGTCGTCAATCTCGACGATGCCGTGGCGGTCATAGCCGATGGTTACTGGCAGGCGAAGCAGGCGCTCGATCGCCTGCAGGTCTCGTTCGACGATGCGGATAACGGCCGCCGGGAACAGGGCGACATTTTTCGACAGTTTGCCGACGACCTCGACCGCTCCGCCGCCGCCGGCGACGCGCAACTGGACGTCGAGAAGGGCAATGCAACCGCTGCACTGGGAGACGCGGAGCGCATTATCGATGCCGAGTATCGCGTGCCGTTTCTCGCGCACGCGACGATGGAGCCCATGAACTGCACGGCCTGGCTGCATGATGGTGAATGCGAACTCTGGCTCGGTACGCAAAACCCGCTCGGCTTTGCCAAAGAAGTTGGCAAAGCCATCGATATGGACGCCGACAAAGTCGTCGTACACAACCAGTATCTCGGCGGCGGTTTCGGGCGTCGCGCATTTTCCGACGTTGCGATACAGGCGGCACGGATCGCTAAAAACGTACACTACCCGGTCAAACTCGTTTGGTCGCGTGAGGAAGACATTCGTCACGATCATTACCGGCAGGCGAGTATCAGCCGGTTTCAGGCGGGTCTCGATAGCGGCGGCAAACTGGTCGCATGGCACAACCATTACGTCAACAAGCACGACCCGGTCGAAGCACCGCATATTCCCTACGCCGTCGATCATCAGCGCATCGTCTATACCGACAGCACCACACACGTCCCGTGGGGCTTCTGGCGTAGCGTCGACCATTCGTTGCACGCGTTTTTCACGGAATCGTTCGTCGATGAGGTGGCCATCGCGGCGGGCCGCGACCCCTATGAATATCGGCGTGACCTGCTGGCATCAGCGCCACGATATCGTGCGGTCCTCGAGTTGGCCGCCGAAAAAGCCGGCTGGGGCAACGCGTTGCCGGAGAGCTTTGGTCGCGGTATAGCGATCCATCGCTCGTTCGGTACGATCGTTGCGCAGGTCGTGGAGGTCGAGGTCAGCGACGGCCGTGTGCGGGCACATCGCGTCGTCTGTGCCGTCGATCCGGGCTACGCCGTGCATCCGGATGGACTGATAGCGCAGATGGAAAGTGGCATCGCTTACGGACTGACGGCCGCCCTGTACGGCGAGATATCCATTCGCCGCGGTGCGGTTGCGCAATCCAATTTTCACGACTACCCGATGCTGCGCATTGACGAAGCCCCCGCGATAGAGACCTACATCATCGAGGGCGGCAGGTCGCTCGGCGGAGCCGGCGAACCCGGTACTCCCGCAATCGCGCCCGCGCTCGCGAACGCCATATTCGACGCGACCGGCGTACGAATTCGCGAGCTGCCGATATCGAATCAGGACTTGACGCCGATCGATCACCTCGAGACCGGCGTCGTCTAGGTTTTTTTAAAGGAGCACCGTGAACAACAGACGCATGCGAAAACTGCTGGAGGAACTCAATAAAGAGCTGCATTCGGCCAGTGGCTTCGATCCCGAGACACGCGAATTACTCAGGCAGCTCAACGAGGATCTCGACGAGATCGCGGGCGACGTGGGCGATACGGCACTCGATCGCGCCAAAGAGCTCGAATCGCGGTTCGCCGCAAAACACCCGGTCGCCGAGCGCATCGCGCGCGAACTCGTTGACGCTATCGGCAAGATGGGCATCTGAGCGCATTGTCAGACTGCTCGATGGAGGAGCAGAAATATTCCGCATTTTCGTCATTGCGCCAGAAACGGTAGGAAAAAATCTGAAAAATGCCGCGTGTCGCCGCCTATGCGATTCTGATCGCGACGCTCGTCGTCGTCACATTCGCAGTAACCGAACCGGTCGCGCAGGATCCCGCCTATCATGCCTTTGCGGATAACCGTCGCCTGTTCCGTATCGATAATTTCTGGAACGTCGCATCGAATCTGCCGTTTTTGCTCATCGGCGCCTGGGGCGTGGTTTTCGTATCCCGACTTCGTGAGTCCGTTTGTTCCGCGGAATTGCGGCCGGCCTACGCGGTGTTTTTCGCAGGCATCCTGCTGACGGCCTTTGGTTCGGGCTTGTACCACCTCGCGCCCGGCAACGGTACGCTGATTCTCGACCGATTACCGATGACGATCGGCTTCGCCGGGCTGTTTGCAATCATCGTTGGCGAATTCGTGTCGCTTCGGGCTGCGCGCGCTTTGCTTCTGTCGATGCTCGCGATCGGTGTCGGATCAGTTCTCTACTGGGCGGTCACCGAAGCAAGCGGCGCGGGCGACTTGCGCCCGTATGCCGTCGTACAGTTCCTGCCGATGCTGCTTGTACCGGTATTCCTGTTGCGCTCGCGTCTGGCGCAGGATCTGGCGCCGTACGTCTGGCTCATGATCGGCTGTTACGCGGTTGCCAAGGTCTTCGAACATTTTGATGCAGCCATTTTCTCCGCAGGGAATCTGCTGAGCGGTCACACGTTGAAACATCTGTTTGCATCGCTCACGCCCGCCGTGTTGCTGTTTGGTCTCATCGGGCGTCGACACGCCGCATGTAATGAAATCCCGATTGCGCGCGACTGATCACACCGAGCGGTGTCACTGCCGTGCGACCGCGTTGACATTTACGCGGCGACGATCAGCCCGACTGCCAGACGACTTCGATAAATTTCTTGAGTCCGGCATCGAGAAATTTCGGCGGCGCATTGTCGAGATCATCATATGCATCTATACGCTGCATACCCGGCCAGTAGCTCAATACTTCCTCGGCGGCGACGGAAAACGGCGGACCCTCTGCAGCCTGCTGATCGTATTCCACCGTGATCAACAGGTGTTCCGCACCAGGCTGAAGCAGCGAGGTCGTATGCTCGGCATAAACACTCCGCGATTCGGCAGACATCGCAATCAGCGCACCGCGATCGAAACACGCATCGAACGTCTCGTTCGTAAACTCGAAGTAATCGCCACAAAAAATCGTGATCGGCCGCCCGGCCGCCCGATAGCCAGGCATTTCCTCATTGTCCACGGTGTATGCGAGCTCGTTTTCGTCGAAGAATGCGCGGATGGCGAGTTCGGACAGTTCGATGCCGACGACCTCGTTGCCTCTTTCGGCGAGCCATAACAGGTCCTGAGTCTTGCCGCATAGCGGCACGAGCACGCGCCGCCCCGAAGCGCGCCAGTATTTCCTGAGACTGGCGTTGCCGCCTGCCTCATGCCAGCCGATTCGCCCTTCGGCCCAACGCTCGATCCACGGTTCCGACACCGCTCATCTCCTTGCAATCGGGAGTATCGTGCAGCCAGTGTATGCCGATCGCAAGCCACAGTTTACCCGCTCTCTCGGGAGCGTTACCATGCGCCGCGCCGGATCGCCGGGCATCTTCTACTCGAAACCGGACCAGCACGATGACGACAGCAAGACGGATTGACGGCAAGGCGAAAGCCGCCGAGATATCGGCCCGGATCACGGCCGAGGCCGCGGCACTCCTGGCAGAACGCGGCCTCAAGCCCGGACTCGCTGTTGTGATTATCGGTGCCGATCCCGCCAGCCAGGTGTATGTGCGCAACAAGCAGCGCACCGCCGAAGAATGCGGATTTCATTCCGCCAAACACACGCTCGCCGAGGATACCCGGCAAGCCGACGTGTTGAGCCTGATCGAAGACCTGAATAATGACGATTCCATTCACGGCATACTCGTGCAGTTGCCGCTACCGAAACACCTCGACGAACAGACGATTACTCAGGCGATCTCACCGGCTAAGGACGTAGATGGTTTTCATTTTGTCAACATCGGCAAACTGACATCGGGCAATATCGACGATGCGTTCGTTCCCTGCACGCCCGCGGGCTGCATGCTCATGATCGAAGATCAACTGGGGACGGATCTGTCGGGCCTTAACGCTGTCGTCATCGGCCGCTCGAATATCGTTGGTAAACCGATGGCAAGTCTTCTGTTGAAGGCCAACGCCACCGTGACAATTACCCACAGCCGCACCCGGGATCTCCCGAGTGTCGTTCGCAACGGCGATATCGTGGTCGCCGCCGTCGGCCGCGCAAATATGGTCAAAGGGGATTGGATCAAGCCCGGCGCAATCGTCATCGACGTCGGCATCAATCGCGTCGAGCAGAATGTCAACGGAGAACTGAAATCGCGGCTGATCGGTGATGTCGATTTCGACGACGTCAGCGGCATCGCCGCAGCGGTGACGCCGGTTCCGGGCGGTGTGGGCCCGATGACGATCGTGATGCTCATGGCCAACACGCTGCGCGCCGCGAAACTCGCGACAGGCATTCACGGCTGAGTCAAAGTGCCGGGGCATCGCTGGCGATGCGCTTCAGCCAGCAATACGGCCCGGGTGCTGCAGAGGACAATTAGTGAAAACCGCGGGTGAGGAATTTCGAACGATCTGGCTAAACCCCGAGGATGTCGGCGTCGTTCAGATCATCGATCAGCGGCGCTTACCGCATGTTTTATCAGTGCACGATCTTCGCACCTGGGAAGACGGCGCCGTCGCGATCGCCGAGATGTATGTGCGCGGAGCGCCGCTTATCGGCGCTACCGCCGCCTGGAGCCTGTACCTCGCCGCACTCGCCCCACAGGCGTCACCGAATTCGATCCGTGGCGCTGCGGATGCGCTGCTGGCGTCGCGACCGACCGCTGTTAATCTGCGTTGGGCCGTCGAACGCATCATGCGACTCGTGGACACCTACCGGGAAGGTTCCAGCCTTGCGGAGGCGATTCGCGCCGAGGCACAGGCAATCTGCGACGAAGACATCGAAATCTGTCGTGCGATCGGCCGCCATGGCCTGACGCTGCTCGAAAAGATCGCGCAGGACAGGGGTGGCGGTCGGGTCAACGTGCTGACGCATTGCAATGCCGGCGCGCTCGCAACAATCAACTGGGGCACGGCAACGGCACCCGTATACCTTGCGCACGCACGGGGCATCGACGTGCATGTCTGGGTCGATGAGACAAGGCCGCGTAATCAGGGGTCAAAGCTGACTGCATGGGAGCTTGGCGAACACGGTGTTGCGCATACGGTGATTGTCGACAACGCGGGTGGGCACCTCATGCAACACGGCGAGGTGGATATCGTGATCACGGGATCGGATCGCACAACGCGTCGCGGAGATGTCGCCAACAAGATCGGAACCTACCTCAAAGCACTCGCCGCACATGACAACGACATCCCTTTCTACGTAGCGTTACCATCGCCGACCATCGACTGGAGTATTCGCGACGGTCTCAGTGAGATACCGATAGAAGAGCGCGATGCGGCCGAAGTATTGCAGGTTCACGGCATCATCAATGACCGCCCGGCAACTGTCCAAGTTGCTGCGGCGGCGACGCCCGTCCGGAACTACGCCTTCGACGTAACGCCCGCGCGTCTCGTGACCGGCCTGATTACCGAACGCGGCATCTGCACAGCAAGCGAGGCAGGCCTGACAGGACTGTTCCCGGACCGGGCCGCCACATGAGCATTGACGAAGGTTACGTCAAATATCTGAGCGACTGGACCACAGGGCCCGCATTGTCCGGAGGATTGATCAGCTCGCTCACGGAATGGCGTCGCACTTTGTATCAGGCTGGACTCATCGGCCATTACCCGCATCTCGGCGTGGGCTACGGCAATATCAGTATTCGCAGTGGTGACTCAGGACAATTCATTATCAGCGGCACTCAGACCGGCCATTTGCAGGAAACGGGGCCAGAGCATTACGCGCTCGTAACTGGTTACGACATTGCGGACAATCGCGTAAGCTCGACAGGCCCCGTACCGGCGTCCTCGGAGGCGCTGACACATGCCGCGATTTACGAGCTGGATTCCGGCATCCATGCCGTCGTTCATGTGCACAGCGAAAAGCTGTGGCAGCAATACAAACACTGCATGCCGACGACGGCCACGGATGTTGCTTATGGAACGCCCGAGATGGCCGCGGAATTTGTGCGCCTGTATCGTGACAGCAATTTCAGATCTGGCGGAATCGCCGTCATGGCCGGCCATGCGGAAGGCCTGGTTTCGATCGGTGCAACGCTCGAAGAAGCCGCAATGCGTATGTTGCGGCTGAATGAGAGCTCAGTTCAGAATCCGCAATGAGCCGCGGGCGACATTCGGCATATCGGGGCGCTTTCACGGCTATTTCCTGCTAAAAACCGGAAAATGGGGAATGTACCCGTTAATTCGATAGGTCTTGGCCTGAAAGTCCGGGAGTCTCACTGTCGTCCGGTTCCACCGGCTCGAGCAAGAAACGAAAGGTGCGACAGGTCTTGATGCCGGACACCTTCTGATCGGGCGCGAGTGGCAGGTACGTCGATTCTCTCACTGCGTGAATCGCGGGTTTTTCAAAAATGCGGTTCGAGCTCCTACGCACGCCGATCCTGTAAGGCTTTCCGAAGTGATCGACTTTGAAACAGACCTGGACCTCGCCCTCGATGCGTTCCCGCCGCGCACGTCTCGGATATGCGGGGATGACAGTATGTGATGGCGTACGCTCCGCCTTGTCGTCCTGAAAATACAGGACGCGAGGCTTTTCCTGGCCGATGCTGCCAGCCGCAATAAACAGCAACAACACGCCGATAGCGCGTGGTGCAATGTCATTCATCGTTGTCTGGCGGACTCCGACGATCATCGATGATGATGTTCGGCGAAACCGGATTCGTCGCGTCGAGCAGCATTGCACGAACGAGCTTCAATGTACGCGAGTTCGGTGCCAGTTCCTGACCTTTGTCGATGTCTTTCTCGGCTTCCGCAAAGCGTCGCTGTTTGACATAGATGATCGCCCGGTTGTTTAACGCACGCCAGTGCTCGTCATTTTCTTCCAGCACGAGATTGCAATACCGCAACGCTTCTTCGAGCTTGTTGAGAATCGTGTAACCGGCGCACAGATTCGACATCGCGGTCTGGCGATCGCGCGTGCCCGTCTCCATTTTGAGCCCGATCAGGGTCAGTCGTATACCCTCTTCAATATCACCAGACAGCAGTGCATTTGCGCCTTCCTGCAGGTCCGGGTTGGTCGGGCCGATGACGGTCTTGTTTTCAATGGCAACGGCCGTCGTAAACGCGAGCAATAAGCACAGAATCCCGCAGTAAATCGGTCGTCTGTTCGTTAGTTTCTTCATTTTAACTCGTGGCGTCGGGAACCTTGTTCGCCCCGTACTGTATGTCAGCTTGTTATGTACTGCTCCAGGTGCGCAATCTCCTCCTGCTGATCAGCGATAACCGCCTGTACGATGTCGCCGATCGAAATCAGACCCACCACTTTGGTGTCCTCAATGACAGGCAGATGCCGTATTCGCCGATCCGTCATCTGGCCCATGCACTGGTTGACGGTCTGATCGGCGGACGTTGTCACAAGATCGGTGGTCATAATATCGCTGACAGTGGTCGATTTCGACGAACGTCCCTTAATTATGACCTTGCGCGCGTAATCTCGTTCCGTAACGATGCCCAAAAGTTTGTCATCCTGCATGACAAGTAGCGAGCCCACGCTCCGGTCCGCCATCAGCCTGATGGCGTCGAAAACCGATGCATCCGGCGTGATCGATATGATGTATCGGCCCTTCGTGTCGAGCAGATGCTTAACGAGTTTCATGCGATATCCCCTTTGTCGACAGCGACGACATATTGTCCATTCCACAGGCATGCTGGGAGCGGCTGCGCGATGCGGGCCACCATCGCGGGGCCGGATGCCCCGCGCCCACCATGGTCCCTCATGATGTCTTTACGGTCTCTGGCGCCCCACTTTTCTGCGGAACCTAAAAGGAGTTTAGCAGCCTGCCCGGCGGAGAAGGCGATCAGCCCGGAAATTGCGGGCTCCGGCGGAATCCGGTGGCTGTCGTCGACAAACCTGCTTGCGACGGCTCCGATGATTATCTTGGGGCCGGCAAGCCGCTTGTCACCGATCGGCCGTCCGATAGGCTGCCAGGCGCCGGTCCAGCTCTGCGGCAGACAGCCAGTTGCCGCGCAGCATGACGCCATGAATACGCCGCGAATTGCCAATATCGACGAGCGGATTCGCGTCGAGCAGCAACAGATCGGCCTCGCGGCCGACGGCAACGATGCCCGCGTTCGTGCCAAGGAACTCGCCGGCCGCGCGGGTCCCCGCAACCAGTGCGTCATACGGTGCTAATCCGGCCACAACCAGCAGATCGAGTTCGCGATGCAGGGAAAATCCCGGTACGTTGAAAATCTGCGGCGCGTCGGAACCCAGCAGTATTCCGGCGCCCGCCTCGTGCAGCGCGCGAATGAGCTTGCGGCGAATCTCGATCGCGCGTGCGCCAACGTCGAGGCTGAAGCCGCGCTCGCCGAGCTGTTGTTCCTTCGCGCTTGCCCATTGCCGTGCTGTCTCCTCTGGCATATACCGCATCTCGGGTCGCATCATGAGATCGGTAACGCTCTCGGCGGAAACGAGTTGCTCAAAGAGCGTCTGCGTAGGTACGTTCCACGTGCCGGCCGAGGCCGTTCGGACGGCGATTTCGGCAATGCGTGACTCGACCAACCGGTCTGCCAGCAGCACGTCGAAAAAACCGCCGTAACCACCCGCACCGACATCGTCGGCAGGCAGCAGCGCGGCGAAATAGCCGTCGAGATGATCGATAGTCGCCATTTCTAATGCCAGTGCATTGGCGACCCCGACCGCCACCGGTACGTGACCCGCAAACGGAATGCCGAGACCGTTAGCCGTTTCTGCAATTGCCGAAAATTCGGCCGCATCGAGTCCCGGGTGTATCTTGATGAAATCGTATCCCGCCGAATGCTGCTGCCGGACCTGGCGCCTGCCGTCTGCAGCGCCGTTCACCGAACGGCCGTTCAGTGACGGCCCCGAGGTAATCAATCGTGGCCCAAAAGTCTTTCCGTCAAGCAAATGCTGGCGCAATGCCAGATGTGAGGCCTGGCCCAGCATCCCGCGCACGGTCGTGATCCCGTTGGCAACGAATAACGTGAAATAGCGATCGAGATTCGGCGATTGTGCATCAGGAACGTGTGCGTGAAGTTCGGCAAGACCCGGCATCAGGTAACGATCGGTGCCGTCTACGATCTCGATACCTTTCGGGACCGGCACGACATCGACATTGCCGATCGCGACGATTTCATGCCCCTCGACGATGATCGTCTGCCCGGTCAGCAGCCGGTCAGCGTCCATCGGCAGGATATTGACATTGACGATCGCGGTCGTCGCCGCGACTGCGGAATGGACAACAAG
>Ga0224497_10001580_pt1 | contig 14364 bp, 10 predicted proteins | sample SF_Jul11_sed_USG_4_FD_167970 | JGI IMG/M metagenome (GOLD analysis project Ga0224497, IMG submission 167970) | Sediment microbial communities from San Francisco Bay, California, United States - SF_Jul11_sed_USGS_13 | ecosystem: Environmental > Aquatic > Marine > Sediment | place: USA... | reverse complement strand
CTTGTCTGCGCTCGAGCGCATAGCTGCGCGCCTCATGATAAGCCGCGGACGCAGTCGCAGCCCCATTGACCCCTATCATGATACGAGCCTCATTCATCATCTGAAACATGTAGCGAAGCCCCTGATTCGGTTCTCCCACCAACCAACCGTGGCAGTCGCCGACATCGCCGAACTCGAGAGCCAAGCTCGGCAAACCTCTCCATCCAATCTTGTGAATGAGCCCCGCGACGGTGACGTCGTTCGGTACCAACTCGCCGTTCTTTGGCCGGAGCCGCGGGATCGCGAAGAGCGAAATCCCCTTAGTACCCGACGGAGCGCCTTTGATGCGCGCTAGGGTGAGGTTGACGACGTTTTCCGTGACGCTGTGATCCGCGCCGGAGATGAAGATCTTGCTGCCCTTGATCAAGTAGTAATCGTCGTCGGTCGGGGTTGCGGTGGTGGTGAGGTCAGCCAGGCTGCTTCCCGCATGAGGCTCGGTCAGCGCCATCGTGCCCGTCCACTCGCCCTCGTACATCGGTTTCATAAACCGCGCCTTGACCTCGTCGCTTCCGAAGGCCTCGATCAGATGTGCAGCGCCGAGCGTCAAGCCAATGTACCCGTATGCGCTGAGATTCGCTGCCATCAGGTATGCGGTGGCCATCGTGTGCATCAACATGGGGATCTGTTGGCCACCCACGGCTTCAGGACGTGTCCCCGTCAGAACGCCGACCTCCACCATCTTCCGCCACAGATTCGGAAGCGCTGGGTGCGTGACGATCCGACCCTCGCGAAACTCCGGTAGTTCTTCGTCCATCGGCTTGTAGGTCGGTAGCAGGTCCTGTCGGGCGAGACGCCGAATGCTGTCGAGAAACAGGTCGAAGGTCTCTTTCGAGTGGTGTTCGTACGCCTCGAGCTCACACAGCGACTCTGCATCCAACACATCGTACAGTAGAAAATCGATCAGACCGTCATCGATGAGCGGATTGGTCTGCGCTGACATCTCAGCCCAGTTGGTCCGTTGAACGCAGTTGTTGTGCGAGGTTACGCGCACGCGCCACCAACGCGTCCAGCTCGCCGGAGAGCCAACGGTCTCGAATTTTCGCAACCAAAAGTTGCCGCTTTTGGTCGAGTCGATGGTGGAGCTCGATGAAACCCGTCCACTCGGACATCGATGCCTCTCGTTTGGCTCGGTCGATGTCGCCGCTACGAAGCGACACTTGAACTCGCCCGCCCCGCTGTTCCATCGAGACTTCGAAGGCGTTTTCGATTTCACGCATCAGCACGTGGATGTCGTTGAGATCACCCAGCAGGTCTTGGAGTTGCTTGCTGTGCTTCACCACCTGTTGCGCCTCGTTCACATAGGGGCGCAAGGGCTCGAGCAGATAGCGCAAGCGCTTGGCCGATATGCGGCTTTCGTGGAGTCTTGTCGTGTCGCACATGCTGGCGACCTGTCCGAGAGTGACCAACAGGTCGGTGGCGTGCGCCTCCGTCAGGTTCGCGACGCAGCGCATGAAGCTCGCAGGCGGATGTTCCGAGAGAAGGTTTGTTTCGCTCCGCATGATGGCCAGCCTGTCCTGGAGCTTGTCGGCAGTGCGTCGAAAAGAAGCTCGAATTTGAGCATCCAGATCGTCGGAACATCGTCGGCGTCGTTCGAGGAGCACAGCTGACAGCCAATTGAGCCCCGCGAGATGCTCGGGGCGCAGGGTCGGCTGTTGTTTGGTGAGCCATGCAAGCGCGACCTCGGCTTCACGGCCGGCCCCCGTGGCGCGCTGGATCTTCCTCAGGTTGCGTCGATGCTTGGGACCCACGGCGCCTTCGAGTTGTGGTCTGTAGGCTCGGAGCACGCTCCGCAGTCGTCGAATCGCGACTCGAAAATCATGAAGCGCTTCGCGATCGAGGTGATCGTCGAGCCTCCGCTCCGCGGCCACTGCCGCGTTCAGGCCTTTGAGTGCGAGCCGGCGTGCCGCTTCCTCGTCGCTCCGCCACAAGAGGTCGTCGGGCAATCCGCTCCGCCGCCGGGGCTTCGGCTCGCGATCGGCCGACGGAAGCTTCGCGATCTTCGAAGTCGACTCAGCCTCCCGCGCTTGCGAACGCATGGAGACTGTGGTGACGGGGGTCGGATACAGTGGCTTGCCGGAGATGGGCGCCTCCCGGGGGTGAGTTGATACTCGTAGTACAGAACGGCGTCGCAGGTCAACCGGCCGTCGCCTTCCGTGCGCCGCGTGCTATACGCTGCCCCCTAAGCCCTCGTAGCTCAGTAGGATAGAGCAGTGGTTTCCTAAACCGAAGGTCGGTGGTTCGAATCCTCCCGGGGGCGCCGCCGCGCATTGAATCGCGCGCGATCCGCTCGGCAATCTTTGCTATTTTGAAACACGAACGCGGTTCACTTCTCGTGCCGATCGCGCTATATGAGGCTTCGACGGATGCGGACGCTTGTCTTAGACCAAGGCTATCAACCTCACCGAGTCATCACGTGGCAGCGCGCTGTCTGCATGATTTTCGACGGCAAAGTCGAGGTGGTCGAAGAATACGACGAAGACGTCCGTTCGGTCAGCATCACCATCAAAATGCCCGCAGTCGTTCGACTGCTTCGCGCGCTCGTCGGCCGCAAGCGTGCCATCAAGTTCTCGCGCATCAATGTGGCCATGCGCGACGACTTTCGTTGTCAGTATTGCGGTGACCGTCACCGCCTCCGCGGTCTCACCTACGACCACGTGATTCCGAAGTCCCAGGGTGGCAAGACCAACTGGGAGAACATCGTCATGGCTTGCTACCGTTGCAACGAAAAGAAGGGTAGCCGGGTACCTGAGCAGATCGGCCTGCGGCTCCGCCGAACTCCCGTGAAGCCCAAGTGGCTGCCCGTCGTGGCCTTCCGCGTCGATCCCGCCAGCTCTATCCCCGAAGCGTGGGCAAACTGGGTGTACTGGCACGGCCGTCTCGACAGCGATCCTTAGCAGCCCGCATCAACTCAACTCGCCCGGAGCACGCGCCGCATCCGCTCGCCGATGAACTCGCGAACGATCGGATCCTGGGAGTCGAGGAAGCTCTGAGGGGAGCCGGTCGCAACGACCTTGCCGTCGTGAATGAGGGCGAGCCTGTCGCTGATCGCGAAGGCAGCCTTGAGGTTGTGGGTCACCACCACCGAAGTCACATCGAGCCTCTTCTGCAGACCCAGCAGTAGTCGGTTCACCCGGGTCACGTTGATGGGATCCAAACCCTCCGCAGGCTCGTCGTAGAACACGATCTGGGGCCGCACTGCGACCGCGCGCGCCAACGCCACCCGTTTGCGCATGCCCCCGGAGAGGTCTGCGGGCCACATCGCTTCGATCCCTGGAAGCCCCACCAGGGTCAAAGTCTCGTCCACGCACTTCCCGATCTCCCCCTCCGTCATGTCGGTCTGCTCTCTGAGCGCATACGCCACGTTTTCGTAGACATTGAGAGAATCGAACAACGCAGATTCCTGGAACAGCATGCCGATACGCCGCCGGATCCGCATCCATTCCTTTTCCGATGCGCCAGTCACGACCTCGTCGTCGAACCGAATCGTGCCCGCATCCACCTCGATGAGCCCCATCAAGGCCTTCAACAAGATGCTCTTGCCGGACCCAGATTCGCCGATGATGGTGACCACCTCTCTTTCGAAGATGTCGAAATCCAGTTCGTCGAGCACCACGTTGCGAGCGAAGGCTTTCCGTACGCCGCGTACTTCGAAGAGGGCCATGGCTCGGGCAGCTCAGCTTTCTCTCGGCGCCCAGGAGTTGCAGTACCCGGCGGGATTGATCGGACCTTGGACCAAGGTGCAGGCTCCACACTCGTTCTTGCTAGTAGCTCTGTAGAACTGACAATTCGCACAGCTCTTGGCCTCGCCGTGCGGCGAGCGGTCTTGATACTCGAGGGCGGTTCGCAGTTGCTCGGCTGCCGTGCTCAGTCCGCTCGTGTCCTTGCAGTGGAGCTCTTTTTTCGAGCAGCTCGAGAGCAGACCAGGTGCAGAGGCGATCAACGCGAGGTGCGCCCCCCCTCGAATCAGGTGGAGCAATTCGCGTCTCGACAGTGTCATCGTCTTCTTCATGATCGCTCCAATGCGGGACTTCAGCCGCCCTTATACTACAGGCTGCGCGGAACTCCACGGAACCCCCGCAAAGCGACTTCATCACGGCGGGCTGGCGCTCGGTCAGCGCACGGCGCCCATCATTTCGAGGAACTCCTCGCTTTCTACCAGGCCGGTGATCCGCGAAGCCTCGGAGCCGTCGCTGTTGTGTAGCACCACGAACGGAAGCCCGGGTTGCTCGTACGACTTGAGCAATGCCCATTTTTCATCGGTCGCTTTGTCGGCGCTCAGGTCGACCCGAACCGCCACGAATCTCTGCGCTTCGGCGACGACTCGCGGGTCGCTCAGCAGATCTTGTTCGATCTCGAGACACGCGCCGCACCAATCGGCACCGAAATCGACCAGCATCGGGCGTTGCTCGGAGAGCGCAGTTTCCTTGCCCGTCCCGTAGTCCTCCACCCATGCGATGTGACTACCCGCGGGCAGTGCTTCGGCCCATCCAACGATCCCCAGCAGACCGGCGACGCAGGCGGCAACCCCGAGGCCTTTCCGTATCCGGGTCCCCCAAGGGCCGCCTTGGAACGACAAGTGAATGGCTCCCGCAGCGATGCCCCCTGCGACTAAGCCGAGCGCAATCGCAAGCCACGTGCCGTCGCGCACCGCCGGGCGCGGGTATGGGAGAATGCTGCGCACGTAGTAAAGCGCAAGCGCGAGCATCGCGATCCCGAAAATACTCTTGGTCCATTCCACCCACCGGCCTGACTTTGGAAGGGTGATCGCGAAGGTGCCAACGAACCAAAAGAGAACGCCAATACCGATGGCGTATGTGAAGAGTGCGAGGGCGCCAAACCCCACGTGACCGGTCGTGGCGACCCACGTCAAAAGCACCGCCAGGACAGGACCTGTGCAAGGCGCAGCGATCAACCCGTTGACGAACCCGAGCACGAACGCTCCGCGGACCCCGAAGCCGCCCGCTTGCGCAAGACGGTTTTGCAGCCCCGCCGGCAGCGCCACATCGAAAAGACCGAACATGCTGAACGCCATCGAGGCGAAGAGCGCGGCTAGCGCACCGACCACCCAAGGACTTGCGAGCGCGCTCCCGAACGCGCCTCCAGTCAGAGCGGAGATGATGCCGAGGGGAGTGAACAGCGCTGCGATACCCAGCACGAAGGATGTAGACAACACCGCGGCTCTCGGGCGGCTGTCCGCCTGCCTAGCCCCGAAGACGCTGACCGTGATCGCGATCATCGGGTACACGCACGGAGTCAGCGAGGTCGCCAGTCCTGCTACGAAGATCAGCCCTAAGGCCCCAGTGTAGCTCCCGCCTTGCAGGGCATCCGCGAAGGGCGCCATCAGGTCCGAGAGCGTATCGGCGGACGCTTGCAGTCCCGGCATGAAACCCGCGACGAACGCCGCAGTACCAACCCAAGCAGTCCTACGCATGGCCCCAATATGGTGCTCGTTTGGTTGACCGTCCATGAACCGGGGACGTAGCCTCTCGCTGGGAAGCACTTTGCCGCTACTTTTTTTGCTGTTCATCGCTTTCGCGACCGGGGCCCTCGCCGCCCATGCAGGTCGCGAGGAAGTCCGTCATAGCGCCGACCCGATGTGGCGGATGGAGGCGTTCTTGGCATACGCGCTCTTCGTGGGATTCCTTCTGATCCCGACGGCTTTCTACTTCTACGTGTTTCATGGCGATTGGTTTCTCTTCTACGGAGTCGATACCGGTCGCGCCCCTTGGGCATGGGGCATTTTGGTACTGGTCGCTGTGGCCGGCGTAGCGGCGCTCGGATTCCGCCTCAGCGCTGCTTTGTGTCGCGTCGACCGCGAGGTAGCGGTTCGCCGCATTGCGGGCGCGGCACTCTTCGTTGCGCTCGGTGTTTGGCCGCTGGCTTGGGGGCGACTGTCGCTCGTCGGCTCGTACCGAGAGTTCACGCGGGACTACGGTTTGACCGGTTACTTCTCTAGTGCCGCCTTCTATTCAGGCCTAGTGATGCTGATTCTGCTGAGCGCCTCGTTCGTCTGGGTGGTCTATCGCATCGACGATCACACGCATGGCAAGACGTAGCGGCGCCCGCTATGGTCGCGTGATCAACCCCATGTGCTCCCGCAGGTGCATCGCGGCAGCCGACGCCCAAAAGCTCAACGCCTCTCGATATGCAGGGTGATCGTGCAGCGCCGTTCCCTCTGCCCCACGTTCGGGCGCAATCCGGCTTTGAAGGTCTTGCACGAGCGGCTCGAGCTCGTCGCAAAGCAATAGAGCCACTCTCGTCGCCGTTCGCCGCGCCGCCTTGACCCAGCGCTCGAACTTGACGCGCCGGGCTTCCGCGTACGCGAGCGCCGTTTCGCGTACGTGCCTGCGATCGCGTCTAGGGATCGCCCGCTGTAGGCGGCGGGTTTGCTCGTCGAGAAACTCCTCGCTCGTCAGACCTATCCCGAAGTCTGGTTTTACGGTGCGCGCAGCCGAAGCTAGAAGAACGTCCAGCTCCCGCGGGGTGAGCTTCTCGATCGCGTGGTAGCCGCGGGCGATTTGTGTCAGAGGCTGCGCCAACAGGAATGTCTGGCTGCCCGGACTCTTCTCCATGATGGTGGCCGGCACCAGAAGTGCCGGTTGGGCGCCAAACTCGACGGTAATCCCGCGATTGCGGACGCGGTGGAGAAACAGATCGAAACCTCGAACATCCAATGTGGCCGCAATCCGGTTGGCGATTTCGCGCAACGGGTGGTTGGCCTCGGTCGCAAGACGATCACGGGTAGCGAGACCGTAGCTTTCGAGCTCGGGAGGATAGAGCTTGGCGAGCGCCGGGCTCAGTGCGGCGAGCAAAGCGCCCGCCGCCTCGTCTTCGGCGCGCGGCGTGCCCAGCTGGTCCAAGACTTGCCCTCGTAGCGACTTCGGACGTGCGCGAGCTGGAGCTCCCGAAGCTGACGCAATGCGTTGTCGATCCTCTTCATCGTCGACCCCGAATAAGCGCAGCGGCAACGACGCGATCCGAGCCTCCTGCACGCGGCCTTGCGACTCGTATGTGAGCGCAAGCTCCCGCCATATGTCTTCGCGCAACGGATCTACGGTCAACACCTCTTGCAGATGGCCGACGGCCCCCGTGCTGTCGCCTCGCTTTCGAAGCCTCACCGCAAGCTCTCGTCGTAGGTCTGGGCTCGAGACGCCCTCCTCGAGCGCCGACGAGAGTGCCCTGATCGCGGCCGCCTCGTCCCCGCAATGGTCGGACAGGATGCGCGCAATCTCGAGCACCGTCGTCACGCGGTCGGGCTCGTCACTCGCCTCGTAGCGACCAAGCGCATCCGCGTAGGCCCTCCAGTCGTCGATCGTGGTACAAAGCGGCTCGAGTTGAAACGCGGCTTTGCTGCGCGGACCGTCGAGCTCGACCGCACTCGCGAGCGCCTCGCGCGCTCGGGCCGCGTTGCCAGTCGCGTTTTCCAACTGGCCAAGGCGCACCAGCGTGTGCGCATGATCGGCCTGGCCTTCGTTGATCTCCAGTAGATGGCGCGTCACTTGAAGCGCCTCGGGGACTTGTCCGAGCTGCTCGTGCACTAGCGAAAGTTCCTGTAGAGCAGGGGCGTGAGCGGGATCGGAGGCCAGCACCGAGTCGACGTGTCGGAAGGCTTTTTCGGGCATGCCGAGGCGCTCACGATAGAGTTGAGCTAGCTCGAGTTGCACCCGCTGGAGCTGGTCGCTCTCAGGGGCTGCGGCCAGGAGTTGTTCCATCGTAGCGGCAGCCTCGTGCCAGGACTCGTTCGATCGAAAGAGAAGAGACAATCGTTCGAGCGCGTCCAAGTGGCGTGGCTCGACTTTGAGCACCCTCTGCAGCGTGCGGATCGCACCTGCGACTTCTCCGAGGTCTCGGCTTTGAATCCGCGAGACCTCGAGCCAGAGCGCGCTTGCCCGATCGACCGAGCCGGCGCTCGAAGCGGCCTGCGACAAACGGTCGACCAACGCCGCCCAGTTCGCATCGACGGTGAGAACATCGATCAAACCCTCGGCCGCACGCTCCGAGTCGGGCCACAGCTCTAGCGCACGCTCGAAATCGCCGCGTGCACCATCGTGGTCGCCTGCTCGTTCGAGGCGAACGACTGCGCTTTGGACGTATAAGTCCGAAGCCGCCTTGCTGTCTCGTTCGGACGCAGCTTCACGCCGGAGCGCGTCGACCAGAGCGTTGGGATCGTCGGTTTCCTGAGCGACTCGGGTCAGCCCCCGGGCAGCACCGATGTGGTGTGGGTCCGCCGTTGCTGCAGCGCGGAATTGCTCGATCGCCTCGCTAACGGCCGAACCTTCCGCGCGCTCGCCGAGGCGCGCGCGATGAACCGCTAACACCGCCGGGTCTTGTGCAGACTTGGCAAAGAACGAATCGACTTCGGCGAGAAGCTCCAGGTTCTGGGAGTCGACGGCGAGCCTTTCGAGCTCCAAGAGCGCACCCAAGTCACATGGCGCCGCGTCGAGCACCCGGCGATAGGCGTCCACGATGGCTTCACGCTCACCAAGCCCCTGATGCTCGAGTAGCCTTGCCAGCTCGTATAGCGCGGCCACGCGAGCCGACGGCTCCTGAAGAACCTCGGCTTGCGTCGAATGTATTTTGCAGAGCGATTCCCACGCTCCAACTTGCCGATAGAGCTGTTCGAGCGCGAGCAGCGCGCCGAGATGCCGATCGTCGATCGAGAGGACCTCCTCCCATGCCTGAATCGCCTGCCGATGCTTGTCTTGGCGCTCGAGCACCTGTGCTTTGCGAGCGTGGAGCGCGATGCGTTGACCTGGGTCTTCCGTCAGCTTGGTCTCACGATCGATGTCCGAAAGGAGGCGCGTCCAGTCGTGTTCCTCGGCCCGAACGCGAGCCAATGCGTCCACGGCCGGTCGATAGCTCGAGTCGGCCGATACAGCGGCTTCGTAGGAGGTCACGGCCTTGGTGAGATTGTCGAGATGTTCTTCGTAGGCCTGCCCGAGAAGAAACGCCGAGCGCGCCCGGACCCGCGATGTGCTCGAGTTGCGGAGCTGAAGCTCGAGGATGTCGACAAGCTCTTCCCACGCGCCTCGCTCTCGTAGCTGGCGCGCAAGCTCCTGCAGTGAAGGGGCATGCCCGGGATCCACCTTGACCGCCTCGCGGTGATACCGCAGTGCGTCTTCGTTACTTCCCAGTCGGTCACGTGAAATCTCGGCCATCTTTTCGAGGAGGGCGACGCGTCGATTCTTCGCAGAGGTCAATCGCAGCTCCTGCCCATACACGTCGAGTAGGTCGTTCCAGCGACCTGCCGCATAGTAGAGGCGCCCCAGGTTCGACAGCGTCGGAATGTGCCTTGGATCCTTCTCGAGCGCGCGTCTATAGCGAGCGATAGCCTCGTCGCGGTCATCGAGCTGCTCGTCCAGCACTTCACCGGTACGGTGCAACAGACCGACCAATCGGTCGCGTTCCACCGTCAGATTGATTTCGTAGTCGAGGGCTTCGAGGAGCTCACGGGGACGCTGCGCCCTCGCTGCGGAACGCTGCCAGGCGTGGACGGCCGCGAGGTGGCTCGAATCCTGTTGCAAAACGCGCTTGTAGGTTTGCGCGGCGAGCGCGTGCTCCGCGAGAACATCCTCGTAGATCTGCGCAATCTTCAACAGGTACGACACGGCGCGCGTGCCCGTCGCCCGATCGAGCGCATTCTCGTATAGCTGAACCAATTCTTTGGGACGATGAACGTCCGACAGTAGCCGCGCGAGCGCCTTGAAGGCGGTCGAATGGTCAGGCATCGCATTCAGCGCGCGGTGGTAGTGCTCGACCGCCTCATCGATGCCGTTCAGCCTGGTCTCGAAGATCTCGGCCGCCCGTGCATGGGCATCGGCCCTGCGTTGAGCATCCCTCGTGTACCGCGCTTCGCGAAGACACATTTCGATGAGCTTGGGCCAAGCACCTCGAACCCGATACAGCAAGCTCAACGCCTGTAGGCTCGATAGGGAGGTCGGGTGAAGCTCCACGGCTCGCTCGTGCCACGCGATCGCCTGGTCGACGTCTCGCAGCTCTTCTTCGTAGAGCCGGGCAATGCGTTGCGTGAAGGTCAGTCGCTCCGCGTCGTCATCCGTAGCCTCGGTGAGCACTTCGAGCGTCTCGACGAGCGCTTGGAGTCGCTGACTGGCTTCGTAGTGACGCGCTAGCTCCGCGAGAATGAGCGAGTCGTCCGGCCGCAACCGACGCGCTTGCTCCAACGTTCGAATCGCTTCGTCACGGTTTCCGAGGCGCTCTGCATGAATACGCGCCGCGCGATACAGGGAAGACGCCTGATTCGCAGGGTCGAGCGCCAGTTTTGCTTCCGCCTCGAGCGTCCTGATCAAATCACGCCATCGCCGTTGGCCGTAGTAGAGACGTTTGAGCGCCTGAACCGCGATGGTTGCGTTGGGGTCGAGCTGAAGCGCGGTCTCATAGAGCTCCGCGGCCTGCTCGGGCCGCTGCTGGCGACTCTCGAGGAGCTGGGCACGACGAATGAGCAACGCTGCGCGATGGTTGTCGTCCGACGCAGCTGCATTGGCGAGCTCAGCAAGATTCCGATCGACGTCTTCCCAACTCTGGTTGGCGAACGCTCGCTGCTCGGTGGCGTGCAAGATGGCGGCGTGCGTGCGGTCGAGGGCACGGGCGGTTTGATAAGCGTCCTCGGCGTCCTCGCGATTGCCAAGCACGTCTTCGAGCAGGCGCCCCTTTAGCAAGAAGAGGGTCGCCTTGTCGCGGGGTTGACGCGTAACCCGTGCCTCCGCGTCGAACAACGCAAGGGCATCAGGGAACATCCTGGCGCCGAGCAGGAGTCGACGTGTGGCGCGAATCGCCGGGACATAGTCAGGCGCCCGCTCAAGCGCAGCCTGATAATATTGCAAGGCCCGTCGCGTGTCCTTGAGGGGGCTTTCGCACGTTCGCGCCATTTCGAAATAGAGCCGCGCTGCCCGCCGAACGTCGGGCTGGTCCCGAAGCTCTCGCTCGCACTCCTCGACCCACTCCCGTGCGCGACGCATGTGGTCACTCGGGGTCCGTGGCGGCGCGTCCGACCTTCCACCGTCGACGAGAGTTGGGGGGGTAGGCGGCCTTGCGCTGTCCGGTTCTTCGACGAGATCGTCTTGGCCGAGCTCCTGCGTCAATTCGTGACGCAGAGCCGTAATGTCCCCATCCTCCAGACCCATCGTGGCCTACATGCTACCCCGCCTCCCTCTGGAACGCACCGGCCGCAAAGAGGTAGGTTGATATCCTACATACTGGCTTTGCGGGGTGTCAGGCCGCCGGCGCAAGGTCTCGGAGCTCCTCGCGCAGCTTCTTCTTGGCTCGCGCCTCCAATTGGCGAGCTCGCTCCCGGCTCACGCCGAGCTCGCGCCCCAGCGATGCCAACGAGGCCGAGTCGTCACTCAGGATGCGCTTTTCGACAATCAACCGTTCCCGGTCGTCCAGGACGGCGAGGGCGCCCTCGAGGCGAGTGCGGATCCCGCTCTGGCGCCTTTGCCTTTCGAGAATCACGTCCTGGCGCTCTTCGGCCCCCGGCAGAATCTCGACAAGTGTGGAGTCGGAATCGTGATAGGCGGGCGCGTCGAGCGAAATCTCGCGCTGGTCGAGTCGCCGCAGGAGCTCGGACATCTTCTCAGGGGTCGTTTCGAACTCGGACGCCAGCTTCTCGATCAGCTCGTCTGGATCGGCGATCAGGTTCGAGAGGCGTGCCCTTTCGCGGCGGAGACGGAAAAAAAGCTTCGAGCGAAACGGGCCGGAGCCTGCGCCGATCATCGTGCTCGACCGAACGACCGCTTCGAGAACGAAAGCGCGAATCCAGTAGCCGGCGTAGGTGACGAATCGGGTACCGCGATGCGGATCGAATTTGCGCACGGCCGTGACGAGGCCGACACTTCCTTCAGCGATTAGGTCACCAAGCTTCACACCGTACCGACGGTATTGGAGTGCGATGGCGATCACGTACCGAAGGTTTGCTTCGACCAACTTGTCGGCAGCCGATTGATCCCCGTCGAGCGCGCGGAGCGCAAGCACGTGCTCATCCTCCCGAGACAGCTTGGGGATGGCCCGTACCTGTTGGATGTATCGATCGAGTGAAGCGGAGGATTGCATGGTTCTCACATATACGAAGGTGGTGACGTAACGTTACGTGAATTGTCGAAACGCGACGCGTGTCTAGGTGTTGTCTAAGTTAGGTATAGGTTACTCTGGACAAAGATGCAACACCTCATCGGGCGCAATGCCAGAGAAAGTCGCATCAGTCCGAAATGGTTGGGGATTTAGGTCGCGAAGCTCGATCCGCAACCACAGGTCTGCTTCGCCTGTGGGTTGACGAACTTAAACCCTGCACCCTGGAGGCCCTCGACGTAGTCGATTTCGGTGCCCTCGACGTACTGAGCGCTCATCATATCCACGTAAATCGGGATGCCATGAGACATGAACGTCTGGTCCAAATCGCTCGTTTCGTCCTCAAAAAACAGGTCATACGAGAACCCGGCGCAGCCGCCCCCGATCACCCGCACGCGAAGGCCTTGCTCTTCGAGGCCCTCGGCCGTTCGGATTTCTTTGACCTTATCGGCGGCTTTCGGTGTCAGATTCAGCATGACGCTCCTTTAGCTTCAACTATAAGGTCGTGCCAGCGATCTCGCTACTATGCGGTTCCGTAAGGTCACGTGGCGGCTTTCCTGACCCCTGGGCTTTCCGCGACAGGTCCGGTGGGCACCGCGTCGCGCCCTCCGATGGTGCAGCGGGTCGAATCCGCAGGTTCGTGGCCGCGTTTGAGGTATCCGAGGCCGACGCTGTGGGCTCCATCACGGACGGCCGAAGTCAGCTCACCGACCGTCGATTCTCCCAACATGATCGTGGTTCCAGCAGCCGGGGGCTCCGAGCCATCTATCTTCCACCGCCAAAGCACCTTCGGCGCCTTCCCTCGGTTTTCGAGCATGACGACGGTTTCTTGTCCGATGTAGCAACCCTTCACGAAGGAAACCGCGATCGGGGTGAGCCCGCTTTCCTGCGGGTAGGTATGCACCCCGAAGTCGATGCCGAACCTGGGGCGCCCCCGTAGGACGTGTGCGCGACTCCACGCTTCATCGCTGACCTCGCCTCCACCGAGCGCGTTGGCCTGCGACAGGATTCGGGTGAGCTCGCCGGAAAGGTCATTCTTGACAACCACCCATTGTCGACCTCCGACCCCAAGCTTGTCAGAGGGCCAACCGTCGCCATCGATCGCATCGGCTCTTGGACCTTGCGCGGTGATGATGTGCAAGTCATCTCGGCGTTCGAGATCGACGTCCTCCATGATGATGTAGCGATTGAGCCGTTCGAGCAGGGCGTCGACTTGGAGTTTCGGGACGTCCAACCACACCTCAGCTTCGCGAAAGAGGACCCACACGTCGGCTAGGATTCTACCTTTGAGCGTGAGAACGAAACCGTAAATGGAGTCTCCGGGCTTGGCGCCTTCAAGTTGGTTGGTGATTTGTCCCTGGAGCCAATCTCGGGCGTCATCACCGCTGACCGCGATGACCGCGCGGTCGTCGAGCGCACGTATCCCAACGCTGTGCTCGAGCCACTGCAGTTCTTCTTCGATGCCCATCCTGCGAGTTCTGGTGCGCCGGTCGCGTTCAGGCAAGCGCATCGGTGTCGTCATCGGCAGGTTCCAGGCGAGCCGCCTGTAATGACGTGGTCGTTCCGTCGGTCCTAACCCGCGCGGATCCGTCGTGGTCGATTCCTTCGAATACGCCAGCGCCGTCTTCCCATCTGACGCGCTCTCCCACCAGGGCAAGATGGGGCTCGAGCGCCCGGACGATCAGCGGTGGGCCGCCATCCACGAAACGCTCTACCCATTGCTCCATCCGAGAGAGCACGTCGACGAAAACCTGCTCGCGGTCGAGCGGATCGTTTTCGGCACGTTCGGCGCGAAGAGATGTGGCGATGTGGGCGAGCTCGACCGGCCAATCCATCCGGTTGACGTTGACACCCACGCCAATGATCACCGAATCGACCGAAGTGCCGACTGTTCTGCTTTCGACGAGGACCCCGGCGCACTTTCGACGGTCGATCCAAATGTCGTTGGGCCACTTCACGGTGACCGGCCGCCCGGGTACCCAGGCCGCCACCGCGTCGCGCACCCCGAGCCCGGCAGCCAATGTCACCATTGCGCTAGAGGCTGGCTCCACGACGGGATGAGCGACCACCGAAAAATAGATGTCGGTACCGGGGGGCGAGACCCATTGCCGTCCGCGGGCTCCCCTTCCGTGCGTCTGTTCGTTGGCGAGCACCACGTAGCCGTCGGGTGCGCCTGCGGCGGCGGCCTCAGCCGCGTCGTCCATCGTGGAGCTCGTGGTTGAGGCCGCCGCCGCAGGCGCACCC
>Ga0224497_10001578_pt1 | contig 14376 bp, 12 predicted proteins | sample SF_Jul11_sed_USG_4_FD_167970 | JGI IMG/M metagenome (GOLD analysis project Ga0224497, IMG submission 167970) | Sediment microbial communities from San Francisco Bay, California, United States - SF_Jul11_sed_USGS_13 | ecosystem: Environmental > Aquatic > Marine > Sediment | place: USA... | reverse complement strand
TGCACCCGTTTCCGGCAGATCCGCGGTGACTGCATCCAAACGCTGGACCAGGCGATTGATACCTTCGGATGTTTTTGGCAGATCAGCCACTAGCTGCGTCACCGGCTTTTCGGCACGTTCGAGAATTTGCCGCGCCGTACCCGCCGCCGCGGCTGCGTCCGCAACGGCTTTCTTGAGATCGGACCCGCCAACAAGATTTTTCAGCTGCCGGTTGGTTTCCCTGACCTCGGTGAGCAAGGCGTTGGTCTCTTTACCTATTCTTTCGAGGTTTGCTCCTTCGGCGACTCTGGTTATGGTGCTCAAAGATTTTTCAACGCCCTGGGTCAACTTCTGGAGGTTGATCTCCTCGATATTCTGCAGAATCCGATCCAGAGATTCGCTCAACTGCATGATTCGACTTTGCGCCGAGGGCACGTAGGGATACATCGGCTCCCAATCGGTTTCCAGCGGGGGATTGCGAGCCGGATCCAAATAGTCCGCCTCGATGTAAGCCGTACCGGTCAATCCCTGGGCGGCTAAACGCATGCGCAGACCCTTGGCAATCTCCGCCTTGAATCCAGGACTCCCTGCGTCGGCCAGCGGAAACTGAAAAACATTGGACGTCAGGCCGGCGCGCACGAGAACGTAGCGGCGCTTGGTGGGATATTCCACGCTGGTTAACGTGATCTGCTCCACCTTGCCCACCAGTACCCCACGAAATTTCACCGACGATCCCACGTCAAGGCCCTGCACCGACTCGTCGATGTAGGTTTCGACAATGGTTTTCTTCTGCAGCAGCGAGCCAACACCGAGAACGATGATGCCAGTCATGCCGATGACCGTGGCGCTGATCACGAACAAACCGATTTTGAAATAACTCAAATTTCCGTCCCTTTGCCCTTAGATTCTTACCCTGAAAATTTAGAATAGAAAGACTCCCGGAAAACTTATCCCGCCAAGGCGCCAAGTACGCAAAGAAAGACTATGGATTAATTCTCCGAACCTTGGCGCTCTTTGCGCGAGACATGTTTTCCCAATCTATTCGTCATCCTAAATTTTCACATATCTTCGGAAAGGTCTTACCCGCCGTTTTCGGACGATGCCTGCCGCGAAAAAAATCGCCGGACAGCCGGATCATCGCTATGATCGCGCAGGTCCTGAGGATTACCCATGGCAATGATGCCTTTCTTGTTTTTATCCAACATAATCACGCGATCCGCAATCGTGAAAATACTCGGTAGCTCGTGAGTCACGACGACGAAAGTGATTTTTAGACTGCGGGCCAGGCTCAACACCAGCTGGTCCAATTCGGCCGAGGTGACGGGATCCAATCCGGCGGACAATTCGTCGAGGAAGAGCAGCCGCGGATCGAGAGCCATGGCACGGGCAATGGCGCCGCGTTTTTGCATACCGCCGCTGAGCTCCGAAGGCATGCGATCGGCAACACCCCCGAGCCCCACCCTTTGTAGCTTCATATGAGCGATCAGCCGAATCGCCTCCGGTGGCAGGTCGGTGAATTCCTCCAGCGGCAGGGATACGTTTTCCAGCAGCGTCATGGATCCGAACAAAGCACCGCTCTGGTACATGACGCCGAACTTTCTCAGGATATGCATGCGCGCGGCGCCTTCCGCAGCAGCGATGTCTTCGCCGTCGATGGTGATCCTCCCCGCCGCGGGCTTGTACAGGCCGATCATGTGCTTCAAGAGCGTGCTCTTGCCGCATCCGGAACCTCCCAGGATCGTAAAGACTTCGCCGGCGTAAATTTCAAAATTCAAACGTTCAAGGACAACCTGCCCGTTGTACGCGGCGGTGAAATCCATGACCTGAACAATCGCTTCGCGTTTCGATTCGCCGGCCATTCAGACTCCGAGGTAATAGTACACCACGGAAAAAATGCCGTCCGTGATGGCGATTAGAATGATTCCACTGACCACGGCACTGGTGGTCGATTCTCCCACCGCGGTGGCGCCGGTCTCCGTTTGCAAACCGCGCAGGCATCCTATGGCGGCCACAAGGATTCCGAATACGAAGGCTTTCAACAGTCCACCCAGCAACGATCCATAGGTGACCGCGTATTGGATTTGGTGAAAATACGTGATCAACGGAAAACCCAAAGAGAGCATGACGACAGAGCCACCCATCAGCCCTAGCAGATTGGCGAACACCGTTAAAAGCGGGGTCATGAAGACGGCTGCAACCACCCGCGTTACGACTAAAAAACGCACCGGGTCGAGCCCCATGGTTTTGAGGGCGTCAATTTCTTCGCGAACCTTCATGGTTCCCAACTCCGCGGCAAATGCCGATCCCGAGCGGCCCGCGAGGATGATCGCGGTCATCAATGGACCGAGCTCGCGCAGCATCGATAGCGCGATCAAGTTGGCCACGAAGATCTCCGCGCCGAACTGTCGCAGCGGGATGGCCGCTTGGAATGCCATGATCAGCCCCATGAGAAAGCTGACCAGCGCCACGATGGGCAGGGCGTTTACGCCGGCGACTTCCGCCACCCGCATCGCATCGCGCCAGCGCACGCTGCGCGGATGAAAGGCCGCGTGCACCAGGGCGCCAGATAGCTCCCCCACGAAGATCACCAGAGTGCGGGCATCCTGCCATACCTCAACCACTCCCTTGCCCACTTCTTCGGCGAATCCTGCCCGTCGCGATGTCTGATCCGTAAAGCGCGTCAGATCACCGGGGTCCCAATCCTCTAAAAGTTGCTGAAACTCGGGACGCAAGCCGCGAATCTCGAAGACGCCGCCGGCCTTGTGGCGCTGGTTACGCAGCTGGACGAGGAGGGCGATTCCCGAGCCGTCGCAATAATCGATTTTCGAAGCATCGAGCATGACGTTCGCCGCGCCGGCAACCATTTTCGTCGCTTTGCGCCAAATCTTACCCGTGTTAGCGGAATCCAAACGCCCTTCGATGGCGAGCGTCAAAACGCGGTCGCCGGACTCTTGAATACGCAAATTGATCGGTGATGCACTAGCCGTCATAAATACCGCAGGATCATTCTTTTTTGCCGTGACACTTTGAAGAACTTTTTGAACCGAACGCCTGTATTCATATTTGCAGGTAAAGAAAGCCGGCGCAAACTTCGATCTCAGACAGCTTGCTTGTGCGGTATGGTCAGCAACAGGCTCAAACCAGCAGACAACAGCAGCGCCACCGTGAACATGGTGAAGGAAATCATGTAACTGCCGGTAGCGTCGAAAAGAAAACCGAAGAAAGGCGCGCCGGCGGCGCCAAAAGCGTGGGTAACGAGAACGCCCAGGCCGCGCACCATGCCGAGGGAAACGCGTCCGAAGTAGTGGGCCCAGATCAGTTCCTGCAGCACCCAGCTGCCGCCGAGGCCGATGCCGTAGAGAAAAAACCCCGTGTACAGAAACGCCACGCCGGAGCCCGCGATGGCGCAGCCGACGCCGGCGGCTTGAATTAAAAACTTGAGCATGGAGGCGATTCTAATGTCCATCCGTTCGCTCACGAAGCCCCAGACCAGCGTCGAACCCAGCTGCGTAGAGGCGATAATGCTCAACGCGGTTGCGGCGACGATGTTGGAATGGCCCGCGTCCCGCACATAGGCGAACACATGAAGGTTGAGGCCGGCGATACCGACATTAGCCATGCCGAACATGAAGCAGATGAGCCAGAAGGTGCGGGTGCGCAGCACTTCGTGGCGTTGCCAGATAACTTCCTGGAAATCGCCGGGGTCGGTCTTGGCCTTTTCCGTTCGAGCCGTGGCGGCGGCTTTTGGGTCGAACGCTTTGGCGGTTTCTTCCGCGCCGTCCGGGTTTAGCCCCAACTCTTCCGGACTGCGGCGCATGAATACAATCGCCGGAACCACCACCAACACCAGCGTGAGCAAACCAAATATACCCCAGGTATAGCGCCAGCCCACCCAGGCGAAAAGCGCGGCGGCGGCGAAGGGAATCCCGACCTTCGAGAATCCCTGGCCCAGACCGGCGATGGCGATGGCGCGGCCGCGCTTTTTCACAAACCAGCGCGACACGGTTACGGCCACTACCATGTGGCACATGAACACGCCGCCGATGGTGACGAACAACCAGCGGATGATAAAAAACTGCCAGAAGGCGGCCACCTGGCTCAGCAGCAAGAAGCCAATGCCGGCCACCAATGCGCCGCCCGACATGAGCCAGCGCCCGCCGAAACGATCCACCCAGGGTCCCACGAACGGGGCGACGAAGGCCCCGATGAGAATCTCGCCAGAGCGCAATAGCGAAAACACGCCACGCGATACACCCAGGTCTTCGGTGAGGGGTCTGAGAAAAACACTCAGTGTGCTCGACATATGAAAGGCGCACACGAGGTGCGACAGAAATCCGACGACGACGATATACCAACCGTAAAATATTCGCGGCTTATTTGCCGTTGACGATGGCGCAAGGAGACTCAAGATCTATTCACCGGGGGTATGGGAAAATTAAACTATCATCCTTCTCGATGGTTGTAAAAGTAACCAACGAGAGTGTCGCGAGAGTCGATTGATTGACGTATGCGTGGTGAGCTATACAGGAAAAGAACAGTGAGCGTGGCCACGTCGTGCTGGTTCGGGGCGGACACAGGGGTAGATCATGGCAAACAAAGGATTGTCGCACATAGCGCTTAAGACGCGCGATCTAAAAGTAACGGAAGCGTTCTACACGAATGTCCTGGGCCTAAAGGTCGCCTTCCGACACCCGCCCAGCATGATCTTTCTCTCAACTCCCGGGGGCGATGATCTTTTGAACTTCGTCAAGAGCCAAAAGTCTCGCTCAGGCGGCCAAGGCCTGGACCATATCGGATTTAAAATTACCCGCGCCGGGCTCAAGCAACTGGAGAAAAAGCTTAAAGAGAACAACGTCGCCATCGAAGGCCGGCGCGGCAGCAGCGCCTTGTATATATCCGATCCCAATGGTTACCAAATCGAGTATTACTGCGACTGAATGCCCCAAACGACGCAGTTGCATGCAGCCGTCTCACTCCAGAGGTTTCAAATCCCCGAGCATCGTCGGAATTAGCTCCGTCACCGTGGGGTGGATATGCATGGCCCGCTGGATCAGCGTGCAGGGTTGCCGCGCGTACATGACATCGAGGATCGAATGAACGACTTCGTCCCCGCTCATCCCTAAGATCGCAGCTCCGAGAATTAATTTACTCTCCGCATCCACGACAACTTTCATGAAGCCCTGCGTTTCGCTTTTTTCAACTGCCCGGCCGACTCTCGTCATCGGTCTCGTGGCAACCAACGCTTTTCGCCCCGTTGCTCGCACTTGAGCCTCGGTCATGCCGGCCCGCCCAAGCGGCGGATCGATGTACAACGCGTAGGCGGGAATGCGGTCGCTGACTCTTCTCGGGTCATTATCGAGCAGATTCGCCGCCACGATCTCATAGTCGTTATAGGAAGTATGGGTGAAGGCGCCCTTGCCGTTGCAATCGCCTAGGGCCCACACGCCGGGAGCGCTGGTGCGCAGCTGGTCGTCGACCTTGATGTATCCGCGGTCATCTAATTCGATACCGGCTTTGTCGAGACCGAGGTCTTCGGTGTTTGGACGCCTGCCAACGGCGAGTAAAATATGGGAACCTTTGACTTCCCGGTGGCCGGTGGTGCAATCGAGTTTAGCGACGATCGAGCTGCCTTGCTTTTCTGCTGTGATGCACTCCGCGTTGAGGTGAATATTAATTCCTTCATTTTCAAGAATGCTCTTTACCGTCTCGGATATGTCTTCATCCTCCCGCTGGATCAATCGCGGGCCCCTTTGGATGATCGATACCTTGCTTCCAAAGCGCCGGTATATCTGGCCGAACTCCAAGCCGATGTAACTACCGCCTACAACAATCAGGTGCTCGGGCAAGTAGTCCACATCCATGATGCTGGAGTTTGTGAGATAAGGAACGTCTGCAAAGCCGGATGGAACCGTAGCCCGGGCTCCGACATTGATAAAAATCTTTTCGGCTTCAAGCGATTCGTTGTTAACGCCGAGAGTCTGCGAGCCCAAAAATCTTGCATGCCCCTCGAACACGCTCAGATTTTTCGTGGTTTTCATCCAGTTTTCTACGCCCCTGTTGGACTTTGCCACCACCCCGTCTTTTCGCGCCTTGACCTTTTTCATGTCCGTCTTGACCGGACCATCGATGACGATGCCGAATTCCGCGGCACGGCTGGCCATGTACGCCGCCCGGGCGCTCGCGACGAGGGTCTTTGTCGGTATGCAGCCGTTGTTGACGCAGGTCCCTCCGAACAGTTTGCGTTCGACGACCGCCACGTTCATCCCGGCTCCAGCTAACCTTGCCGCTAGCGCGGGTCCCGATTGGCCGGTACCGATGACGATTGCATCGAATTTCTTCGCCATTGCTTATCCTCCTTGGCTATTGCCGAGGTTTTATGATAGCGCGGCAATGTCGGTTGCATTTCAGAAACCTAAGATTTTGCACAAGCCTCACACTTTCTGATTACACTTTTGTACGCGGCAATGGCAATGCCGTCTGGAAAAAACGGCCCGCCGCAGGCAATTCGGAGGACTTTTACTTCGCACAGACCGGACAGCGGGCACGCATAATCTTGGACGACCGGATCGCCGGCATTCGCGCTCGGGAATGACCTGGCCGTTAGATGTTGGGAAAGAGTGAAAAGAAGCAGGTTTTTTTTAAAATGATGGTTCCAGAACGTCGGCGGTGCGTTGGTCATGTCGAGGTTGTGCGTTATCCGCGAGGGCAGGTCGTGCGGCGAGCTTCAAATCGCTTATACAAATATTCCCTCAGAGCGACCGCCTGATTGTGATCGCTGTCTTTGGCCGAGTATATGAGCGTGACCGTTCCACTCCCGAGTGCCTCCATTAAAGTCGCCACTCCTTCAGGGTTCCGGTCCAGTTCCAGGAAGTACCGATCTTTAAATCCGTTCCACTTTGCCGGATTATGCTTGAACCATTTCCGTAATCCCGTGCTCGGCGCCACGCTCTTCAACCACACATCCGCCCGCAAACGCTCTTTCGTCATCCCGCGTGGCCACACTCGGTCTACCAGAATTCGACGGCCGTCCGAAATGTTCATGGCGTCGTAAACCCGTTTTAGTAGGATGCTTGGCATGACGATCCTCCGTCCAGTTGGCTTCGCCGCCGGGCGCCTGCAAAACGATAAAACGGCAGGTTGCTAAATTAGCCGCCATGGATAAACGCTGCTGCTTCGTGGGACTTGTGATTCACGTCGAAGCCTACTCCTGCGTTCAGCAACCGTTCCTTAAACGATTCCCTCCAACCGGCCGACAACGCGTCGATGGCCAGCGCTCGCCGGGCGTCTTCGATATTCGTCGCATCGAAGTAGAGTAGATTATTGATTTCACGAACCGTCATGCGGTTAGGATCGGTCCGGACTCGATGGATAAGATCTCCGGCGCCCACTTCCCCCTCCTCGAGCACGCGAATATAAAACCCCACCCGCCCGCTGGCCAGGAACAGCTTGGGAAACCTTGCCATGTTCATCCGGATTCCCAGCTTGAAGCAGGGAATTCGAGGCTGGGTTACCTGAATCAAGGCGCCGCCGACGCGAAAAACATCGCCGACGTGGATTTGATCTTCCAACATCCCATCGACGGTAAAGTTTTCACCGAATTGGCCGAAAAAAAAATCATCTCGTTGGAGTTCCTTTTTCCAGAAATCGTAATTTTCCATCGTGTAAACGTATACTGCGCGATTGACGCCGCCGTGGCCCTTCAGATCAGCCTGGCCGTCGCCTTGGAGACTCATCGATCGAAGCCGCACTCGTCCATTCACCGGTTCTTTGAAGATGCTGGTTGTTACCATCTTGCGGTTGGATTCAATCTCTCTGGGTAAGGAAACATTGACGGATAATAACTGCATGACCTTCACCTCTATTCCTTCTCTATCTGGCTTTCTTGTATTTGATTGACCGTTATGGAGCAAAAAGCGGGCAAGCATCATGCCAGGCAGAAAAAAGCTCCGGGGAACAGTTCTAAGCGGTTAATGGCAATGGAGAAAGTGTAAATTGGAACTAATAGTCACTGAGCGAGCGGATAGAAAACGACTTACGTTATTTCGTGAAATCACAACCTGATGGGATTTTCACGTTCCCTTCTTAATGCCAAGCTTTTTCATGCGTGATTCGAGCGTAGTGGGTTTTACATTGAGAATTTTGGCGGCACCGTTGTCGCCGCTGACTCGCCCGCCGGTCAGCCTTAAGACCTCGGTAATATGATTTTGCTCCATTTCTTCTAGAGTAAGCAATTGTTTTCCCTGGGAGCTGACCGAACGCTGTGGCAGTGATTCGCCGAGCTCCAATTGCGGTCCCGGGCTTAGGATCACTGCCCGTTCGATGATGTTTTCCAGCTCCCGAATGTTTCCAGGCCAGGAGTGGGATTTTAAGGCATCCACTACCTTGCGCGGTATCTGCCCGATCTTTTTCCCCAGCCGTTTTCCATACTTGATCGCAAAATATTGGGCCAGCAACAATATATCCTCTTTGCGCTCGCGGAGGGGAGGGATGGTAACCGGAAACACACTGAGGCGGTAAAACAAATCCTCGCGGAATCTGCCTCCCTCCACCGCCTCCCCTAAATTGCGGTTGGTGGCGGCGATGACCCTGACGTTTACCTTAATCGTGCGCGTACCGCCGACCCGTTCGAACTCTCCCTCTTGCAGAACCCGCAGCAGTTTTGGCTGCAGCTCGACGGGCAGCTCGGCGACTTCGTCTAAGAAAATCGTGCCATTATCCGCTAGCTCGAAGCGGCCGATTTTTTGCGCCAGCGCACCGGTAAAGGCGCCCCTTTCATGACCGAATAGTTCGCTTTCGACGAGACCCGCTGGTATGGCAGCGCAGTTAACTTTTATCAGAGCCCTATTTTTTCTTTTACTTAAATTATGGACCGCCCGGGCGATTAACTCTTTTCCCGTGCCGGTCTCGCCGAGGATCAACACGCTGGCCTCCGTCGGCGCCACCTGTTCGATGATTTTTAATACTTTTTTAATTGCCCCCGTTTGGCCGATGATCTCTTCGAAGTTGTGCTGGGTCCTGATTTCTTCCTGAAGATAGACATTTTCCGCTTTAAGCTGGTTTTTGAGATTCTCAACTTCGGTGACTAAGTGGGCATTTTTGATGGCGATGGCGGCTTGATTCGCGAACAGAGCCAGGCGATCGAACTCTTCGTCGCTCATGACTCGATGGCTGAACATCCCCAAAACACCGAGCAGTTCGCCGCGAAATATCAGCGGGTAGCCGGCGAAAGATTTGAGGCCGGTTTCGCCAAGCCATTGCTTGTTTGGGATCCGCTCGTCGCTCATCACATCGTTGGTCGACATCGGTCCCCAACCCTGCGCGATGCGCCCGATTTTCAAGGCCCCGAGGGGGACGCGCCGGTATTCGCCATTGATGCGCGTATACATTCCCGCGCTGGCCCTGAGGTGGAGACATTGCCTCCTGTTCGCACAGTCGCCTGCTTTGAAACAATTTGCGCACAGGTCTCCGGGACCGATGAGCCAGATCCGCGCGAACGCGGCTCCCATGTCGTCCACGAGACCCTGGGTGATGGCGGCGAGGACCTCCCCGAGATCGAAAGTGGAGGTCATTTGGAGTGTGATCTGCTGGAGCACCCGCGAGCAGTCGTTGCGAGTATCCTGTGAATCCGGATACGCCATTGCCTAGTTATTCCTCGTCAAGCGAAAGCGTATAGTAGACGACGGGCTAATACCAGTGTCTTAAATCTGGTTTTACCACCTTACGAATGGACTCGCAGGAATGGTAGTTCACATCGACTCAAACAGTTCGAGTTACGCCGGCTTCCACTCTAGCTTGAACGACCGGAGGCCGACGACGTTAGGAAGAGCGATGGGCGAGGAGGGAACGCAGCTTGTAAAATATCACTTCTAACGGCGGCCCGCAGGGAAAAGATTTTTACTTTTTCAATAGCGATTTGACGAGAGCCGAGCAGTTGGCAATTTCGATGCCGTCGGTCACGACCCTGAGCAACATTTCAATGCCCCGCTCATCGACATAGGTTACATTCTCGAAATCCAGCAATACCTTCTGTTCTTGCGCGCGATTTCTCGAGCATTCATCTTCCAATAGAGAGACCCAATTCGACACAAGCCTCCCTTCCGCCTTAAGGGTCACTCGAGTCGGGGTTTCTGCCAGTTTCGTGATCTTAAGCATGCGATGTTTTTTACTTGGGTTAACCAGCGGCTACGGCTTCAAGAGCATGAAAACAAGCAGAATGGACAATTCGATGGTCCCGAATGCCAGAGGGTCCATGATCACTCCGCTCTAAATTGAGTTACCTTCATTGACCAGGACCAGAACACCGGTCACATTCGCCGAATCTTCGCCGATCAGTCCATAATCCACCGCGCTGCGCCGGACCCCGAATTCATCGAGCCAGGCGATTCCCAAAAGATGTCCGCTGCCTTGATAGACTTCGGCATAGTCAACTTCCCGCCGGGTCTTTGGGTCGTTATAGAGCGCGACGATGGCGACGAATTGATCATCTAGGCGAATCTTGAAATACGTAACCAAAAGAAAGTCTCTCGTCTCCGGCGCCGAACGAGGTATCAATACGGTCTCGCCGCGAAGATTTTGCGTGACTCGAGGTGAGGCGGATAAATCGCGGGCTTCTCCGATGTTTGTAGTGCCGCCGAGAAGAAAAACTGCCGCGAGTACGAGTAGTATAGATTTCATTTTGCGTTCCTCCCCAATTCTCTCTGACCTGATTGGAAAGCAACGCTCATGCCAGCGCGGAAAACTAACTCCAGGAAAGCTGCAAGTAGTTGTTTTCTCTGAAAGTGTGATTGTTTAGGGATTAAAAGGTTGACGCCACTGTGAAACCTTCGTTCACGAAATACCGTAAACGACGTGACATGTCATGATCCTCGGTGCCACGATCAGTTGTGCCTACTCGGCGCTCGCGAAGCAGCCCTTGCTTTCGTGAGCCGGAAAATATCGGGAGTCTTAAGATTGCAATCTCCGCCACAGATCGGGTTAGAAAAGATTGGCCAACGCTCTTGGTCCCGCCCGATGGCCTGGAAGGCGTTCGAATTTACTTGAAGTCAGACGGCGCGCGGAAATCTGGGTTTGACACCCGGTTTGTTCGGAAGTCATCAAGGCAACGTTTGCCGGGAGATCTAACCGATCAAAGAAGCTGCGTCTGACTCATAGTCATGACAAATTGATCTGCCGGTTGGATAGACCATGACAACCGCTCCTCGATGGCGACCGTGCCCCTAGCTTGGTAGCCGGAATCACTCGACGGGTGAATTGCCGCCCCGCTTTGAGCTATGGAGAAGCGTGGAGCTCTCAGGCAAAAAAATGGGCGTTGACGGGCAGCCGTTCACGACCTGCAGCATCAGCAGCAAATAGTCCCGGACATGCCGGGTGCTGAGAAAATGACGTCGAACATGCTCCTTCCCTTGTTGCCCCATGCGCTGCGCCGCCCGCGGATGGGTCAGCAGGAAGCGCAGGCGGAAGGCGGCGCCGTCCACGGAGTGGACTAAAAAACCGGTTTGACCATGAATAATCTGCGAGGGAATCCCGCCGACGGCGCCGCCAATCACGGGCTTGCCTTTCCACATGCCCTCGGTCACCGTCAGTCCAAAGCCTTCCCGGGTTGATTTTTGGAGGATCACTGTGGCTGCCCGCTGTAACGCATTGATCTCGTGGTCACTGCTCGATGGCAAGGAAAGAATAAAAATATCCGGATTGCCCGCCGCGACCTCCTGGACCTCGGCGAGCACCTGCTGGCCTTCCGGATCGTCGGTGGCGGTCCCGCCGGCCAGTACAAGTTGGCAATCGAAGTTTTCCCGCACCAGACGGTAGGCGGCGATCACGCCCAGGGGATCCTTGAAGCGGTCGAAGCGCGAAATCTGGACCAGCAGCGGCCGCCGACGGTCGATACCGAACCGATCGGTGACCGCGGTAATTTGATTTTCGGTCAGTTCCTTATTTTTTTCACTCAGGGGATCGATGGACGGTGCGATCAGCACCTGCGGGACCGGCAGGCTTTGCGCGAATTGGGGCACGTGAAACACCGCCATGGCGTATTTTCGCACCGCCTGTTGGAGAAAACGCCATATGTGGTCGTTGGGCTTCGAGAGATCGATATGGCAGCGCCAAACGAGGCGTCTCCGGTCTACGGGGCAGTAATTTACCAGATAGACCGGCTGGGGATCGTGCACGATGACCACATCGGCGCTTAACTCGATCTCCCGGGCATTTTCCTGCAGGCACTCGAGATAGAGTTGCCGGTCTGCATGGGAAATCTCCAGATCGGCCCCCTGCAGCGCGTTGTGCATGGCCTTGGTCACCTCGAAAAACGCCGTGTTCCCCTTCATCACGTCCCAACTCGTACGGATGCCGAGAGACTCGGTCAAGGGAATCAGGCGGGTTAGCAGCTCTGCGACGCCGCCGCCCAGGCGGGTGGAATTGATATGCTGCAACGTCCGCCCCTGGAGTGCGTCGGCGAGAATAGCGATCTCCCTTAAGACGCTTTCCGGCGCGATGCCGCGATAGGCGTCAAGCATCTACCCCTCCATTCTTGGCCGTACGAATCGCCGCATCGATCAATTCGATCAAATAGGCCCGGTTATCTTCCAGGCTGTTCAAATACGGATCGAAGGCGTCAAGCTGTTGCGCTAAGCTGTCGTACCCTAACTGGCGAAACCAGGCGGCAAAATCGTTGGCTACCCGTCCGGGACTTGCCTTAGGTATAAACAAATGAAAACCGATGACATCGCTATCCACATTGCGCAGCGTCTCGAGAAATTCCTGCGGCGTGGCGACCCGATAGCCGCTGCTGAATCCGATCAAACGCGGCAGACAAAAAATAAAGGCCTCCGCTGGCGGGACGGCACGTCCGTCCCCGTTGTGGGTAAAATGTTCCGCTAATATCACGCTGATCTCCCGTCGCACCACCGCGATGTCCACGCTGCGAAACAGGTTCAAATTGGCCAACCGTTCGGCCACCGTCGTATTGCCAAGAACGTTTTGGGTCCAATCGGCAAAGTCATTGGGGTATTCCTGGAGCTGGTCGGGACTGCGAAAAAATCGCTGGTGGAGATGATAAAAAATCGACATCTCCGGCGCCACGGTGACGCTGGCTAGGAGTTCTGCCAGGGAACACGCGCGATAAGGCGTGACTTCCACCAGAAATGACATCTTGCGAAACTCGAACGGTGTGATCGCCAATTGCCAGCTCCTTTCCCGATAGGTAGTCTCTCCATTCGCCGGATGAGCTAACTACACTTTAACTTGCTTTCCTGCTCGACGTTTCGACAAAATGCGGGCCGTTGTCGACACCCCGATGATAGACCGTGCGATGGGGGAATGGAATCTCGATGCCCAGCTCGTCGAATTTGCGCTTTATCCGCCGCAATAGTTCGCGTTTGACGGTGAATTGCTTTTGCGGGCGAGTCTTAATGAAATATTTGATGACCACCGCCGAATCTCCGAAAGAGTCCACGCCGAGCATTTCGGGATCGTCGAGCATCAGCCCGCCGTAGTACGGGTCCCGGCGAAGTTCCTTGCCGAGATCCACTAGTACTTTCATCACGTGATCCGTGTCTTCATTGTAAGCTACGCCGATATCGAACAAAGCCCGGGACCAACCGTGAGTCAGATTACTGACGGTCGTCATCTCGTGGTGGGGTATGAAATGCACGACTCCCTCCAGATCACGCAACACCGTCATGCGCAACGTGATGCGCTCTACCAAGCCGGCAACGCCGCCGATCTTCACGATGTCGTTTACACCATACTGATTTTCCAGCAGCATGACGAAACCCGAAAAGTAATCCCGAGTGAGATTTTGAGCGCCAAAAGCGACGGCGACGCCGACCACCGCGGCGCCTCCCAATAAAACGGTCACGTTGATTCCGACAGCCTGCAACAGCATCAACGTTCCGAACACGATGATCGCCACCGTGGTGCCGTTGTTGAATACTCCGACCAGGGTCTCCGTGCGCTTTTCACGCTCTTCCACGCTTCCGGGCCCGCTCCGGCTCGCCACGGCGCGCACGATTCGATGACCCAAAACACGGGAGAGCCAGAAAAGAAGACCGATTAACAGAATACTGGCCAGAATTTTGGGTCCGCTCTTGATGAACCACTGGTAAATTCTTTGCGGCGCCAGCGGGCTTTCCAACCACTCCACAGTCTGGCGCGCAGAGTCCACCGCTGCCACCGCCTCCAGGTACTTTTCTTCGCTCGCGGTTCGAGCATCCCTGACGCGATCGAGCTGAGTTTGCAACGCATCCGTTCGCGCCGTGCGCTCCTTGACGTCTTGGCGCGACTCTTGTAGACGCCGCTCCGAGTCCTGGCTCCGGCGCCGCAGCTCTGCCAGCGCCGCCTGCGGCGCTGAGACACCGCCCATCTGTTCGTTCAGGGCAAGGGAGGTTCGCTCTGCGTTTT
>Ga0224497_10001577_pt1 | contig 14384 bp, 16 predicted proteins | sample SF_Jul11_sed_USG_4_FD_167970 | JGI IMG/M metagenome (GOLD analysis project Ga0224497, IMG submission 167970) | Sediment microbial communities from San Francisco Bay, California, United States - SF_Jul11_sed_USGS_13 | ecosystem: Environmental > Aquatic > Marine > Sediment | place: USA... | reverse complement strand
CACCGGGGGCGTATCGGTAGGCGAAGAAGACCACGTGCGGGATATTATGTCGGAACTCGGCCGGATTGAGTTATGGCGACTAGCCATCAAGCCGGGTAAGCCCGTCGCCCACGGTAGAATCAATTCCACACCCATTCTTGGTCTACCCGGAAACCCGACCGCCGTGTTTGTCACGTCTTGTCTGTTAGCGCGGCCTATGATACTTCGCCTGCAGGGTCAGGCTGAGGTTAAGCCAGCTACGATTTCTGCACTGGCCGCTTTCGATCACGAACGTCGAGCCGACAATCGACGGGAATTCTTGCGGGGTCGTTTGCACGAAAATAACGGGGCACTACCGACCATTGAAATATACCCAAACCAGAGTTCAGGGGCATTACGCTCCACCGGTTGGGCGAACGGCCTGGCTATCATTCCCGAAGGACAGCGTATTGCACAAGGCGATCGGGTAGAATTTCTGATGTTTAGCGAATTGTTATCGTAATGGCCGAAGCTCTGTGAAGAAACCTCTGCAAAAGTCTGGGCGAATCACCTTGGGATCCGAAATGATCAAGATCAAGGCGTGGAATGCCAGTAATAGCCCAGCTATTGCTTGCGATACTATTGTCCAACATATCTATCATTCGGTATATGAGAACCCGCGTCTAGTTCGCCAGTTTCTGCGGGTTGTGGTGCGAAGTGTCGAGATCTTGCCACTGATGCACATGGTGGGTGACGTGAGAACACTCCCGAACCAGAATTTGTGTTCGCCATGAGTTCGAATATAGTCCATTAGCTTTTCGCCCCCCATAGCGTCCAACAACCAATTACGATAAACAACACCCCGGCGAACAAGCGTAAGTGAGTTTCGTTGATGTAACGCGCTAACATCGCACCGCCCACCACCGCAATTGCCGACGATGCTATCAACGCGGCACAAGCGGCGAAGAATATCGTCAGCTTACTCACTTCTTTGTCTGCCGCAAATAGTAGTGTTGCGAGCTGCGTTTTATCGCCCAACTCGGCAATGAAAACCGTTCCAAAAACTATCAGTAAAAGTTTGATATCCATCGATTCATATTCTAAGTGGAAGACACAACACAAACTGCGATGGTCTCTAGCTTCCTCATGACTACACAAGTCGAGAAAAGCGTGGCCTTTCTTGGCTTGCCTGAAGATAGGAGTCAAAAATCATGCATATATTTCTGATCAAGAAGCGCCCCGCGGGTAACGGGTAATCGATACTCAGCAACTAGTTTATAATATTCGTACAACTCCCCCTGTAAAGCAATTTCTTTGTTAGGCATTCCTTTGCCCGATCCGGATTCTTGGTTACGAATTTATTGCATGCACAGTAAAAACATAGCGTTGTGCAAAACGGAATGTAATAGTACAACGACAACGCTCTCTCAGGCGTGTTGATACTGGCGATTGCGACCTGACGGTAATCCGACTCCTGAAAGTCATCGGAGAACCGAACAGCGGCGGGATAAAATTTGTAGTGCGGCCCGGTCTTGTCATAGCGGCGCAACACCTCGGTGTCGATGGCGCGGTTGTTCATATTGGGCCAATTATTACCTACATCGCCCTCATGCTAATGAATCTGCCAGTAATTACACCTGCTCTGGATCAATTTCCGGCCGAGCAGAATAACGTCCAAGCAGTGCCCTCGCCGCGACTATGGGACTGCGGCTGGACGGCTTCTTACAACCAATCTTCCTCAAAGGGATAACTGGATAGTCTACGATTGCCGTCGGCAGTAATTAAGACTTGCTCTTCGAGTTTGACGCCAACGCTGCCACCTTGAGCACCGATAAAGGACTCAACGCATAGGGTCATGCCTTCTTCCACCATGCCGTCGTAGCCGCGTTCTTCGAACATCGACCAGTGTTTGATTGACGGGAATTCATCTGCAAGCCCCACCCCATGGATTAGGCTCGGATATCGGTTCGCGGCAAATTCATCCGGGATGTTCCATGCGCTTTCCGAAACTTCTTTAAAGCTCATTCCCGGTTTCAATATGGAAATATTGTGTTCGATTTGCGCAAAGGATTTGGCATAAAGCCGACGCTGTTCATCGTTGGGTTTACCATCGCCACACAACCAGGTGCGGGAGATATCCGCACAATAGCCGTAAGGCCCGATCAAATCCGTATCGAAACTCACAATGTCTCCTGCCGCTATCTCGCGCATGGAGCATTCCCGAAACCACGGATTGGTGCGTTGACCCGAAGTTAACAACCGAGTCTCGATCCATTCGCCACCTAAGGTAATATTCTTTTCATGTAACTTGGCCCACAAGGCGTTTTCGGTTGTACCGGGAACCAGTGCCGTACGCATTGCCGTCATACTGAGTTCGCACACATCGACAGCATGCTGCATCAAGGTTAACTCTTCTGTTGACTTAATGGCCCGCGCAAGTTCCATCACTTCTTCACCGCTGTGCATGGACAATCCGCGCCGCAACAAGGGTGCGGTACCCTCATAAGACAGTCGGTCTACGGCAAGGCGTTTGTTGCCACCGCCGTATTGGGCAACCAAATCAGCGATTTCGTCCGCAAACAGTCCGGCTCTTTCTGGGCTCCGAGATCCCGCAGTGAAAAAGTAAAAGGATTTATTGACTCGGTATTCGTCTACCGTGGGCAACCCCTCGGCGAGATGGGGATAGTCGCCGTAATCGAATAACACGACCGGACCTTCGGTAGCCACGAATACACAGCGGGTCTCGTAGTGTGCACACCACACTTGCATGTTGGTAGCGTCAGTGATATAGCGGGTATTGATCTGGTTGAACACCAAAATACCGGCGTAATCGAATTTCTTTAATTGCTCACGCACACGCTGCAAACGGTAGCGCCTGACCTTGTCGAGATCGGCCGGCGGGTCTGTAAACTCCATGGCGCCGTGTTGGCGGGCACCAACCGTGCTAGTCGAAATCTTGTTCATTGTCGAACCTTAACCATTGGGCGTACATATCCTTCCGGTTCATTTGCGTTATATCAGACCGGCCCCGGCTTCTCCACGGGACCACACGGCGGTCGATATCTTCGACGACTGCTGCGGCTGGTGATCGCTTTCTACCGCCGGTGGATGTGCATCTACTTGATGGTTGCCGAGTCCTCACAACAATAAATTGCCACAATTCCCAAAAAAACCGTTGTAGTATCAACGAACCAGACGGATCCACAATACTCCTACTCACCCAATGTTGGCGGCGGTGTCTTCAGTTGTTGTTTGAACTTTACGCAGGGATCATCCTTTTTAAGCGCCGGCGTAAACCAAAACAGTTCGTGGGCGGACAAAAAACCGGCACCACCCACCTGTTGGGCTTGGAGATAATCGGCCAATGGTTGATCTACGTCCTGAACCGGCTCGAGTCCGATATTTATCTGCCGCGCGGAGGTATTCAGGACCGCCACACGATCATAAATGCCCATGTTATACATCGTATGTCCTGAACCGACAATCATAACGACGGGCCGGTGCTCGGTGAACGCAAGCATGTCGGTAATAGCAGTCGCCATCGAATCATTCCGCGCCAGCCACGTTTGATACAAGTTATCGAGTAATTTCTGGTCACTCCAACCACAATGGCTTTGAACGAAGGTATCTTGCATAAGCATGCGGTAAGCATCGTTGCGAAATCCGGTGTCGATGACCAACCTGCGTTCGACCGGCGACAATTCAGATACGCCCACCCGCGTTATGCGGCGCCGAATTCCTGCAGGCAGGTCGGTGCCAAATATTTGCAGTCCGTTATCTCTCGCATAGTCAAGGATCGGGAAATAGGCTGCCCATTCGTCGTCACGTTCCTTCCCCCACCCCAAGCGGCTGCGCAGTTGCCGCTCGGCCTTAGCCGACGATTTGTCCGAACTATTGCCGTGCGTGACAGGGTGCGTGAAGGACGTCAGATCCGCGGTTTGACCGGTGTCGAAAAACTCGAAACCGATAGCGGGCTTGGCACCCGACCGCACTAAACGGCGTACGATTTCCAATTGAAGATCGTGGTGCCATGGGTTGTCGTGATTCTCTCCCAGATATACGACATCTGCCGCCGCGATCATTGAGTGAATGGTGGTTTCGCTAATGGTGACTTCATCCGCGGCCCGTACAATCTTGCCAATCAGCGGGTGCGAGTTCACAACCGTAGCGGCGCACCCTGAGATCAGAAGTGCAGCGATGCCGATGATGAGTCGGATACAATTGTTGTACAACAAACGATCGGGTTTCAGCATGATTGAAATGGATCAACTATTTCAGTGAGACACACTAGCTGGAATTCAGAGTGAGACGAAACAAAAATATCTTCTATTCTTACCAGCATTTTCTTGTAGTCGGCCCAATCTCTGGTAAATTTATGACCGCGAACTTATGCACAAAGCGCACTAATGCAATGAATTATGGCTCTTTTAGGGCCTAATAGCTTCTTCCTTTTGATCCCTTAATCGACTATGGGAAAAGCCGTAATAGCCGCCCTGGCGTTATTGATTTTTTCGATTTCGTCAGGCTTTGCCCCGACCTTGCGCGCATACTCGCAAGTTTCTGACTCCGAGATGGCTTTTGTAAATGCACACTGGCCGGATACGATCCCGCTTCAGGGCCCCGCACCTACAACCTATTCCGCTTTAGAGGCGTCGCTTGCACCAAAAGACTGTGGTGCATGCCACAAGACACAGTATGACGATTGGAAAACATCCATTCATAGTCAGTCTATGGGCGCTGGAGTCTTGGGGCAAATCGTCAATTTCGTAGAACGCAATAGAGCCACGGCAAGAATATGTTGGTCTTGTCACACTCCATTAGCGGAGCAGCAAAATGTATTGTATAAAAATAATACTTGGATATCTAATGCAGAGTTTGATTCACAACTTCAAAGTGAGGGACTCGTTTGTGCTGCATGCCACGTGCGCAAACATAAACGGTTTGGCCCAACCAAAATGAATAACACTACGGGCGCTATCGCAGCGCAAACTAAATTACCGCACGATGGATTTGTTGAGAAAACGGTCTTCAGTAAATCGGTGTTTTGCCGTAAGTGTCACCAATTTGACGATGGTGGTTATAAATTAAATGGCAAGCTCATCGAAAATACATACAACGAATGGAAAGACAGCAAATACGCGACAATGGGTATTCAATGTCAAGATTGCCATATGCCAAATCGGCGTCACTTGTGGAGGGGCATACACGATCAAGAGATGGTGCAGAAAGCGGTTGAAATTGCGGTCATTCCAACTAGCGACCGACGGCAAGCCGACGAGCCTCTCGAAACACAGATTCAATTACCAATATTGGCGCCGGACACTTCTTTCCAACGTACTTAACACCTAAGGTTTTTGTGCGTGGCTATCTTGTGGACACAGCTGCCAATATGATTGAAGGCACATTGCAACAAACGATCATCGGTAGGGACGCTGATCTTAATTTGTCAACGGAGCTATATGACACCAGAATTCCCCCAGGGGAGACCCTCAAGGTAACTTTCTCCCACCAAATACCGGATAGTGCAGTCAGTTTGGTGGTGAGCGTCTACGTCGAACCGGATCACTTTTATACTAAGTTCTACAAAAGGACATTGGAGGGCAATGGTAGTCCGCTGAGCAAATCACTATTAACACAGGCATTACAGCAAAGTATGCAGTCCGGTTTTTCTATATTTCAAGAAACAATAATGCTGAACCAATGAATACAGTTGATAATGAATTTTATGGGCAAGCGGTATTCTTAGCGGTGGGCATCCTTACGGCGACCCCGAATTCGCGTCGAATATTTTAGCGCGGCCAACATCCGCCCACCACTGTCTCGAACGTTTCGACGAACACATCGTCAAGAAGTTCTCACGAAAACTCATTTGGACACTGGAGAACTCGTGTTTGGCAGGCGCGGAAACGACCTGCGCGGATTCTTCCACGGCCGATGGGGCCCTATCCCTCGGCCGTGACCGGATCAATCATTTTTCGGACCTCGGTAACCACGGTTGCGGGAAAACCACTTCGCTCAGCATGCTCATGGACAAGCGCCTCACTGTCGGCTAGGTAGATACAGAATGTCTTATCTCCCGCCACATAGCTGTGTTCCCACTGAATGTTCTTCTTTTCGGCTTTCATATCGCCGAGAACCCCGTTGGATTTCTGTGCCGCTGCGCGCAGCTCATCGCGTTCGGCCGATCCGATCTCCGGAATATCTCTTTCAATGACAAATCTGGGCATTCTTATTTCCTCCTCTTGGCTAATACCGCTTCTGACGGCCGCCGCGGTCATGCATTGAGTCTTGCGCAACTGGTAAATTCATACCTCTTTGGTGCGCGTTTCAGCACTGCAGTATAGCAGCGTATTTGTGGTGGGTCTCGAGGTCGAATTGACCAGGGCGAAATTGGAATTTAATGTGGGTTTCAGGATGAACAAGTTAGAGTAGGCCGGGTCGTACCCGGGTTGCGGTTCAGGCGGCCCCAGGTTGAATTCCTGTACATACCGAAGCGGGATGGAGTAGGATTTCACCGTGGCCAACAGGTGACGTATTTCCGTCACAACTTAATCTCTTTAGTCGCGTTGAGTCACATTTGCACAGGAGAGTCCGCTATGCCCGAAACCGCTCATAACCGTTCAGAATTCATTGACTTTTGGAACGAAATCCTCGTTCCCAAATTCATCAACTACAAACACATTCTGGTGGATGGACTCACCCATCATAGTGCAGCGATTTTTCCGTCCTTACCGGTCAAAACCGGCGATAAGGTGCTCGATGTTGGCTGCGGCTTCGGCGACACGGCGATGCTGCTTGCGCATCGGGTTGGACCAACCGGATATGTAGTCGGGATCGATTGCTGCGAGGCATTTATGGAATACGGACGCAAGGATGTCGCCGCGGCGGGATTAACGAATGTATCGTTTATCGAAGGCGATGCGCTGACCCAACGGTTCGAGCCCGAGTACGATTTTGTGTTCTCGCGCTTCGGTACGATGTTTTTCGAAAACCCGGTGGCGGGGTTGAGAAATATGCGTACCGCACTGAAATCCGGCGGTACGATGACTCAGATCGTGTGGCGTACGCCGGCCGATAATCCGTGGCTCAGCATGGCAAAAGAAGTTGTTCTTGGATTCCTACCGCCCCCTGGTGAGGATGCCCGTACCTGTGGTCCCGGGCCATTTTCGATGGCGAATCAAGAATCGGTCACAAAAATGCTGGAGATTTCCGGGTACGAAAACATCCGTTTCAAACGGGTTGATGCACCGGTGCTGGTCGGTAACACAGTCGAAGATGCGATCGGTTTCCAACTCGCGCTAGGGCCGGCCGGCGAAGTGTTCCGTGAGGCCGGTGAAGAAGCCGAATCCAAACGCGACGACATCGAAGCGGCACTCGCCAAAGCCATCGATAAACAGAATTCCGATGCAAGCGGTATCGTCATGGATTCGTCGTCATGGGTTATATCGGCCACCAACCCCGGATAAGGGTAAGCAGTTCAAATATTGAACAGACTCCTGGTTCATCGTCCGCCTTCGTGAAATATCCGGGTTAGATCGGATTCTCGGGACGTCCGCAATACCTAGCGCCACACGATGATGGATTGCCGGGTCGCGTCCTAGCCCAACCTGCCTCGAAAGCGCTCCCTTTTAGGTTTTATTCCCCACAATACCAAGTTTTCTATCAGGGTTTGGATCAAACCCGCGCATCTTCGCCATTATTGCAGCGAGCCTCACGATCGCGGCTACGCAGCGCTATTTCGAAAGTCCAAAGGCCTATGTACACAAAGGTTTTCATGGAGGAGCCAAAGCCCTGGCGCGGCATCGTCCAGACACCGCGCGCTAGCTAAGCCGACGTATAACCAAGGCAACATGAGGGTTGAGGCCGCAGCAATCATGGCTTCGGGCTGTCGTCAACCTAGAATAATGTCATATCTGAACTACACTTAATTCGCTACGAGAAGGTAACTGGTGAGGGCGGTCTATCGTTCCCAGGGAGTGGTCTATAGTGCCCTGGGGGGTGTCAATAGTGCGGCGAAAGTGCTGTCGGTTTGGGCTATGCAGGGAATGCAAATCGGGTGGATCACACCCATCAAACTGGCATGAAGATCTTGGCAACATTTCAACGTACGGTCGTCGCCGTCCATTAGCCACGCTACTACCGCGGAAAATCTTTACGATGGATTAGTGAACATGGCTAATTATTTATCTTCGATCGCTTTTGAGCGCCAACAGGTCTCGACCGACAACGTGCAAGCCGACGTTTCCAAGCCGCTCATTCTGATCGCCGATGACGACGCCACAGTGCGCGAGCTCACGAAAGTTGCTCTCACCCCATTTGGGTTCACCGTTGCAGAGGCCACGGACGGACAGGAAGCGATCGATGCGTTTAGTCGCCTGGCGCCCGATCTGCTGCTATGCGATGTCATGATGCCGCGACTAGACGGATTTAGTGTCTGCACAGAAATCCGCAAGCAGCCGAACGGTGAGCACATCCCAATCGTTATACTGACCAGCCTTGAAGACATGGAGTCGATCGAGAAGGCTTACGCCGCAGGCGCCACGGAATTTATCGTCAAGCCCGTAAATTGGCTGCTACTACCGCGCCGGATACGCTACATACTGCGAGCGAGCCGCGCATTTCAGGACCTTAAGAGCAGCGAGGAGCGCTACGCTCTGGCTGCCAGAGGCGCCAATGATGGCCTCTGGGATTGGGATCTCACGAACAACAAAATCCATTTTTCGCCCCGTTGGAAGTCGATGCTTGGCTACGGTGAGGACGCAGTGGGCGACGATCCAGAAGAATGGTTGGCACGGGTACATGGCGCCGATGCCCCGCGATTGCGAGCCGAAATCGCCGAGCACGTCGCGGCGCAATCCCCAAACCTCGAGTGCGAGTACCGCATGCTGCACAATGATGGACGATACGTGTGGATGGCTTCACGGGCTTTGGCATTGTGCGATTCCAGCGGCCGTAGCTATCGTATGACCGGGTCTCAGACCGATATCTCTACCCGCAAACACGCGGAGACTCAACTTCGATTCAACGCGCTTCACGACCCGCTCACAGGCCTTCCAAACCGATTATTGTTCCTCGATCGACTGACCCACTGCCTCGAGCGAGCGGAACGTCATGAAGAATACCAATGTGCGGTGCTGTTTTTGGATTTAGACAACTTCAAAGTGATTAATGACAGTCTTGGACACATACTGGGCGATCAATTATTAGTAGATGTCGGGCAGCGGTTAAGCACCGTGTTGCGAACGGGGGACACACTTTCGCGTCTTGGCGGCGACGAATTCACAGTCCTCTTCGAAGACATAGAAGACTTTTCCGATGTGTCCCGTTTAGTGGAACGCATTCAAGAACACCTGGCTGAACCCATTAAGTTGAACGGCCATGAGGTGGTGATTACCGCCAGCATAGGTATCGCCGTCAGCAGCACCGGGTACCAGCGACCAGAAGACATGCTCCGCGACGCCGATCTGGCGATGTATCAGGCCAAGTCAACCGGCCGCGCCCGTTACGAAATGTTTGATTCCCAAATGCACTCCCGCATGCTGAACGTGCTGGAGACGGAATCCGAACTTCGCACCGCACTTGACCGTGACGAGTTTAGGCTTCACTACCAACCGATCCATGCCGTGAAAACTGGTGAAATATTGGGATTCGAAGCATTGCTACGATGGCAACATCCGACACGCGGACTGCTTAGTCCGGGCGACTTCCTGCAAATTGCCAAACATTCACGGCTCATCGTGCCTATCGGCCGTTACGTTTTGCGGGAAGCCTGCCAACAAATGAGCGAGTGGAAAAAGCAGTGGCCCAATTCGGAACATTTCATTAGCGTAAATATCTCCAGCCAGGAATTGCTACAACCCAATTTTGTGCAAATCATCACGGACCTCCTCAATGATACTGGGTTGGAGCCCAGTAACTTGCAGCTTGAAATCATGGAAACGTCATTGCTAAAAAACAAAGCCCAGGCATTGGAAATCATACGTGAGTTGCGGGCCTGCGGTGTTCAGCTCTGTATTTGTGACTTTGGAACAGAAAGTTCCTTTTTCGGATACATCCGCCAGTGTCCTTTCGATATGGTGAAAATCGATCGGTCCCTCATGGAAAACATGACAAGCGACCCACATTTGCAGGAGATCATTAAGGCCTTATTTGAGTTAACCCACAATCTCGGGGTTCAGGCCATCGCCGAGGTCGGCGACAAAGTATCAGACCTCGATCACTTAAAACGCTTATCGTGCGAATTCGCGCAAGGGTATTTAATGTCGCGCCCATCCAGCGCCGAGGCAACGACGCATCTATTGCAGTCTCAGTATCAGAATCCGGACAGCGAGGTAATGAATTCAAGGGAGAATACCGACGCTACATACCAGAGGTTTGTAAGTGGCTAGCGACGGCCACTGTCCAAACACACCGCCAGTGGTTCTGGTGGTCGACGACGATATCAGCGCGCGTCATATTATCCGGTCACACTTGGAACCAAAAGGCTACGTCGTCCACGATGCTGGAGATGGACTCGAAGCGTTGTCCATCGCCGAGAAAACGCGCCCCGAAATCATCTTGTTGGATATCATGATGCCCAATATGGACGGCTTCGATGCCTGCGAGCATCTACGGCAGCTGCCGTACGCCAAACATATTCCGATTGTCATGATGACCGGCCTGGATGATACAGAGTCTATCGCCACCGCCTACGATATGGGTGCCACCGACTTCATCACTAAACCTATTAATTACCCTCTGCTTAGTTATCGGATGGACTATGTGCTGCGCGCAAAGCGCACTGCCGATAACCTAATCCGCAGCGAAGCTCGGCTTTCTAAAGCACAGCGCATCGCACGAATCGGGCATTGGGAGTGGGATGTTGACGCAAATTTGATACATCATTCAAATGGAATTGGCGATATTTTCGGAATAACCGACTTAGATCCCTTCGTAAATGTAGAAAATTTTCTTGCGCAATTGCATGCAGATGATCGCGAATCAGCCAGCCTCGCGATCGAGCGGGGGAAAAAGGAAGGCAAGAATTATGGCATTCCGCTCCGTATTTTGGTCGAGCCCGACCAAGTACGAAACATTTATCAGGAGGCTGAATTTACAACTGCTGAAAACGGCGACGTTACGAGCGCCATATGCACCATCCAGGATGTTACTGAACAAAAGCATTCAGAAGAGACGATACGGTATTTATCTAACTATGACGCTTTGACCGGCCTCCCAAATCGCGCGTTGTTCGCGGAGAATTTGCGGCGCAACATCGCCAAAAGCCAACGCCATGACCGGGCCGTAGCCATACTTGTTATTGGCCTCGATAACTTCAGGCGCATCAATGACACACTGGGTTACCGGGCGAGCGATCAAATATTAATAGTTGTCGCCCATAGGCTGCTTGCATCGATTCGCAGTGCCGACATGGTATCCCGGGAAGGAGCCGCTGACAACAATTCCGAGTTTGTTGCGGAGATACGCGAAGACGTTGCCCGGCTCGCCGGGGATGAGTTCGTTATTATGCTGCCGGAAATTCATCGCGCCGAAGACACAATCTTTGTTGCCAAGCGCATCGTCAAATCATTCAAGGAGCCATTCGTCGTCGAGGGCCATGAAGTATACGTAAGCGTAAGTGTGGGGGTCAGCGCCTATCCTGTGGATGGAGGAACCGCCGAGACTCTACTAAAACGCGCCCATGTAGCGATGAATCATGCTAAGCAAGAACCGGGCTCCCAATTTCAATTCTATCATCAGTCGTTGGACAAGTCGGCCAGAAGAAAACTGTCCATGGAGACCCAATTACGCAAAGCGATAGAGAATGAACAGTTCGAAGTGTACTATCAGCCCCGGGTTAATATTCAACTAAACAGGCTCATGGGCATGGAAGCGCTGATTCGTTGGCAACATCCAGATCATGGTCTGCTTTCACCCAACGAATTTATCCCTCTAGCCGAAGAAACCGGCGTCATCCTGCCGTTGGGAGAATGGGTCCTAGGCACTGCCTGCACACAGGCAGCAGAGCTTCATGAATTGGGCCTTCCGCATTTAACGGTCTCTGTCAACATGTCAGCGGCCCAGTTTCGACAGAAGAATCCGGTGTCCCGTATAACAGACGTCATTGCTGCAACCGCGGTAGATCCATCCTGCGTCGAACTCGAATTAACAGAGGGGATCCTGCTCGAAGACATACATACTGGCCTGGACACACTGAGCGCACTCGAACAATTTGGTTTGAAAATCGCCGTCGACGACTTTGGCACCGGCTATTCCTCACTTAGCTATTTGAAACGACTGCCGGTAACCGCACTCAAAATCGATCAGTCTTTCGTTCAGGGGATAGATCACGACAAAAGCGATGCGGCGATCACCGAAGCGATTATCTCGCTAGCACACAGTCTTCACTTGCAGCTGATTGCGGAAGGGATCGAGCGGCAGGATCAGTTGGCGTTTCTCAAAGCTCGTGGCTGTGACGAGGGTCAAGGGTATTTTATCTGCCCACCACTTACGCACAGCGCGTTTTGCGACTGGGCCTCAGCCGCTACCAATCGGACACGCCGATTCCCCTCAACGATGCGCTTCGCAGATACCCGCAGGTAGTGCTGTGCGTATCCCGCGAGAAGATATCGGGCCAAACAGATGTAAATAACAACAGAGACTTCTGTTACGTTAGTTATGTATTTAAGGAGCCTTGAAATGAGCAACTCTGACTTAGAGAAATGAGTCAAAGCGATTCCTCGTAACACCCACCGCAAGTATTATCCGAAAAGAAGTTCCGTATCGTTAGCAGAACGTCTGGTGACCTCCTTCGTTGACGAGGCAAGTCGACTGTAACAATATTTCCCCAGGGTGGGGTGCAAGCGTTAATATGGATGTATTCTTTGATTAGGTGTTGTATGTCGCGCGTTAACAAGATCTGATTGACCGCACAGGTTACGGGTTCGATCGCGAATCTACTACAGATTGAGGGCATCGACATGCAGCTGGATGGACGCATCGGTTCGCTTAAGTAATTCTTCGAGCTTGCGGGCCGAGAACTTCCGGACATGCCGATCGACGTTCGCGCAGAACTGGCTGCCACTGAAGGGGCCGAAGGGAAAACAATGGTAGGATTCGTTTCCCGACGGCGAAAAAACAATTTAGCGTATTGCAATCGCTTGATAAATGAAAATGAACAAATTAACTCTGCGTTTGGTCATGGCAATAGCCACACCAATCACTTACTTTAACCACTTGACAAACAACATTCGAGGAGAAAGATCATGCCTTTAAGCGGTATTTGGACCGTCGAAATCGCAGGTATATACGGTTGGGAGAATAGAGGCATCCTGATATTCTGCGATGATAAGAAACACGTCATGGGCGGCGGCAGAAATCACTATTCAGTCGGTTCGTACAAGAAATCCGGAGATAAAGTCAAAATCAAGCTTGATGTCTATTTTCACGACCAAAAGCAAGTGGTCTTCGGCGAGAAGCGTAAGAACATTGCGGTAGTACTCGAAGGAAAACTCAAGGATATAAAAATTAGGGGTTATGTCAACAATCCGAAGAACTCAAAACAAAGCGTCCCATTACGTCTCACCAGACGAGCGGACCTGCCATGACGCCCTAAGCAATGAAAGACGAAAAACGAAAGGACTCGTCACTGCCGTAAATGGGATCTGAATTCTGGCGTTTTCGGCAAAAATGAGTCATGTGTTTTTGGACATACTGAACGATTAACGACGAATTTTTGACTTCATTAACGAGGTTTTCGACCGATGCGCTTTGGATTTGAAACGCCTCTGAGCTTCCAAAGCGAGCCGGTTCCTCAGGGGAGGCAAATTGCCGGTTGGGCAACCCTCGTCCAGGCGCTCAACTTGCGAGCCCCGGTTCGACAACCAAGCTGTATTTCAGAGAAACATGTTCGAGGCAGCCAGCGACAGGAAGGTCGCTGGCGTGTTTTCGACAAACGATATTACCCAGGCGATCAGTTTGCCGACCATCTGACTTTTGCGTTGTGGCATGAGGATATCGACTTGCTGATCTTGAGGCTCGTCCTTGCCGCAGTCCCTAAGCCCGTTCTGGAAAACTACGTCAGGTCTGCACCGACTGGTGCAATGACACGCCGCGCCTGATTTTTCTATAAAGCCATGACCGGTCAAACTCTTGATGTTGAGGATGCCCCCAACGTCACAGCGGTCGACGCCCTGGATACAAAAGCGTATTTCACTGGAATGACACGACTCTCCAAACGCCACCGCGTCAAAGATAATCTGCCTGGAACTGGCGACTATTGTCCCGTAATTTGCAGAACACAAGCGCTGGAAGAGTTTGCGCAACTAGGGCTGGCAGAACGGGCAGCGGAGACGGCAGGCCGCACCGGCCGCCACTTTGTTGCGCGCTGCCAGTTTCCTGCTGCTTGCCGACAGCCGTGCCAGCTTTGAGATCGAAGGTGAACGTGC
>Ga0224497_10001574_pt1 | contig 14431 bp, 10 predicted proteins | sample SF_Jul11_sed_USG_4_FD_167970 | JGI IMG/M metagenome (GOLD analysis project Ga0224497, IMG submission 167970) | Sediment microbial communities from San Francisco Bay, California, United States - SF_Jul11_sed_USGS_13 | ecosystem: Environmental > Aquatic > Marine > Sediment | place: USA... | reverse complement strand
TCGGGCCGAAGCCAACTCGGCCTGTTGGTCAGTTGCATCATTTGTCATCACAGCCAGAGGCGCCACATCAGGCTGATGGTTCGGATCTGACATTATTGGTTCACCTGATGCACCTTGAGCAAAAGGTGCCGGAGCAGCGCATAGACACGACGCCAATTGAAAGAGTTCTTCCGGTATACCTGGCGTCCGAAAGACGACCCATTGGGCAGGACGACTCAGCGACAGATTTCTTGGCCATGCCCCTGCATCACTTGGCCAACACACAATACATCGTAGAGTTTCATCCAGCTTCCAAATATTTTCTAGATTCTCACCGATGAGGTCCCATTGATCTCCGCGAACAGATAAAAAGACCAGAGAAAACGATGTGCCATTCTGTTTTTCTCTTGCAATATTCTGAAAGGCATCTTCCCGATTTTCAACGCTTAGAAGGGTGAACGAAGATGCACTCACGTTCGCCGAGGAGGAATTCGGTAATGCCGTCGCTTCCTCAGATGCCGATGAAGCCACATCAGAAACTTGTAGGGCATATTTCAAAAAATCATGAGTGCTGGTGTCATCACAAATAGACAACACACGTCTCATAGAAGTATGAGTTGAAGTAGCCATCATCAGTCTTTATACGCTTGCAACGTCACTGTAAAAGTTGATCCCTCTCCAGGTGTCGATCGAACCGATATCGCCCCGCCGCATTGGTCGGCAATGCGTTTACAGACCGCCAGCCCGATACCTGTCCCTTCATATTCATCTTTTCGATGAAGTCGTTTAAACATCCCAAAAATTTTATCGAGGTATTCCGCTTGAATTCCAATCCCCTGATCATGAATTTCGATCTGGCAAAGACTTCCAGACTTTCCTGGCCCTGTATGACGTCGATCCTGAATCATCATGCCCGTAATATGAAGAACAGGAGCAACCCCTGGTTTGTGAAATTTCAAGGCATTGCCAATAAGATTCTGTAACAGCTGGCGCATATGCACGGCCTCCCCATGAATCATTGGAAGATCTCCAACATGAATCTCGGCCTGCAACTCATCAATTTGCGCCCCTAAATCAGAAAGGATTTCCTGTACAATCTGCCCTAACGAAAGAGATTCGCCCTTCGAACCAGGAGCATCGATGCGGGAATACAGCAATAATCCTTCAATCAGTTGCTGCATGCGACTGGCGGCCTTGGTCACGCGATCGAGATAGCCCTGGGCCTGCTCATTCAATGACAAGCCATGCTTGACTCGCAAGACATCGACAAACACTTGAATAGAATGAAGCGGCTCCTGCAAATCATGGGCTGCCAAGGAAGCAAATTGCTCTAAATCTTGATTGGATCTGGCCAATTCTTCCGTTTTCTGACGCAGAACCGACTCGGTTCGATTCCACTCCTCCAATTCGGCCAACGCCTGATCCCGCCCAGCAGAGAGTTCAAAATTACGAATCTCTAACTCTCGAACCGATTGAGCTAATTGACTGGCAACCTCTTGTTGCCGAAGCAGGTCTTGCTTGACACGACGATGAGTGTCTTCCAGCTGCGCAAGCTGAATCCTGACCGCCTCATCAGATTCCTCGACGGGTAACCTGGGCTTTCGTTCCCAATACTGGTTCATGATTTAACGAAAAAAACATGCAAAAAGGAAGGCTTGGCGGTTGCCAGGAGTCTTGAGCCAGTCAACCATCCCCAACAGTTGCCAGTGCCTGGACGACTCCACGGTCATGACATCACCACTTCTTGTTGAACGGGGAAGGTTAATGTAAACAAGGCTCCCTTACCAACGCCATCACTATGAACAAGCATCGACCCACCCATACTCTGAATTGCGACAATGGAACTATGCAGCCCAATCCCATTACCGTCTTGTTTCGTGGTAAACCCTCGTGTAAACATTTTCGAAAGATGTTCCGGAGCAATACCGATCCCGCTATCTTGAATGGTCATCACCACAGAAGTCTTTTCGTTATTGTGATAATTCACACGGAGACGCAACTCATGCTGTTCTTGGCCCTGTTGTCGCATCGCCTGCTTGGCATTCCGAAGAAGATTCACCAAGATCTGCAGCAATTGATGTTGATCAACCAAAACCGGCGGCACCTCCTGATAGTCGCGATGAATCGTCATCCACTTGGCATCTTCCGGCTGAAAACTCATTTCCATCGCATGAGACAGCACATCAACCAACGCAATTGACTCCACCTTTCCTGCCGATTTGGCCATGGTCTGCTGGGAGGTAATAATTTGCTTCATATGGCGAATATTTCTGACTAACCCTTTCATTTCATTGAGGACTGTCTGCTGTTCTTCAACGAGGTGAGACCCAAGCTTTTCGAGAGAGGTCGGGATACGTTTACCCTTTGGATCTTCCGTGAGGTAAGTCCCTAAGTCTTCTTGATGAGCATTCATCAGTTCCGCCATTCGATTCACGAGCGTCACGGAGGATTGATCCACCACGGACTCCACCATATTTGCCGCCACCGTCACACTCGTCAGAACATTGCCGACATTGTGCAAGACAGTTGAGGCCACATCCGCCAATTCAATTTTGTACGCCGCTTCGCCTAACTGGCTTCGAAGCAACTGCAACTCAACGAGAAACTGCTTCCGTTCCTGCGCTTGCTTTAAGACCCAGTTCAAGACGGTCGAGGACAACGTTTCATCCACACGATAACCAATGGCATCCTCAGCGATCTTGCTCTGGACCCCTTCCGGCCCTGCGACGTTCATAATCCCCAATGCGACCGCCTGCTGACCGTCCTGTTGAATATGTGAGAGGTTCCCCCACGCTTCTCCGTCTTGTCGGCAATCAAAAACCACGACATCGTACCGATTGCCTGACGCTATTCGAGCCATACTTTGCTGAACGGTCGTGACCCATTCGACCGACGCCTGGGGATTCATGGAGGTAAGTACGCCACGGCATGAGGGAGAGAAATCCGGCTCATGAAAGCCAATCATCAAGACAGAAAGCGGCAAGATTTGGAGGGAAAACTGACTATTGGAAGACAACATGAGGAATCATTTTTCGGTGACGAATGCCAGCACACACGACCAATCCGGTTGCTCGCCTATGCCAAAATGAAAGGACCAATCGTCTCATGTACGAGCACCAACCCTTTACACCTGTCACAGGCACAGTAGATCGAATTGCGCCCACACCCGACTGTTGGATGTTGATCGAATTAGTCGGCTTTGACCGTTTCTTCCGCCCGTTCTTCAGCCCACTTGGCCAACAGATCTAACTGTGATTTGGCCTGGTGCCCTTCAGCCCATCGCTTGGTCAAAGAATTCGCCAACTGCCACACTTCGATGTTATCAAAGGGCTTTCGGAGAATAAGCAACTTATCATTTTTATTCAGTCGTTGTATCACATCCTCCCACGCATGATCAGAAAACGCCGTGCAGATGACCACTTGCAATTCCGGATCTTCCTGCCATAAATGCTCGACGGTCTCCACGCCATCCCAACCGGGGGGCATGCGCATATCGACAAAGGCCACCGCATAAGGTCGGCCAGCCTTCATGGCCTCTTGGACCATACGATATCCCATTTGACCTTGGTCCGCACATGCCACTTCAAACTTTTCCACCACCTTTTGCTCTGCCACATCATCGAACAATTCCGCTCGAACTTCCTGTAACAACGACGTATCCAGGGAGCGTTCCAGAATTTTCCGAAAATCATCGTGGATCGCCACGTTATCATCAATCACCAAGATTCTGCGGTTTCCTTGTTCCATGTCCATTACCGTGTTTCCTCCATGTGAATTACTGGTACATCAAGTGTAAAAATGGCTCCCTGATTCGGACCATCGCTCCAAACCCGTAAGGACCCACCAAGGTCTTTCGCCGCCAACGCACTGGTATGAAGATTGGGCAAGAGACCTGACGGAGCCCCCAATTGGTGAGGCGAAAAGACTCGGGTGAGACAGTCCGACGCAATCCCCTGCCCCGTATCTTCCACTTGCAAACGAACAAATCCGACACGATCCGGACATGGGAGAACATGCACAACCAGCCGATGGGCACGTACGGTGACCTCGCGCATCGCATTGATCGCATTCCGGATCAAATTCACGACTATAGGCTTCAGCTTGGAAACCTCCAATATGCCTTCTCCGATAGGACGGTATTCCCGAACCACCTCTATTCCCATCCGATCCAATTCTCCTTGATGAGCCAGCACCGCCTCATCCATCACCACAGAAAAATGAACCGTATCTTTGAAGCCTCCCGCCCGCTCCGGTGTTTGCCCCGCCGTAAGTAAATATTCCAGTTGCTCCAGGTAATAGTTCAGAGTGGTCAGTTCCGTGAGCGTATTTATATGGGTCTGCCGCAATTCCTGACTAAATTGTCCTAAAAAATGTGGGATTTTTTTTCCTTTGGGATCCTCTGTGAGATACCATCCCACGTGATCTTCGTGCGCCTCGAGCATATCGGCGACACGCCCAACATCCTCCACATGAAATTCTCGCAATTGATGATTAATGAGCCCTGCTGAGACATGGACGCTCGTCAACACATTCCTCATCTTATGAAAGACCGATTCTCCCCCTTTGGATGAGACAGCACCCGTTTCCGTTTCTCGTGGAAAGCCTGTGGTAGTGGCCATAGGGATAATTGGGTTTGCCGGTTAAATCTTCATTGACGTCCAACTGATCACATGAGAGACACTGGGCAGGCTTCTCATGATTCACAACCTTCTGGTATCAGGCACGAACCTTAGGGCATGTCCGTTAGCCAACCAGAATCCATTTCCAGTATTACGTAATAAATCGGTCATTCAGCTAAGAACTTTAAGGAGAATTCCCTCGATAATTTTTGAAAACATGGAAAACATGCTAATATCCATCCATTCTTCGTGATGACGCTTCCTACCCTCAACGCGGCATTCTTTCTTCATTCCGGCCATGTCTGAATCTCTTTTACCCTCACCAGCCAACTCTACTTCCCCCAGCGCCCTTCGCGGACTCCTGATTGCGCAATTTTTTGGCGCATTTAATGACAATGCCTGGAAACTCATGATTGCCCTCCTGGCCATCAAGCAGGTGGCGACCTCTAGCGGAATTTCCGGACCAGCATTTGAACTAGCCTCACAAACGCAAACAACGCAGGCCTTTGTCATCTTTACACTCCCTCTCATGGTGGTCTCTGCTTTTTCCGGGGTGTTTTCCGATCGTTTCAGTAAACGAACCGTGATCGTCCTAATGAAAGCCCTTGAGGTCCTCTTGATGAGCGCGGGTACGGCAGCGCTCTTTGTTAATCCTGCTGGAGGCCTTTTGCCCCTATTCGTCCTCGCAGGGATGGGCGCACAAAGCGCCATCTTCAGTCCGTCAAAATATGGAATTCTGCCCGAACTCTTACCCCACCACCGGTTATCCTGGGGAAACGGGCAACTGGAAATGTGGACCTTCGCCGCCATCATTGGGGGAACAGCACTCGCCGGTCCGTTACTCGACCTTTCAGGTCATCGGCCGTGGCTAGCTGCACTGGCATTGGTCATGTTTTCCGGGCTGGGGCTTTGGGCCTCATTCATGATCCCTCCTGTGCCGCAAGCCCGACCGGATGGGGGGATTCGAGAAACGTGGCAGGCGGCCGTCGACGCTCTCCGCGCGGATCGCGTCCTGACCTTGGGTGTTCTGGGCTCCATTGCATTTTGGACCCTGGCCAGCTTAGTTGGGCAAGACGTCTTGATCTATGCCAAAGCCGTCCTGCATCTATCAGATACCTATTCCGGCTTTCCTCTGGCAGCCTTTGGCGTGGGCGTAGGATTAGGCTCCCTTCTGGTGGGAAAACTCTCGGCCACAAAGGTGGAATTGGGGTACCTTCCGTTTGGAGGCATTGGCATCACCCTCAGTTTGGTCGCGTTAGGCCTCATGAAACCTGAACTTGGCGGTACCCTATTGGGAATGGCCTGTCTCGGTCTCTCTAGCGGGTTTGTGGTCGTGCCTCTCAATGCGCTGATTCAATGGCGATCGCCCTCCGATCGCCGGGGAGCCGTCATTGCCTTCGCCAATACGCTGGTATTCGGAGGTGTGCTCATGGGGTCTCTGGGGTGCGGATTTTTTGCGACCATCGGTTTGAGTGCCAGTGCCATATTCCTTGTCTCTGGGATAGGAAGTGCCCTGCTCACATTCTGGGCCCTGTACCAACTTCCCGAAACATTCATCCGTCTTGTGTTGGTCCTGTTCACCCACACCATTTATCGGCTCACCATCCTTGGAAGGGAGCACCTGCCTCAGGAAGGCGGAGCGCTTTTAGTACCTAACCATGTGTCCTTCATCGATGGATTCCTGCTTTTGGCCACGACTGATCGGCCGATTCGATTCCTCGTCGATCAAACCTATTTCGACAATAGATTCCTCAATCCGTTCGCCAGAATCATGGGTGCCATTCCCATTTCGTCCAATGGATCTCCAAAGGAAATTTTGTCTGCCTTGCGGGAAGCGGGACGCCGGCTGGATGACGGTGAATTAGTCTGTATCTTTCCAGAAGGCCAAATTACGCGCACGGGCAATCTTTTGCCCTTTCGGGCAGGGTTCACCCGCATCGTCAAAGGTCGGAATATTCCCATTATTCCTATCCATCTGGATCGGGTTTGGGGAAGTGTCTTTAGTTTTATTGGGGGAAAATTTTTAGCCAAATGGCCGTCCCGCATTCCCTTTCCTATCACCATCTCTCTCGGTGAACCCCTCCCTTCCACGACAACCGGCGACGACCTTCGTCAAGCCATTCAGGAACTGGGTGAAGCGGCCTGGCAGGTGAGAAAAACGAGCTGTCGCCCTCTCCATCACAGCTTTGTCTCCTCCATGCGCAAACACCCCTTCCGCTTTGTGTTTGGCGATGCCACGAAACCTCATGTTTCCTGTGCTCAAGCGCTCATCGGAGCTATCGCCTTAGCAAGGGCGTTGCGATCACATTGGAACGGACAACATACAGTCGGACTGCTCTTGCCACCAAGCGTGGGTGGCGCACTCGCGAATATTGCGGCCACACTTTCTGGCCGTACCACCGTCAATTTGAATTATACGGCTGGAATAACAGGACTGGAGTCAGCCTCAAAACAAGCCGGCTTAGTGACCGTCTTGACCAATCGAGTCTTCTTGGAAAAAGCCAAAGTCGAGCTACCAGCCAACCTCATGCCCATCTGGATTGAAGACGTACGAAAAACGATTGACGCACGCGCAAAATTCACAGCCCTTGTGCTTGCGTTGCTTGCTCCCATCCGCCTGCTCGAACGCACCTGCGGCGCCATTACCCATCCCACCATCGAAGATATAGCGACGATTATTTTCAGTAGTGGTAGCACCGGAGACCCCAAAGGGGTGATGCTGAGCCATTTCAATCTGGACTCCAACGTAGAAGGTGTCGCCCAACTGCTACACGTGGATAAGCATGACCGGGTGCTGGGCATTTTGCCGTTTTTCCATTCTTTTGGATATTTAGCCACCTTATGGTTTCCATCGATTCACGGAGCAGGAGTGATCTATCATCCGTCTCCGTTGGATGCTACGGCTATAGGCAATCTCATTCATCGCCACAAAGCCACAGTGCTCTTGGCGACCCCGACGTTTTTACAACTCTACGTGAGACGATGTACCCCGGAACAATTCGGCTCACTTCGCATTGTCCTCACCGGTGCAGAAAAATTATCAGATAGGCTCCACACAGCCTTTGAAGAACGCTTTGGCATTCGTCCCATCGAAGGCTACGGCGTCACGGAATGTGCCCCCGTGATTGCGGTCAATTGTCCAGATTTTCGTGCGGCAGGGTTTTTTCAGCCAGCCTCACGACAAGGAACGGTCGGGAAACCTCTCCCTGGCATCTCACTTCGGATTGTCGATCCAGACACCTATGAACGACTGCCGGTTGGCACACCGGGCATGCTGCTGGTGAAAGGCCCGAACGTTATGAATGGCTATTTAGGTCGTGAAGATTTAACAGCACAAGCCATGCGCGAAGGATGGTACATCACGGGAGACATTGCCAAACTTGATGAAGACGGATTTTTAACGATTACCGACCGGCTGTCACGATTTTCAAAAATTGGCGGAGAAATGATCCCTCACGGACAGGTTGAAGAAGCCTTGCACGAGGCGATTCACGCTGAGGGCATGATGCTCGCCGTCACGGCTATTCCCGATGAACGCAAAGGGGAACAACTCGTCGTTCTACATGTGCTCGAAGAATCCATGATCCCCGAGTTACTCGACACCGTGGCGGCCAGCGGCCTCCCTAATCTCTTTATTCCCAAACGCGACAACTTCATCAAAGTCGACCAACTCCCGGTCTTAGGCAGTGGGAAATTGGATTTACGTGCTCTCAAACGCATCGCTCTTGAACGCTATACCAAGCCGCAAGTATCGCCATAGAACGCCATGAAGATGTCCTCTAAAGAAACCGCTTGAACACGATGTCCCTGACGGACGTTCCGAAAAATTCCTTAATCGATTGCCATGTCCATCTGGCCGCGTTGCCAGAAGGCAACAATGGCTGCCTGATTTCTTCTTCTATGCTCAAAAGTCCACTTTTCCGTTTCTTATTATGGAAACACCGGCTTTCGCCCAAGGACCCGGGCGCGGCTAACCGAAAGTATATTCAAGATTTATTAGGGGAATTACGCGCCTCACGCCATGTCCAGCTAGCTGTTCTGCTCGGCATGGATGGCGTCTACACCAACGAAGGCCGCATCAATCACCAAGCCACGGAATTCCTCATCAGCAATGACTATGTCCTTCAGCAAGCCAAAGACTATCCCAACGAATTTCTCGCTGGGGTATCGATCAACCCACAACGAATTGACGCGATTGAGGAACTTCATCGCTGTGCCGAAGCCGGAGCCGTCCTGGTGAAGGTGCTACCCAATTCACAACAATTCGATCCCGGCCATTCCCGTTACCAAAAGTTTTATCGAGCACTGGCCAAGCTGGGCCTCCCCCTGCTCAGTCATGTGGGGTATGAATTCAGCCTGATGGGCAAAGACCAATCCGTGGGTGACCCAAACCGTCTCCGCACAGCCTTAGAGGAAGGCACCACCGTCATCGCAGCCCATGCCTGTAGTTACGGACTCATGATGTATGAAAAGTTTTACCCCACGTTGCTAGAGTTTGTGAATCTTTACCCCAACTTCTATGCGGATATTTCGGCCCTTACTCTTCCCAACCGACTGGGCATGTTGCTCAAGCTTCGGCATCATCCAGAAATTTTTGATCGCCTGATTTTTGGGACGGATTATCCCCTTTCAGTCTTTCATCTGCCCATGTGGGGGTTGACCAGTCTCTCTGCCATTCGCCAAATGATGCGCACCACCAACCGCTTCGACCGGCAATACCTAGTCTGTCAAAACTTGGACTTGGGCTTCGGTTCGCTTCAGGCTATCGTCAAATCAACTCATCCCAATCTTCCATCAGCTCCCCTTCCCTCTCCTCACGCCTAACGCCTAACGCCTTTTTCCATTCCCTCTTTATTCCGTAAAGATCTCCTTACAAATATCCGAATACACCTATCAAGAGTGGCTCGAGATCATCCCAGAGGGACGAAGTGCCCATTGCCTGTGGATTGAATATCCTATTATCCATCAAGCCCATGTTTTCATAAGGAGAATCTATTCCATGAGCCGTATACTCATTACCGATGATTCATTACTCCAACGCAAAACCCTTTCTGCCATCGTCACCGATGTCGGACATGAAGTGGACACAGCCTGCAACGGACAAGAAGCGCTGGAAAAAATCCGGACCAACCCGCCCGATTGCATGCTGTTGGACATGCTCATGCCCATCATGGATGGAGTCCAAGTTCTCGAGCAGCTGGAATCTCAAGGCGTGAAAATACCGGTCATTGTTCTGACCGCCGATGTACAGGAATGGTTGAAGGACCGATGTCTGGAATTAGGCGTCAAGGCATTCTTAAACAAACCCGTGAAACAAGACCAATTGCGACAAGCCCTAGAAAACATTTTCTCTGCCTCGGTACCCACGGAGGCCCCGTGCTAATAAGTGGCTTGCAGGTTGAGACCCCCAAAAGGGTCTTCAGGAAGGTGGACATCGCGACCGATTTCAAAACATTCACGTATACCCAAAAGGCCTCTTGTTGAAAATCCAACTGACATCAAAAAAGGAGCATGACCCCTGATGAGCCGAATTCTCATTACCGATGATTCATCATCTCAACGCATCATCCTATCCGGCATCCTCGAAAAATTAGGACATGAAGTGGATACCGCCATAAATGGACAAGAAGCGCTGGAAAAAATCCGGACCAACCCGCCCGATTGCATGCTGTTGGACAACCTCATGCCGGTCATGGATGGTCTCCAAACACTTGAAGCATTAAAGGCCAGAAACATCACTGTGCCCATCATCATGCTCACGGCTGACATCCAGGAATGGCTGAAAACCCGATGCCTCGAACTCGGTGCCTCGAATTTTTTGAACAAGCCGATCAAACAGGCCCAATTACAGGAAGCGTTACAAAAGATTCTCCTTACGCCACAAACCAAGGAGGTCCTATGTACATAAGTCCCGAGCAACTGGATACCCTACAAGAATTGCTGAACATCAGCGTGGGACGAGCAGCTGGGTCTCTTAATCAAATGCTGGAAAAGCCGATCCGTTTGCATATCCCTTTTATTCAACTAGGGAAAATGGAGGAGCTTTCTCAAGAAGTCCAGAAAATGAAGGACGCCACATTGTCTTCCGTGCAGTTACCCTTTAAAGGGACATTTTCGGGAGCCTCCTGCCTACTCTTTCCTACCGAGAGCGCGAAAGCATTAGTCATCGCCTTAACCGGAGAATCAGAAGACCCTGACACCATGGATTCCCTGCGTGAAGCCACACTCACCGAAATTGGCAACATTGTGCTCAACGCCGTCATGGGCTCATTCGCCAACATCCTCAAACATCAACTCATTTATTCCGTGCCGTTTTATCAAGAAACCTCCATACAAAAATTACTACAACCCACACCATCTGATTCTTCCGAAATGATTCTTTGGGCTCAAACGCAATTTACCATTGAAGAATACGATCTGACCGGGGACATTATGCTCATGTTCGGAGTTCCTGACTTGGGACTCCTCGTGAACGCCGTCAGCGAAACCCTGCTTTTTTCTACCAGGCCACATGCCTCAACTTGATACCTCCCTCAACCTTGAAATCCTTGACCATCTTCCCCAAGGCGTGTTCATCATGCGTCGGGATGGAATCATTGTTTTTTGGAACCATTGCCTAGAAAATTGGACGGGCATTCTCAAATCCACCATCGTTGGGAGTTCCATTGAGACTCATTTTTCTCATTTAAGTGCCCCCAAATATACCTCACGCTTTGAGCCATTGTTTGAAGGTGGTCCACCAGCCACCTTCGCTTCGCAGTTTCATCCGCAATTTCTGCCGTGCACCCTTCCCAATGGCCAACCACGAATTCAGCAAACCACGGCCAAAGCCATATGGGACGATCCCGCCCACGAATGGCAGGCCTTGGTCATCATTCAAGACATCTCCGCCCTACATCGGCAAGTCGCTGAATCCCAACGCCTCCGGAAACAGGCGCAGGCAGAAATCGTCGAACGACAGAGACACCAACATCTACTTGAGGCCATTCGTCACATTGAATCAACCTTTATTTCAACCCAAAATGCACACCAAACCTTTGATGAGGTCCTCACTCAGTTATTAGCCATATCGGAAAGTGCGTACGGTTTTATTGGAGAGGTGCGATATCAAGATGGAAAGCCCTACCTTAGGGCTCATGCCATCACCAACATTGCTTGGAATGCAGAAACTCGCGCGCTCTATGATCGCAACGCGCCGAATATGGAATTCACCAACCTCAAGACCCTGTTTGGAAAAGTGTTAACGACTGGGGAACATGTGATTTCAAACAACCCTCAAACTGATACCAGAAGTGGCGGACTTCCAGAAGGTCATCCAGCACTGAATGCCTTCCTAGGAATCCCTATTTACCATGGGGGGCAGTTTCTGGGGATGGCCGGCCTGGGCAACCGAGAACAAGGGTACGATTCCCAACTTGTGGAATATCTCCAACCTCTTCTCGCCTCTTGTGGAAAAATTCTTCATGCCTTCCGTAACGAACAAGAACGTCAGGCGGTACAAATTGCTCTGCACGAAAGTGAAGAACGCCTTACCCTAGCCACGGCATCTACAGGAATGGGGATCTGGGATTGGGATATCATCAACAACGTTCTGACATGGGATGCCACAATGTTTGCCCTATATGGAGTTGAACCTGACCAATTTAGCGGGGCCTATGACGCATGGTCCAAGGGAGTCCACCCTGATGACCGTAAAGATGCTGAACATGCGCTCCAATTCGCCCTTGAAGGGAAGAAAGAATTCGATACTGAATTTCGGGTGGTTTGGGATGATCAATCTGTTCATCACATTGCGGCCCGGGGAATTGTTCAACGAGACGAGAAGGGAAAATCCGTTCGTATGATCGGGGTGAATTGGGATATTACAACCCAAAATGATGCAAAGGAGGCCCAAGCCCATCTTCAAAGTGCAATTGATCAAGGTGTGGAAGGCCTCGCCCTGCTTGATCAAAACGGAAGATATACCTACATCAATCGTGCTCATGCAGCCATGTACGGCTACACCGTAGATGAACTGATGGGCCAAACTTGGAAAATTCTCTATTCCAAAGATCAGTTAGCGTACATCGATGAAAGTTGCCTGCTTCATCTTCGTGATTCTGGGACATGGCAAGGGGAACTTGTGGGCCTGCGCAAGGACGGAACCAGCTTCCCTGTTGAAATTTCCCTGTCCCTTCTCCTCAATAAGGATCAAACATCAGCTGGCCTGGTGGGCACCTGTCGAGATATCACAGAACGGAAACGAGCTGAAGAACGATTTCGTTTGGTCGTGGAAACCACGCCCAATGGCATGATTATGATAGACACCTCCGGCAAAATTGTCCTGGTCAACCAGCTCACCGAATCATTATTCGGATTTTCACGAGCCGAACTGATTGGCCAACCAATTGAAGTTTTGATTCCACCGCGCTTCAGAACAGATCACCCTCATCATCGATCTGATTATGTGCACGCGGCGAATCCTGATCCCGTCATGGGGAAGGGTCGTGAACTTTGGGGGCTACATAAAGATGGGCATGAAATTCCCATTGAGGTGGGGCTGAATCCCATTGAAACGCAGGAAGGGCGTTTTATTTTATCCTCGATTGTCGACATTACCCAACGCAAGGCAGCCGAAAAACAAATACTCAAAAACTCTCAGGACCTTGAAGAGAAAAACAAAGAACTCGTCCTCGCCCGTGACCAGGCACTCGCGGCCGCGCAGTCTAAAAGCCAATTTTTGGCTACCATGAGTCATGAAATTCGAACCCCGTTGAATGGGGTCATTGGCATGACCGACCTACTCATGGGCACTGGATTAAATGTCGATCAGCATGAGATGGTGGAAACGGTGAAACATTCTGGAGAATTTCTTCTCACTCTCATTAACGATATATTGGATTTCTCAAAAATCGATGCCGGCAAATTGGACTTGGAACTCATCGACTTTGATTTACGGACGGCGGTAGATGAAGTCTTAGACATCCTTGTGGAACGAGCCAGTCAGAAAAATCTTGAATTGATTGGCTTAATCTATGCCACAACCCCCCTCCAATTACGAGGTGATCCGGGAAGAATCAGGCAGATTCTTTTTAATCTCATCGGGAACGCGATTAAATTTACCCAAGAAGGAGAAATTGTGGTTGATGTCTCGGTCGTGAAGTCGGACACCGACACCACCACCCTTCGATTTGCGGTCACGGACACGGGCATTGGCATTACCCCTGAAACTCAGCAGAAGCTCTTTGAATCATTTACACAGGCGGATAGCTCAACGACCAGAAAGTTCGGCGGCACGGGATTAGGATTGGCCATCTGTAAACAATTGGTGACCCTGATGAACGGAGAAATTGGAGTAATCAGTGAACAGGGGGACGGCAGTACCTTTTGGTTTACCATTCCCTTCGCTCACAGCTCCTCCTCGCCGACTCCACTTTCCAATGCCACCCTTCAGGGCCGTCGTCTGTGCATTGTCGAATCCAATGACACGATACGCTTTCTCCTACAGCATTATGCCCAATCGTGGGGAATGGCTTGTGAGGTGGCCCAAAATGGACATGAAGGATTCGCGTTACTTCAGCAACATGCCAAAGGGGAGCAATCTTTCGACATCGCCATTTTGGACCATACTCTCTCAGAAACGATTCAAGAAGATGGACTCTCTTTAGCCAAACGTATCCGACAAAATCCTCAGATTTCCTATATTCCCCTTATTCTCCTCACGGCTTTTGGAAAACGAGGCGAAGGCAAATTAGCTCAACACGCCGGATTCAGTGGCTATCTCACGAAACCTATTCGGCATCAACAATTACAACAGTGCCTGCAAATGATTTTAGGCAACAGACAACAGATTC
>Ga0224497_10001572_pt1 | contig 14432 bp, 12 predicted proteins | sample SF_Jul11_sed_USG_4_FD_167970 | JGI IMG/M metagenome (GOLD analysis project Ga0224497, IMG submission 167970) | Sediment microbial communities from San Francisco Bay, California, United States - SF_Jul11_sed_USGS_13 | ecosystem: Environmental > Aquatic > Marine > Sediment | place: USA... | reverse complement strand
ATTGCGGTCGGCACGGGCATCTGCGGCGCGACGGCGATCGTCGCGATCGCGCCCGCGATCGGGGCAAAGGATGACGAGGTCAGCTATTCGGTTGCCTGCGTCACGATGTTCGGCGTCATTGCGATGCTGATCTACCCGTTCGTGGCGCACTGGATGTTTGCGGGTGACTCGTTCGCGAGCGGCCTTTTTCTCGGTACGTCAGTACATGAGACGGCACAGGTTGCCGGCGCCGGCCTCGTCTATCAGCAGTATTACGATGATCCGCAGGCGCTGAACGTCGCGACGGTCACCAAGCTGGTTAGAAATCTCGGCATGTTGATCATCATTCCGTTAATGAGCATCATTTATCACCGTAAGTCCTTGGACGGCAGCCAAGCACCTAAGTGGTGGACGATGATTCCGTTGTTCGTAGTGGGTTTCGCGCTGATGAGCTTGTTGCGCACGATTGGCGACATGGGCGATCCCGCGTTCGGTTTCCTGCGGCCCGAGCAGTGGCAGACGCTTGTTTCCTATACGAAACAAACAGCGGAAATCTGCCTGGCGATTGCGATGGCGGCTGTCGGGCTCGGCACGAGCATCAAGGGTCTCGTGCATATTGGACTGAAACCGCTGGGCGTCGGTCTATTCTCTGCACTGCTCGTGGGCGCTGTCAGCGCTACGCTCGTCACCCTGCTCAACTGAGGTCAGCTGCCGCAACCATCAATTAATACATTGGATAGAGCCCTATGTTAGTTAACCCATCGGATCTGGTCGCCAAGGCTAAAGCGACGATAACGGAATGCTCGGTCAGAGAAGCGCACGAGTGCCTGACCCAGGACACATTATTCATTGACATCCGCGAACCGGCTGAATTCCAAAGAGGCTGCCTTCCGGGCGCGGTACACCTTCCGCGCGGGCGGCTGGAATTCGATCTGCATGCAGTAGTCGATCGCGCACGTGCCGACCGGAATATCCCGCATGAGGAACTGGCCATCATCCTGTATTGCGGCACTGGAGGTCGTTCGGCTCTCGCCGCAAAAACTGCCGAAGAAATGGGCTATAGGAACGTCAAGTCGATGGGCGGTGGCATCGTTGCCTGGGCGCAGGCGCAGTTGCCGCTGGATGTTTCCGCTTAGTTCAGGATCCCAGTCGCCCCGCCCTTCTGATGCTTAGATGTTCGATCCAGAACAGCAGCAGGCCCGCGGCTAGCAGGGCTGCAACAAACTTCCACGACTCCGCCGACGAGTGTGAAGCCATCCATACGCAAAGACCCAGCGCAATGATCGGAATCGTGTAGCCGCCTTTGAGATTGAACGCGTGCTGCCTTGCTGCAGAGTCAGCCCGTTTCTTGATCACGGGCAGTGCCGCAATGCACACAGCATAGGTAATGAGCCGGGTCAGCGAGGAAGCGATCGCAAGGCGGACGAACGACCCTGACAGCGCGAGCAGCGTTGCGAGACCGCCAAGAAAAATGATCGAGTTCGCCGGCGAAGAGTACCGGGAGTGAATCCTGCCAAACCATTGTGGCAATAGACGATTCTCCGCCAATGACAATGTCAGTCTGGGCACGGCCAGCATCGTACTGGATAGGTTTCCGCCGATGGAAAATACGGCTGTCACCGTAATTACGATGGCACCCGTCGGCCCGGCCAGCTGGCGTCCGATATCGACGAGCGTGCCCTCATTGACGTCGCCGGGCAGTACCGCGACATAGACGAGTGAGATAAGGAAGTAAAAGATGCCGGTGGCGATTACGGTTCGAACCAGAGCGCTCGGAATCGTCGCACGGGGTTTTTCAGTTTCCCCAGCGGTTATCAGAACAGACTCGAATCCGACAAAGGCATAAATCAACAGCAGCGTCGTGCCACCCAGATCGTCAACCGTCGGCAAGTTGTCAGGAAACAAAGCACCGGGACTCACGTACTGCAAGCCAAGCAAGATCAGAAAAAGGAGAGGAATCATTTTGAAGAAAGTAAAGAAAGCAAGCGTGCGTACACCTCCCTTTACGCCAATCACATTCACGAGCGTCAAGGTCCCGCACACGACAACGATGACGACGGCGTGACCGGTCCCGGTATCAAACCAGGGCCAGAGCGCACCGAGATACTTGGCCATGACGTGTGAGTTTGCAGCGATTGCCGACGCACGGCTAACATAGTACAGCCAGCCAGTACTAAAACCCGCAAGTGGACCGAATGCGCGTGTCGCATACAGTGCCGGACCACCGGATTCGGTGAAATAACTCGAAAGTTCGGCGAGCGTCAGCACGATCATGATGATGAGCAGTCCGGCCCCGAGGAATAGCCAGGGACTCAGAACGCCAGCCCGCTCCGCAATTACAGACGGCAATGCGAATATTCCGGCGCCGACCATCCCGTTCAGCACGAGCAGTGCGCCACCAATGATGCCGATGCCACGGATCAGCTGAGGTTTTTCGGCTCTCATCGAATGATTCACCCGCATGATCTGTCGTGTGACAGATCATACGCTGTGAATCGTGGCTATCGGGCGATAGCAGCGAGGTTTAGCAGCGCGGGGACGTCGCTTGGCTTGTAGAGATCGATCTGCGAGAACGCAATCGGTTCATTCGGTTGTGCGGTAACGACCAGCGTCGATTTGCCCAACAGAAACTCCTTGTAGGGTTCCAGCATATACTCATCGAATTCGATGCCATTGCTCTCGCCAACGAATTTGAAGGAATCCATTTGTGCTTTGAGCGTATCCGCTGCCGACAAGCCGCGTTCACCACAGTATTTCGTGACGCGTTGATTCAGCGACTTATCCGTATATTCCACGCGCATGTCACGCAGCTTCGGCCGGTACATCGCACCTTTCGCTACCTCACTCATAATGTTGCCGGCCAACGAAACGTTGACAATCATATCCCACATCTCGTCCATGCTGACGCTCATATCGAACGAGAAGCGGGATTCTTCATCGCGTATGGTCATTAACATGTCCATTACCTGTTCTTCGTAGCCAAGCGCTACGAGCGCCGTCGGTGAGAAGCCATACTTGCCGGTACATTCAACAGCGGGGCCGGATGCATCGGCGATGCCACGTGCCTGCAGCGAGAAATCGTAGAACTGCTTGTAATAGTCTGCGTCGGCCGGAATCCGGAGTCCTTCGATAAGGAAGCCCATATACTCCGGAACGCCATTTGACTGCAATTTCGACATGTCGTTGAGTTCCAGCAGCGACAAGAAGCTCGGTGTGTCAATGCCGATGCGCTCTATGTAGAGGTCATCCGCAAAACCGTCGACACGAACCCGCACGCCGTCGACAGTCAGTTCTCCGGTCAAAGTCGAGGCGACGCCGTCGTACTCCACCTCGGCGTACGGCGACAACATCAACACCATCATGTCCACGGCGTCACTGACTTCACTGTGCAGATAGAACTTGGCACCAGCGTAGCCGACGACACCCACCAGTACTGCCCAAATTAGGAAATTCTTCATGCTCTGGTCCGGAAAACCGATGAATTAGCGAGGCATTGTCCAGCTACGGTGGCCGCAGCGATACATAATCCGTCACATATTCGGACACTGCTTCCTGATCTTGAAGCCAACTCGCGTTTTGACCCCATCGACCGCAACAGCTTTGCCGTCCTCGAACCGAGGCGCGGAGCGGAATCGCTGCACGACGTCGAGCGAGGCCTGTTCGAATGATTTGTCGCAGTCTTTAAGCGGCGCGCGGCCATTGCTGTCTTGCCTAGATAGAATGCCGCCAGACCCGCTTTGTGGCTATCGTCGCCCAATTGCGCTGTGTAGATTCGGCGGGCATACGGCAAGTATATCTTTCCCGATTGCGTCTTTGACAGCTCGAGTATTCTTATACCGGCGCGGAGCGCGAGCGCTGCATACTCGACACTATCTCGGCCGTGATGTTGCTCCGACCGTCTCAGCGTATGCTTGTATTGCTTGACCTGCGCCTACGTTACGCGCCGTGCTCCCGTAAAGGCGTCGAACAGGCACCGCTTGCTGCTAGACTACGTCGTACTTCAGCCACGCCAGTCATCATGCAAACAGACGCAGACCTATTCGCCGAGATCCGGGATAACGTTGCCCGCGCGCTGCGTGAGGACCTGGGCGGCGGTGACCTGACTGCGCAACTCATTCCGGCCTCGACGATTATCGATGCCACAATTATCACGCGGGAATCGATGACGATGGCGGGCCGACCCTGGGTAGACGAGGTCTGTCAGCAGGTCGATCCGGAAATTCGCATCGACTGGCGCCAGCATGACGGCGATGTCGTCGCGGCGGGCGACGTGATCTGTGCGCTGCATGGCCCTGCCCGGTCGATTCTGACTGCCGAGCGGACGGCTTTGAATTTCCTGCAGATGCTCTCGGCGACGGCGACCGCGACAACTGAATATGTGCAGGCGGTTGCCGGAACAGCCTGCCGCATACTCGACACTCGCAAAACGATTCCCGGGCTCCGCCACGCGCAGAAATATGCGGTTCATTGCGGCGGCGGCGTCAATCATCGCTTTGGGCTGTTCGATGCGATTCTAATCAAGGAGAACCATATCCTGAGCGCCGGGGGAATCGGTCGGGCCATCGAAACATCACGGCGATTGCACCCGGCGATGCCGGTCGAAATTGAAGTTGAATCCATCGGCGAACTTCGCGACGCGCTGCGCGCAAAAGCGGAACGTCTTCTGCTCGATAACTTCTCGCCGGATCTTCTTGTCAAGGCCGTGGAGATAAACCGTGCCGAAGGCAATCCACCAGCCGAACTGGAGGCATCCGGTGGTCTAACGATCGATCAGATTGCCGCCGTGGCGGCGACCGGTGTCGATTACATCTCGGTCGGCGCTTTGACCAAAAACATCCGCGCCGTCGATCTGTCAATGCGCTTCGACCAGGGCATCGACCGTTAACGACTGTTGCCGGCGCCACTCGGGTCTCGGCCGCGGATAATCGTCCCGGTAATGTGCGCCACGACTTTCTTCCCGGCGCAGCGCTGCGAACGTGACGAGTCGAGCGACCAGAATCAGGTTGCGGGCCTCGGCCCATTGCCTGATGCCGTCTTGCTGTGCTGGCGATGTGCCACCGATCAGATCATCGAGCTGCTGGTCGATTGCCGACAGCTCGTCGTATGCCGCACCGAGAGCGTCGCCGCTGCGCACTATGCCGACATGGCGCGACATGATCTTTCTCGTTTTGTCGACCTGCTCTTGCAATGTCGCCGGATCAACAGCGGCAACGTGTGGCAGTGGCGGAATGCTGTTCGGGCGGTCGTCTTGCCGCACAGGCACATCGGTGAGCTGGCTTGCGACGCGGCGCGCCCACACTAGCGCCTCGAGCAAAGAATTACTGGCGAGCCGATTCGCGCCGTGAATGCCGGTCGTTGCAACCTCGCCACAGGCCCACAGGCCGTCGATAGACGTTCGCCCGACGTCGTCGACGTCGATGCCACCCATGTGGTAATGGGCCGCAGGCGCGATTGGCAATGCTTCATTGAATGGATCGAATCCTGCCTTGGTCGCGGTCCGAATCGCTGTCGGGAATGACTTGCTGCGGGAACCGCAAAGGACTGGTCGCAGGTCCAGGTACACTCTCTGTCCAGCGCTGGTTCTCTTTTCGATACAGCGCGCGACGACATCGCGCGGCGCCAACTCGGCCAGCGGGTGCTCCAATAGCATGAAACGTTCGCCCTGCTCGTCGAGCAGCAGCGCTCCGGCGCCGCGCAGCGCCTCCGTCAACAGCGGCAGGCTGGCGCCGCCGCGTGTTTCGACCGCCAATGCCGTCGGATGAAACTGCACGAACTCAAGGTTGGTTAGTCTGGCTCCGGCGCGAGCGGCCATCGCAAGACCGTCACCCGTCGCTTCGACGGGATTGGTCGTGCGCCACCAGGCCATGCCGATACCGCCGGTCGCAAGCACGACCTGCGGTGCTCTGCGAAACACCCAGCCGTTTTCCCGACTGAATGTAATGAGACCCTGGACACGCCCTCTCTCCACGACCAGGTCATACGCAAGTGTATCCTCGAGAACTTTGACCGACGGTACGCCCGCGACGCGGTCGATCAGCGAACTAACCAGCACTTGGCCTGTCGTGTCGCCGCCTGCGTGAACCACGCGAGGAAATTGATGGGCGGCTTCCCTCGCGAGCGCGAGATCGCCATGAATGTCGCGATCGAACGGTATGCCCTCGCGAACGAGCCAGTCCAGGCTCGCGGCGGCTTCGTCGGTCAGCTCCCGCGCACGCTCCGGATCGCTCAGGCCGGCGCCGGCCGACAGCGTGTCCGCCGCATGCGCCTGTGGCGAATCGTTGGGACCGACCGCGGCGGCAATGCCGCCCTGCGCCCACAAACTCGAGCCGCCCTGCAACTTCGGCGTCTTTGTAATCAATGTGACGGGCCGCGGCGCAAGCGACAGCGCACAGACCAAACCGCCGATGCCGGAACCCACCACGATAATGTCGTCGTGCTGCACGGACATCATGGTGTCGGTTGCGCGGCGCATCGTCAGCCTCCGATCGCCAGCATACGCTGGACTGCACTGCGAGCCCTGTCCGCAACTAGCGGATCGATCTCGACGCGCGGCTCGAGGGTCTTCAGTGACTCATAGATTTTCGCGAGTGTGATGCGCTTCATGTGCGGACACAGATTGCACGGCCTGATGAACTCGACGTCGTCTATGTCGGCGGCCACGTTGTCGCTCATCGAACATTCGGTGACCATGAGCACCTTGGGTGGCCGCCTGGTAACGACGAAATTCTGCATTTGCGCTGTCGAGCCAACGAAATCCGCCGCATCGAGCACATCCGGCGGGCATTCGGGATGTGCAATGATCGTCAGGCCTTCGTGCCCGGCGCGATAGTCTTCGAGTTCCGCGGCTGTGAAGCGTTCGTGCACTTCACAATGTCCTTGCCAGGGAATGATCTCGACGTCCGTTTGATCGGCCACGTAAGACGCGAGGTATTCGTCCGGAACAAAAATGACGCGGTCGCTGCCGAGCGACTCTACTATCTGAACGGCATTGCCCGAGGTGCAGCAAATGTCGCACTCGGCCTTCACGGCAGCCGACGTGTTGACATAGGTAACGACCGGGACACCCGGGTACTTGCCTCGCAACTGCCGAACATCATCCGCGGTAATTGACTCGGCCAGGGAACACCCGGCCCGCAGATCGGGAATCAGCACGGTCTTGTCGGGATTCAATAGCTTGGCGGTCTCCGCCATGAAGTGCACGCCGGCCAGAACGATGACTTCGGCATCCGTCTCCACAGCTTTTCGCGCCAGCGCGAGCGAATCGCCCGTGATGTCCGCGACGCAGTGATAGATCTCCGGCGTCTGATAGTTATGTGCAAGAATGACCGCATTACGCTCCTGCTTGAGTTCGTTGATTGCGGCAACGTAGGGCGCATGCACGGGCCATTCGACGTCAGGAATGACTGATTTGACGCGTTCGTAAAGTGGCGCCACCTTGACGAGATCCTGCGTAAGTTGTTGATTCCAAATCATTAATCACCTGCTCATGCGGCCACACTGGAAATACTTACCCGCGAAACTATTATGCTCTTTGAGAGCATATTTTATTATACTCTCAGAGAGCATAAAGTGTGTCAATGGCTGATAACCGCAACAACATAATCATCAACCTGACCGCCGTGATTGTTGCGGTCACCGATGACATGCCCAGAGTCCTGCTCGTCAACCAAACCGGCGAGCAATCGGACTTCCGTGGCCTTGGTCTGCCGAGCGGTCCTTTCGACCCCATCCATCATGACAGCCTCGAGAATGGGCTCCGCGGCTGGGTCGAAGCGCAGACGGGACTGGACCTCTACTACGTCGAGCAGCTCTACACATTTGGCAATCGCAATCGTGATCCGCGCGAAATCGAAGGTGGGCCGAGAGTGGTGTCAGTTGCCTATATTGCATTGACTCACGAAGACAAGGTTGGTGTAGCCGATGCCGAGTGGCGTGACTGGTACAGCTTTTTGCCCTGGGAGGACTGGCGCTCCGGGCGTCCTGATGTCGCGCGCGATACGCTGGAGCCGGCTTTGCAACGCTGGGCCAGGCAACCGAAGGACCAACGCAATCGGAAGCAACGGCAAGAGAGAGTCAATGTGACGTTCGGTCAGGCAGACGCTTCGAATCTTGATCTCGTGCTGACGCTGGAGCGATACGAGCTCCTGTACGAAGCCGGCATTGTGGCCGAAGCGCAGCGTGACGCCGCCGCCGCGGGCCGCAATAGGATCGCGGCAGTTGATGCGACAACCGACATTTCGACCGACGCGACGGGCTTGCCGCTCGCCTCGGATCACCGACGTATCCTGGCGACGGCGCTCGGCCGGCTGCGTGGCAAATTGACCTACCGCCCGGTCGTGTTCGAATTGCTGCCGGGCGAATTCACATTGCTGCAATTACAGCGCGTTGCGGAAGCACTCGGCGGCGTCAAACTGCACAAACAGAATTTCCGTCGCCTTGTGACCAACGCAGACCTCGTCGAGCCGGTCGGCAGAACCAGCGCCATCGGCCGGGGCCGCCCGGCGGAGCTGTTCCGTTTTCGTCGTGAAGTTCTCGGCGAGAAACTCACGGTTGGCGTATCACGGCCAACCATGCGTGGCACGGCATAGGACCGCTACGCGGAAGCATTCTGAGCGGCGGGAATATTCAGAAACTCGAGCGCGTTGCCGCCGAGCAACCGGGCTTTCGCTGCATCGTCGAAACCGGCCGCATTGCGAATGAGTTCGCCAACGAATTCCTCACCGAGGGGAAATGGATAGTCCGATCCGAGCATAACGCGGTCCTCGCCCATGACATCGGCCAGGAAGCGCAACGCGGTCGGATCGAAAACCGCGGAATCGACGTAGAATCGGCGTGCGTAACTCGAAGGCAGGTTTTTCGACTGACCGCGTACGATATCGCGGCGTCGCCAGGCGTTGTCGAGCCGACCGAGCAGGAACGCAAAACTGCCACCGCCGTGCGCGAAACATAGCCTGAGGTTCTCAGGGAGTTTGTCGAATGCGCCTCCGAGTATCATCGACACGATACCAAGTTGCGTTTCGGCGGGCATACCCACGGTCCATGCCATCATGTATTTTGCCGTGCGTTCCGGGGCCAACATATCCCACGGGTGCACGAGGACTGCGGCTCCCTCGTCAGCGCAGTGCTGCAGAAACGTAATCAAGCCTTCGTCGTCTAGGTTGCGTTGTTCGACATGGTTACCGATCTGCACGCCGACATGACCTTCCTGCATCGCCCGGCTTAATGTCTTACAGGCCGCATCCGTGTCCTGCAGCGGCACCTGGCAGAGGGAAAGCAGGCGGCCTTGCCCTTGTCCGCAAATATCCAGAGCTAAATCGTTAAACAGCTGCGCGCAGTCCGCTGCATGATCGATCGGTCTGCTATACGCAAACAGAATTGGCGTCGCGCTGATCACCTGCAGATCTATGCCGTCCCGATCCATCTCTTCGAGGCGCCGACTGGCACTCCAGCACGCATCGTAGACAGGGCGAAATTCTTTGTCGCCCACCATCAGCATTGCTTTGCCTACTTCGGTGTGCCGCATCCACGGCCAGTCCGGCGTGCCGAAGCGCTCCGCAAGATCCGGCCATTGCTCGGGCAGGAAATGCGAGTGAATGTCGATGACAGGTGTCATAGTTGCACCCAGCCCTCCGGCGGCGCGCCTTTACCCGGGTGCACGGCAGCACAGTTCTGGCAAGTCCGTGCGCCCATGTCCTTGTCAAATGCATCGAATATCCTCGGCAATTCCTCGACGATGCCGCTCGGATCGGTCAGCGAAACTTCTGCGCGATGCACGCATTGCTTGCAATCGAAGCAATACCACTCGAAGCCATCCTTCATGCCGAGCATGCGCGGCGATTCGACGACGAGGCCGATCGAGCCCTCCTGCGGCCGCTGCGGCGCATGCCGCACATGCGGCGGCAGCATGAAGACGTCCCCTTCTCGGATCGGCACGTCATAGATGTCGCCGTCGGCCGCGATCTTCAGAATCATGTCGCCTTCGATCTGGTAAAACCACTCTTCGACCGGATCGTCGTGAAAGTCCATGCGCGTATTCGGCCCGCCGACGATCATGACGATCATCCCCGTATCATCATGCAACAAGCGATTCGCCACGGGCGGCTTCAACAGGTGTCGGTGCTCGTCTATCCAGCCCTGCAGGTTAAAGGGAGTCAAAGTCGGGTGGCGGTGTAACGTCATGACGGTGCAGCCTCGGTTTCGGGTTTGTAGGCCGTGACTTTAATCTCGATCAACAGATGCGGGTGCGGAAGTTGATGCACCGCGACCGTCGTGCGCGTTGGCCCGTCGTAATCGAAGTATTCGGCATAAACTTCGTTATAGCCTTCGAAGTCCTGCATATTCACGAGAAACGATGTGACATCGACAACATCGTCGATTTCGGCGCCGACACTTTTAAGAATGTCTTTGATGTTTTCGATCACAGCCCGTGTTTGTGCGCGGATATCAAGTTGCGCGTGCCCCTGTTCGTCGACTTCAACTCCCTCGAACGTGTCGTCGGGCCGCCGTGAACTCGTTCCGGACACATACAGGAAGTCGCCTGCGCGTTTGATATGTGGAAAACGGCCACGCGGCGTCGCTTTGCCCGGCACTACCTTTGCGGTTGGTGTTGTCATAGCTTGATACAGATGTTCGTCGGTTCGGAATAGAAAGCGAGCGAGTGAATGCCGCCCTCGCGGCCGATTCCGGACAACTTCACGCCACCGAACGGCGTGCGCAGGTCGCGCAGATACCACGTATTCACCCATACAATACCGGCCTCGATCTGGCGGGCGACGCGATGCGCGCGCGACAGGTTCGTCGTCCATATGGCGCCTGCGAGACCATAGGCGCTGTCATTCGCCATCGCGATCGCCTGCTCCTCTGATGCAAAGGGCGCGACGTGACAAACCGGTCCGAATATCTCTTCGCGGACACAGCGTGCCGACTCCGGCAGGCCCGTCAGAATCGTCGGCTCTATCCAGGCGCCGTTGTCCCGCTCGTCACCGAAGCTCGGAATGCCGCCACCCGTAACGATGTCGGCGCCCTCCTCGCGCGCCAGCGCATAGTAGGAAAGCACCTTGTCGCGATGAGCTATCGACACCAGCGGGCCGATCTCAGTCTGCTCATCCTCGGGGCGGCCCATGCGCAGCGCTTCGGCACGATCCTTCAGGCGCTCGACAAACTCGTCAAAAATCGATTCGTGAACGTAGACACGCTCAGAGCACAGGCAGACCTGACCGCAGTTGGAGAATACCGATCGCACCGTGCCGTCGATTGCCTGATCCAGGTCAGCATCGTCGAAGACGATCGCCGCGTTCTTGCCACCGAGTTCGAAGGACAGGGCTTTTACGTTGTCTGCGGCCGCACGCATGATCGCGCTTCCTGTAGACGATTCCCCGGTAAACGTGATGGCGTCCACGCCCCGATGCGATGTCAGGAATTCGCCGGCAGAATCGGGACCGAACCCGTTAACAAGATTGAATACACCGGGCGGAATACCGACGTCATGCATGACCTCCGCGAGCAGCGCTGCACTGGCCGGTGTTTCTTCGGAAGGCTTAGCGACGATCGCATTGCCCGCCGCCATGGCCGGTGCCAACTTCCACGTCAGCAACAGGAACGGCAGGTTCCAGGGCGAGATGACGCCGACCACCCCCAGTGGCTTTTGTATGGAGTAATTCAGGGCGCCGGCGCCATCGGTCGTGCCCATTTCGAAGCACTCGGTACCAGACGTGCTGACCAGACTGGCAAAGAAGCGGAAATTGGCCGCGCCGCGCGGAATGTCGAGTGTGCGTGCCTGCGCCAGGGGCTTGCCCGTATCAGCGATCTCAGCGCTTACGAAATCGTCGAAGCGTCCCTCGATGCCGTCGGCAATTTTGTGCAGCAAAGCTGCACGCTCGGCCGCAGAAAATAAACCCCAGGGTCCGTCCAGCGCTTCGCGCGCCGCCTGAACTGCCTTGTCCACGGTCGCGCGATCCGCCTCGTGGACAACGGCAACCAACGATCCGTCGACCGGATTGACATCATCGAACCGGCACGTTGACGTAATGAATTCACCGGCAATGTAATTTTTAATGTCGTGCGGCATGGGCCGTCCTATTGTAAGGTAAAGTCCGCCAAATGGCGGTCTCGACACGAAAATATGACCACAAAAACACGAACCGACCTGCAAGACCTGGACCGAGTTGACCCACTGGCCGGCTTTCGCGAAGAGTTCTTCCTGCCCAAGGGCGTCATCTACCTGAACGGAAACTCATTGGGCGCGATGCCGCTCGCCGCGGCAGAGCGCGCGAAACGGGTTGTCGAATACGAATGGGCGGAAGGTCTGATCGGCAGCATGAACACGGCCGGATGGTACGAGCTGCCGTCCACGCTCGGTCGCAAAATCGCACCCCTTGTCGGGGCCAAGCCGAACGAAGTCGTGCTGACGGACGCAACCGGTATTGATCTTTACAAAGTCGTCGCGGCGGCGCTAAAAATGCAGCCGGAGCGTCGTGTGATTGTCATGGAAGGCAGCAATTTCCCGACCAACAACTACATGGTCCAGGGGCTCCTCGAAGAACTCGATAAAGGCCATGCCATTCGATTCGCCGAAGCAAACGACCTGATGGATGCGATCGACGAGGACGTCGCGGCGATCTGCATCACGCAGGTGCATTACAAGACCGGGCGTATCCACGATATGGCGGCTTTGACTCAAAAGGCGCATGCAGTGGGCGCCGCGGCGGTCTGGGATCTGTGCCACAGTGCCGGTGCGATGCCGGTGGATCTCAACGGCTGTAACGTCGATTTCGCGGTTGGCTGCACTTACAAATATATCAATGGCGGGCCGGGCGCCCCGGCGCTGCTGTTTGCGGCTGAACGGCATCACGGCAAATACACGCAGCCGCTTACGGGATGGTACGGCCACGCCGCGCCGTTCGATTTCGAGCGAGACTACCGGCCAGCCGGCGACATACGCCAGATGCTGACCGGGACGCAAGCGACGGCGAGCTTGTCGATGGCCGAGATCGGTATCGACATCATGCTGCGCGCCGACATCAACGCGATTCGCGAGAAGTCCATGCGCATGACTGATCTGTTTATCGAACTGGTCGAAGAACGTTGCGGCGAATTCGGCTTCGAACTCGTCAGCCCGCGTGACGCGACACAGCGTGGTAGCCAGGTGTCCTTCCGCAACGAGGACGGCTACCCGATCGTTCGTGCATTACATGACAGCGGCGTAATCTGCGATTATCGGGCGCCGGCCAACGTGCGTTTCGGCTTCGCGCCCCTGTATATACGCTATGTCGACGTGTGGGATGCCGTCGACAGGCTTCACGACATTCTCGACAAGCAATCCTGGAAAGAGACGCGATACCAGGTGCGTGCGGCGGTCACTTAGGGAGAACACACCATGACGACAACGGGCGGCATGCATTGGTCCTCGAAGTTCACCTTCATCATGGCTGCGGTCGGCTGCGCCGTGGGACTCGGCAATATCTGGCTGTTCCCATATACGGCGGGGGTCAGCGGCGGCGGTGCGTTTGTCCTGATCTACCTCGCCGCTGTTGTCGTCCTGGCCCTGCCCGTCTTGATGGCCGAACTCCTGATCGGCCGGCGCGGCGCCGCGGGGCCCCCAGCGGCAATCGCGGCCGTGGCCAAAGAGTCCGGACACTCGGAAAACTGGCGCTGGATGGGCGTGGTGCTCGGCGGTGGTGGCGCCATCATCGCGCTTGCGTTTTATGGCGTTGTTGGCGGCTGGACGATGGCTTATGCCTACAAGATGGCTGCCGGGCAGTTGCAGCAGATCGATGCACAGCAGTCGCAGCTGATTTTCGATCGCCTGAACGGCGAGCCTGGATCTTTGCTGCCCTGGTTCACAGCTTTTTTTGCGGCGACGGTGCTGATATCAGCTCGCGGCCTGCAGGCTGGCATTGAAAAAGCCGTCAAGTTCATGATGCCCGCCCTCTTCCTGATGTTGGTCGCGATGGTCATCTACGCAGCCGTTGTCGGTGACTTTGCACGTGCTGTCAATTTCCTCTTCGCACCCGATTTCAGCAAGGTTGACAGTCAGGTCGTGCTCAGGGCCTTCGGCCAGGCGTTTTTCTCAGTCAGCGTCGGCATCACCAACATGATGGCGTATGGCGCTTATATCGAGCGCAGCACCAAATTGCCAAGCGCCTCGGCGATCGTCGTCGGGGCCGATACGGCCGTGGCGCTGCTTGCCGGCCTGGCGATTTTCCCGATTATCTTTGCCTATGGCCTGGAGCCCGGTGCAGGGGAAGGCCTCGTGTTTATGACCTTGCCTTTCGCTTTCGGTCAGATTCCGGGCGGCCTTGTCTTTGGTACCGTGTTTTTCGTACTGCTGTTCTTTGCGGCCCTCACTTCGTCGATCGGCATGCTCGAGGCGCCGGTTTCCTGGCTCAGGGACGCGACGAAATTGTCGCGGCGCTCCGCAGCGCTGCTCGCAGGGTCGATCAGTTTCGTGCTCG
>Ga0224497_10001569_pt1 | contig 14435 bp, 18 predicted proteins | sample SF_Jul11_sed_USG_4_FD_167970 | JGI IMG/M metagenome (GOLD analysis project Ga0224497, IMG submission 167970) | Sediment microbial communities from San Francisco Bay, California, United States - SF_Jul11_sed_USGS_13 | ecosystem: Environmental > Aquatic > Marine > Sediment | place: USA... | reverse complement strand
TTCAAAAGGTTTTGCCGTTGCGTGACTTTTTTGGAGTGATATTTTTTGTGTCAATCGGAATGCTGGTAAACATCATGGCAATCCCTGAAGTTGCCCTGATCTCAATACCTATCATAATTTTGGCAATAGTCGGAAAGTTTATCGGGAATTTTTTTGGTGCTGCCATGCGTGGTCATGATATGACTGGAGCGTCAACTGTTGGTTCTGTTATGGTGCCAAGGGGAGAATTCTCGTTTATCATAGCAAAGCAGGCAGTAGACAGTGGTGCAGTAAGGGATTCTCTGTATCCAGTCACTATGCTTGTAACGTTGGCCACCATGCTTTGCATGCCATTGTTGCTAAAGATACTTCCAACCCTTGCAGATAAGAGCAGTTCAATTCCGCTAAAACTGATAAATCCTATATTCATAGTTGGGAGATTCTTCAACCAGATAATGCAGTCATCAGATGACGATGCAAGACTGAACAAAATGCTAAAAATTCACGGCCCAAAGCTTTTCATAAATGTGGTAATAGTCATTGCTATTCTTGCCATCATAGAATATTTCCACAATGACATAATTAATCTCATGTCAAGTACTGGTGTACCTCTTTTAATCGAACCAGAATTGATATTGACAATTATCAGCATAATCAGGAAATCTTATTTGTAATGCTTCTTTGATTGCAGACAGTGTCTTTGTATTTCAGAAGATATCACATAGTCATATCATGGAAAGCCTTCTCAAGGAAGATGAAAAAACAGAAGACAATTTATGAAATAACCGCAAAACCGACAGCTCATGCAAATGGAGTTTTTAATTTTATTTCTTATTTTTTCATTAATTACAACAAATTGAATTACACGTGGGTCTTAAAGTAGCACCACTAACTATATCCCCATACACGTTGTGCTCCCACTCAAATTTGAACTAGATAATTTATCAAAGAAAACTTTTTCAAGATGTAACTACATTTACAAGACATAGAAAGAATAATGATGATTTCTAATCAACAAAAAACAATACACGAGTTAAAAACTGAGTGGTCCATCCCTTGCAAGTCACAGACACCATCCGGTCCACTTACTATTATTGTTCTTAACCCAAACTAAAATTATTATTTTATTTTCGAGTATTTTCATTAATTTGACTTACCATTTTCAAACCATAACTTTGAAATCCATTGTGGACCTTGTTTTTATTCAGAGTGTATCAATTGCTAAAGATTATGACAATGATTTGAAATGATTAAGATCAGTAGCTTTTGTTGTTACTGTTCAATACTGACCCCAACCACGCTCAACAAGTTTTGTTGTTGATTCAGGTGTAACACAAACTGGTAGTTTGGTAGCAAATTTGAAAAGAATCTCTAATCCTTCTTTACATACTATCTCAGAAGGGTCTGCCAGCCATTGTAGTTGATGTTTTGGGGGCATTACATAATCCGAACCAAATTTTGCCATTCTTTTTTGAATTATTGTTTCCGTAAAATGCTTCCTTGCATTTTCATCATCATCCATCATTTCAAACGAAACTCCAGCAAAATGATGATCTATACCAGACTTGAAATGTTGGATTACAGATTGTGTAAAATCGCCATATTTTTCAAAATGCAGAGCTGCATTGTGATGTTGAATGGCTGCTTCATTATAGTATTTAGCAGTGTTTTCATGATTCTTTAACAATGAATATTCCAATGCTGCAACATGGTAGTTGATTGCGGCTTGATTGTATGAAATTGCGGCTTGATTGTCATATCCTGTGTCTTCAAATTCTTTTGCACTTTTAATAAAATCTTGAGCTTCTTCAATGTATCTTTGGGCAGCTTCAGGTGAACCTGATTCTGCTACTCGTGCAATAGCCATGCCTTCAGGATCTAATACAGTGATAATTCCATTCATCCAAGGATGTAAAGTACAATAATATGATAAATTTCCTATGTTGGTTGGTTTGGTTATATAAGTAAACACTTCATCTTTTTCTAACAATCCACTGTTGAAAATACCATCTGGGCCACCTTGAAAAGAGCCGGAAGTAACAGTATGGGTGTTATAATCAAAATTAATCCATCGAATCTTATCATTAACTGAAACTGTTATTTCAGAATTAACATAATGAAATAAACCAGTTGGATTTGTCGCACCTTGAGGAATAACCACATCAAAGGTTTTGGCATCTGCATCATACATGGTGACAGGGATGAGAAAAATCAACATTAAAAGTAGAACAGACCTGTAAAAATTCCAATTTTTCAAGTAAAGAGGAATAAAGTTGTAAAGAATTTAACATAATAGTGAGATTCCCAAATATGAGAACCAGTTCAAAAGAACTTTGAAATTATTTAGTCTTGCACTAAAACCATATTTTTTGACTTTGTTATTCAAATTCTGTAATGATTTCTTTATCCTTTTTAGTATTCTTTTCAAACAACACCATGTGATTTTTTGTAATTTTTTCAATTCTGCTAGCAGGGATTATTTCAAAGTTCTCAGACAATTTGATGAATTCTGGCAATGTTGTATCTATGATCTTTTCAAAATCTCTGTAGAAAATTTTGTAAGATTCTGCATCATTTCCAAATCTTGCCTTACTAAAAATCTCTTCAACTACTCCTTTTTTTGTCACACTTTTACATGTGTTATATTACTAATATCACTTTTAACACATCCTTTGCCTACATAAAAAAGAAAATCAACATATGAAATCAAGCAAAACATAAGATATCAGAGAAGGTTTCTGAAAGTTTTTGGAGATATCGTAAAACAATATGAAAAAGATAATCTACAACAATCAGTGTATGTAATAAAAGAGCATAATTTATCACGTCTACACGGGGATTTGGAATTTGTAGAAGATGTCACCCTAAAATCTTTGGCTTTACCAAAACCTTCCCCACCACATGTACTTTTTATGATTCCATACATATAGAGAGAACAAAGGAAATTAACAAAAGAGGAATATCACAGGATCTAGAACATATGAAAAGGTCTCATATTGAGAGTTTAGAAAAGACTAGTTAAAATGAGTCAAGATTAAACAACTACTATGAAGGCCAGATTTAACGGTAAATGTGTAGAATGTGGAGAATCAATCAAAGTGGGGAAAGAAATTTTGAAAAATTCTGAAGATAAATGGGTTCACAAAGCATGTTCAGATTTAGAAGAAGAATTACCATAAGAGATCAGAACAAATTAGTAAAAAATTTTTTAAGTAACTTTGGAAAAATATGATCAAATGAATTTAAAATCCAAAGTATCTGTAATAGCGTTAATGCTAGCAATATTATCAATAGGAGTTATTCCAGTAGAGGTTTCTGCACAAACCAATGAAATTACAGTTACTCCGATTAATGAAGAGATTAGTTTAGAAAAAACAGTGACTACAATGAATGTACCAGAGGATAACAAGTTTATCTGGGGGTTTGTAAAAGGTGGACCATCTGAATACGTTGAAAGGTATCCAGTAATTATTCAATTTTACAGTGATGATGATCCTGTTCACTTTGCACAAGTAGATGTAAAAGGTGATGGCTCATACGAATACAAATTCAGAGTAAGAAATCTGGATTCAAACACAGGAGAATTTGTAAATATTTTTCAGGGAGATTACGTGGTGAAAATCTTCAGAGTTATTCCAAATACCAATGATTTGGTTTAAAATCAATAAGACATTCCGTTTTCTCTTTGTTTTGTAAAAGCTGAAGCGTACCACTCAAATTCATCAAAAAGTCTCAAAATTCTTTTTTCATAATTTTCATAATAATTTTCCGTAATTATCAAAAACTTTTCGAACTCTAGAAATTGAGAGTTGTGATGGAATTGCAAGTGCTCATCTCTGCTAATATTTGTCACAGGTGTTTTCCTCCAAGAATCCCACAAAATGAGCCATAATCATCTTACTCGGTCAGATGGTTTGAAGAGATATCGTCTAAAAAAATCTAACGTATTTTTTAATGTAGATGACACACTGATTATATTCCAGAGTTATTGGAATATATCCATCTGCATCTTTGATGATTTTTTGAAATTCTTGTAATTTTTTAGATGGAGATTCTATTTCTTTGAATATTTTATCGAGGTGTCAACTCTACAGGATCTGTCAAAAAAACTTGATGGCCTCTATTTTGTAGTTTTATGACTATCCTTTTTTCAACTTTTATTCCATATCTTTCAGATCTAACAGAACCAACAATAACTGCAATTTTTGCCAATAGGCACAAAATAAAAAACAGAATAAAAGATTTTTTCAATGTATACCTAGAAGAGATTCACAGAATTCATATATCGAGTGGATGTTGGAAGAGCTAGAAAATGAGCAAGAACTTTTGGCACGACATAGAATCAGGAAGCGACATTCCTGAGATTATTAATGTCATAATTGAAATTCCAAAAGGTTCTATGAATAAATACGAATATGATAAAAAACATAATTTGATAAAATTAGACAGAGTTCTTTTTTCACCTTTTCATTATCCAGGGGATTATGGACTTGTTCCTCAAACTCTATCTGATGATGGGGATCCTCTTGATGCACTTGTTTTAGTAACAAATCCAACATATCCTGGAATTTTAATTGAGGCAAGACCTATAGGATTGCTTCAGATGAAAGATGACGGTAAATTAGATGATAAAATAATTTGTGTTGCAACAAATGATCCTAGATATTTACACACCATAGACATTTCAGATATTGAAGACCACTATCGTTCAGAAATAGCTCATTTTTTTCAAGTGTACAAAGATCTGGAAGGGAAAAAAGTAGAGATATTAGGTTGGAAATCGGCCAAAGAGGCAAAGGATGTTATCTTTGAATCAATAAAGAGATACAAAGATACTTTGAAAAAATATTAGCATGTTAAAAAAATGCGAACATTTCTCTAAAGAGAAAGATGTTTCTCCAAACACAAAAAGTTGTGAAGAATGTGAAAAGGAACACTTACCAGTTGTTGCAATTAGAATGTGTTTGATATGTGGTCATGTAGGATGCTGCGATTCATCAATTGGAAAACACGCTACCAAACATTTTGAGGAAACCGGACATCCAGTTATGAAAGCGATTCCTGACAATATTTGGAAGTGGTGTTATATTCATGAAAAGTATTATTGATTTTAAGCCAGATTAGTTCATTGTTCGTAGTTGTTTTTCGGTATCCCGAATAAAGTCCTCATATTTCATAATCTGAGTAGTTATGCGAAATGCATTCATTTGATCCTCGTTAGCTTTTGAGCCTAAGAGAGGCTTTCGTAACGCCATCAATTTTTGCTGTTCTTCAGTTGCCTTAATAATATCATTTCTAAGGTCTTCTCTTGTTGCCATGTATGTTTTACGTGACTTTGAGATTTAACAATTTCAGCATATATTGATTTTTTAATAGTTACAAAATGATGTTTATGATGACAGAATATAAACTTGGAAAATGGGATCTATCAGAATTAGCAAAAGATCCAAAAAGTCCAGCATTTCAGAAACAGATTCTAGAATTAGAAAAACAATCTGAAAAATTTGAAAAAATAAAATCCAAACTAGATCCCAATATGTCATCTGAGAAGTTTATGAATATTTTACATCAAGTAGAAGAAATCTCTGAAAAGATGAGCAAGATTGGAGGTTATGCCTCTTTGTCATATTCATCAGATACACAATCAGATGAAGCAACATCGCTTATGACAAAAATGTCAAAATTGGGTTCGGATATTTCAAACAAGATATTATTTTTTGATTTATGGTGGAAAACACAAGTTGATAATAAAAACGCAAAAAGGCTTATGAAAAATGCAGGAGAAATTACAGAATATCTATCTCACAAAAGACTATTTGCAAAATATGCTCTAAGTGAATCCGAAGAGAAGATAATCAATACCTTAGATGTTACTGGAATATCTGCACTTGTAAAACTTTATGATAAGATAACGAATGGCTACGAATACAAAATGAAGATAGGAAATAGAATAAAAAAGATGACAAGAGAAGAATTGACAAATTATGTTCGAAGCACAAATTCAAAAATTCGAAAAACGGCATACAAAACAATTCTTACAAAGTATACTAAAAATAAGGGAGTAATTGGAGAAATATACCAAAACATTGTTCTTAATTGGAGAGACGAGGGTATTGAAATTAGAGGATACAAATCTCCAATCTCAATGAGAAATATTGGAAACGATGTAGATGATAAAACTATAGAATCACTTCTTTCAGTGTGCAAAAAAAACTCCCCAGTATTTCAAAAATTCTTTATTCAAAAAGCAAAGATGTTGAAAATGAAAAAATTGAGTAGATATGATTTGTACGCACCCGCAGGAGCAAGTATCAAAGAAAAAAATTACTCATATAGCAATTCGGTTAAACTAGTTTTTGAATCTCTAGGAAAATTCAGTAATACATTAGAAGAATTTGCAAGAAAAGTATTCAATGAAAATCATATTGATTCATCTGTAAGACCGGGAAAAAGAGACGGAGCATTTTGTAGCACCCTTACTCCGAAAATCACACCATATGTCCTAGTAAACTTTACAGGAAAGTCAAGAGATGTATTTACTTTAGCACATGAATTAGGTCATGCAGTTCACAGTCAAGCTGCACAAAATAGGTCAATTCTTGTTCAAGATGCCCCATTGCCATTAGCGGAAACTGCATCTACATTTTCAGAATTACTGTTATATGATAATTTATCAGACAAAATTTCAGATAACGAGAAAAAGATTATGTTATCTGAAAAAATAGATGATCTATATGCAACAATTCTCAGACAATCGTTTTTTACAATTTTTGAAGTAGATGCTCATGAACAGATTGGCAAAGGAACAACTGTTGATGAAATTTCAAAAACATATCTAAAAAATCTTAAAGAACAATTTGGAAATTCAGTGAATCTTTCAGATGATTTTGCAATAGAGTGGAGTTGTATTCCACACTTTTATCACACACCATTTTACTGCTATGCGTATTCTTTTGGCAATTTACTTGCATTGTCTTTATTTCAAAGATATAGGAAGGAAGGAGATGATTTTGTTTCATCATATATTGAAATCCTTGCGGCAGGCGGTTCAAAGAAACCAGAAAAACTCCTCTTAGAACATGGCTTTGACATAAGATCTCCAAAATTTTGGCAAGAAGGATTTGATTATGTAAGTGATCAAGTTAAAACATTATCATCATTAAATTAGGTTTAAACTATATGGGGCTAGCAGTCCAACGCATGAACTGCTAGCTTGTTCCCCGAACGGTTTGAATTCGATGTCATTTTATAAAAGAAGACGATTAGATTTAAACGTTTGAAGTTATTTTAGATCCAAGTTTTTCGGTTTGATCTTCCTGATAGTTCCAGCTAGAATACCAATAGTAAATCCCAATTGATAAAGAAAATACAAAAGAACTTCAAATGTACTAGGAGTGAGATCTGTGAATCGACTCAAACCAGTCAGTAGAAGTAAAAGAACACTGGAGGACAAAACAAGTATTTTTGTTAATCCGTTAAGATTTGTAAATTTTAAAAGAACAAAAGTCATCACAGTAACAGAAATTGTTAAAATAGTAAGAAACCCAGTATTCATTCCAAAAATTAAGAAAAGGGACGAAGCAATCTCACTCGTAGTCGATGCAGGCAAATTGAAGGGATCAATTTTTTCGGGAGATGCAAATCTAGGAACACTCAGAATAGCATTTACTAAAAATAAAAAAAACAATGTCACAGATACTTTCTTTAGATGGTTTTGAAGACGTGGGAATCTTACAAGAAAAGAACGTCCAAGAATTATCCCTTGAATAAGACCAATACCAAAAATTGCCAATACAGCAATTAGTTGGATTATAGGATCATTGAAAACATCAACAAGAAAAGGAATTAACGCCATTACCAGCTAGGTTGTTGTAATAATAAGAATATTATCTAATAGATATAATTTTTTCATAAAAAAATATCTAATTATGATGTTTGAATTGTGTAAAATAGGAGTAAATTTTATAATTTCCTCATTATTTGGGACACCATGCAAAAATTTGTTTTTTCATTTGTTTTAGTTGCATTAATTGGAATTTCAGGGAGTTATGTATATGCACAAGAAATGAGTCTTGCAACTTTTCAAGAAACTGCTCAAGTAATCATAGACAAAAACATATCTCAAAACGTTACTGCATCAATTACATTGCAAAGTACAAGTATTCAAGAGATCAAAATTCCTGCAGAATTAGAACAGAGAATTCGAGAAAATGAAAATATTTCAGCGATAACTTTGACAAATCAGAATCAGTGTGTATTAGGAGTAAATAATGAATCATGTATTTTGATTAACGTGAAGAGAAATCCCGATGATAGAAACTTCTTACAGGTTCAAAATAGAACTCTTCAGATTGCAGGGGAATTCATTGATGAAATAAATAGTGTTTTTGATACAAAGGCTGAACTTCATTCTACATTTATCCATGTTAATGATGATACAAGTGTTGCCTTGGAAACATCAGGAGTAATTTCAGGTAGAGGAACCATTTCTGCAGTATATACAATGCCGATGGAAGATACAGATTCAATGTACGAAAAAATGTCTTCCATATTAATTTCTAAAATCATTAGAGAATCAGGAGGGTTTTACGATCTTGCAAAAAACCTTTCATCTCAAGATTATTCAAAAATGACATTTTCAATCATCCCAACTGAAAACAAATCATTGCTTCAGCTAAGATTATCAGTGGATTACCCTCAAAAGGCATCAGAAATTAACGAAGTCAGCCCATTAGAATTTTTGAAAATAAATGAGTTAAAAAGATCAGATTATTTTTCATCAGGATTTTATCCTCTGAATTCAATTATTCAAGTAGTAATTCTAGATTCTGAAGATGTAAAGATTTCGGGTGTAAAAGGAAGCATCATACCCACACAAATTATAGAAGATGAAAGAATCCCTACAGATGTTACAAAGAAAGGGTGGGTTTTTGATCCACATGAAGGAAAAAGCATTCAAGGAAAATATATTTTTGGTAAAGATACAACAATCTATAAAAAAGAATTAGAATTTTCAGTTGAAAAAATGCAATTACAAATCAAACAACCAGAAAAAACAGAATTTGATGAATCAATCATAGTTGTAATCATCATCACCATTGTTGCAATTATTGCTGCAATATTTTATCTTAAAGGATATAAGAAATAGCTACAACAAAAGAACAGCTGCTGCAAATACAGTAGTCCATTTTCCATCTTTATCGCCTTTTGTAGATTGTGTAATATTTTTTGTATGATAAATTTTGCCTGAAATAGACCACTGTTGCCTTTTTTCATCCCAGTTTTTATCAACATCAAATGGAATTCCTAATGAAGACGCCAACATTTGTGCTGCAATATCTTCAGCATAATCTCCAGCTTGAGTCTCATTTTGACCAAAAGATTCATACTCAGAAAGATAGCCATATCTACTGTTATCCTTAGGTAGGGCAATACCCACAGATGCGGCACACATTCTATGCGGCTCTCGAGTTTGATTTTTTGAATAAATTGTAAACAGTATCTGTCCAGGACTGATTTGTTTGAGACCATCTTTTCTTGAAATCAATTTTGCTTTAGGTGGAAATATACTGGAAATTAGTACAAGATTGGTTCCAGCAATTCCTGCATCCCTTAATGCATATTCAAAACTGGTCAGTCTATCTTCATGCACGCCTTTTCCTTTTGTGAGAAATAATTTTTTAGCAACTAGGTCAAGCATTTCTGAATTCATGAAAGATAGTTATTATTTATACTTTAATTGAGAAAGAAAGTTTTTTAAAATAAATATCAAAAATATTAACTCTTTATCTAGTCACTTTTTTTTTTCTTCTTTCTTTTATCAGGAGATTTTTGCACTTGTGTCAAAAGGATGAATGTAAAGAATGCTCCTAGACCAACATTGATTACACCCATAAAAGTGAGCATCATCGTCATTGAAGGAGGTGCAACAGACAATCCCATAATAATTCCCACTCCTCCAGTAGCATAAAACATCATCATCAGAACCTTAACCCTTGTTGGTTTGATGTATCTCATAAGGGATATCAAAATACGACATTATTATAAACTGACGGTCAAAACAAAGAGATTAGTACACATAACAGTTTATTGAATAGTTTATCGAATAATCTCGGTAACATTTTAAACCTGAAAAATTTCATTTTACTTTATGCCAATGTAGCTCAGCCTGGTTAGAGCAGCTGATTTGTAATCAGCAGGTCGTGGGTTCGGATCCCGTCATTGGCTTTTTTATCTTTCTAGAATTACATGCTCACATTTGGCAATACGAATAAGTATACTGAATCTTGAAATAAATTAAAATGAGTGATGAGAATTCCAGATTTAGTCAAAATAGTAAAGAAAATGTAGTTGTAAAAAAGTCAACATTTAATGTATTAATAATCAGCCTAATTGCAATAGTTGGAATTGCAGCGTTTTTTGTTGGATCATATGTTTCAAATCTAAACTCTAATCAAATTTCAGATCAAGATCTTGATGACGCAATTGCCAAATTAGAATTAAAGATATTACAAAATCAGCTGCCTACAAAACAACCAACGCCTCAAGTAAAAATTTCAGCTGATAATGACCCAGTTATTGGAAATCCTGATGCTCCAATCACAATAATTGAATTTTCAGATTTTCAATGTCCGTTTTGTGCTAGATTTCATATCCAAACACTTCCGTTAATTCTGGAACAATATATCGAGCAAGGAAAGGTAAAATTAGTTTTTAGAGATTTCCCTATTCAAAGCATTCATCCTAATGCATTACCTGCAGCTGTTGCAGCAGAATGTGCAAATGAGCAAGGAAAATTCAAAGAAATGCATGACATGTTATTTGACAATCAAAATCAATGGAATAAACAAGAAACTGCAGATGCACTTTCATTGTTTAGTAGTTATGCCATCGAGATTCAATTAGATCAAGAAACGTTTGATTCTTGTCTTACTAGTGGAAAATATATCGAAGAGATTAGAAAAGATCTTGATGATGGAAGAGATTATGGGGTTTCTGGAACACCTGGATTTTTTGTAGGAAATGAAAGAATAGGATTTGTTGAACTCAAAGGTGCACAACCATTTGATAGTTTTAAAAAAATTATTGATGCTCAGCTAGAGGCGTAAAAAATAACAAGCGTTTATTAGACCATCAGAGGTAATGCAACTATCGGAATAATGACGTCTAAGCAATGAGCTTTTCGTCATTGCTTAAGAGAAGAAAACAAAATGACAAAATTTACAGAATTAGGATTAAAAGATGAGATACTAAAAGGAATTGCTGATCTGGGATTTGATGATGCATTTCCAATTCAAGAGGCAGTTATTCCCGTACTTCTTTCAGGGAGAGATGTTGTAGGTCAAGCGCATACAGGTTCTGGAAAAACTGCAGCCTTTGCATTATCAATGCTGCAACAGATACAACCAAAAAAAGGCATTCAAGGATTGATTATGGCACCTACAAGAGAACTTGCAATGCAAATCAGTGATGAAATTAAAAAATTCGGAAAATATACAGGAACCAGAATAGCAACAGTTTACGGAGGACAAGGAATGGGCATTCAGCTTGATGCTCTTCATAGGGGAGTAGAAATTGTGGTAGCAACTCCAGGAAGATTAATTGATCATCTCAAAAGAGGTTCAATTGAACTTAGAGACATTACTCATATTGTTCTTGATGAGGCAGATACAATGCTGGATATGGGATTTGTGGACGATATTTCATTTATTCTAGACTTAGCGCCAGAAGATAGAGTAATGTCATTATTTTCAGCAACAATGCCTACGGAAATCCTAAGATTATCAGAGGAATATCTCAACAATCCAAAGCAATTCCTTTTGGACGCAGATGATCTCAGTGGAGAAGGAATTGATCAGTCGTATTTGGTAATTAAAGACCGAGACAAATTCAAGTACCTAATTGATTTTATTAAACAAACAAAAGGTCAATCGATTGTATTTTGTTCAACAAAGTATAGAACTAGAGATGTAGCAAAATTTCTGCATCAAGAAAAATACAATGCAGTAGCAATTGAGGGAGATATGTCTCAGCATAGAAGGGAGCAATCTATGGGCAAATTTAGAAGTGGAAAAGCAGACATTCTTGTTGCGACAGATGTAGCATCAAGAGGAATTGATGTTCCAAGAGTAGAATTAGTAGTAAATTATGATGTACCAAATCAAGAAATGGCATACTTCCATAGAATTGGAAGAACAGCTAGAGCAGGGGCTCTTGGTAAAGCAATTACATTTGTTTCATATTCATCAGTAGGAGATTGGAATCTAATTAAACGTCAAATCAAAGTTCCTCTTAGAGATTTAAATCAAGAAATGGGAATTCAAATATCCATACCTGATCCTCTAAAAAGGCAAACACCTTCAAGAAGATATGGAGGTCAATCAAGATCTAATTATTCCAGAGGGGGGCGTCCTGGAGGATACGGAAGATCCGATAGAAGTAGAAACCCTAGAGACAACAGAGATGAAAGAAAGAGATATGGGGGAGATAATAAAAACAGCTACGGTGGACGTAGTAGATGGTAATTACTGTAAAACTTAAAGACTTTATTGGTTATTACAAGGCATAGTAATGTACAAAGGGTTCATTTTACTAAATTGTGATCTTGGTGCCGAAGAATATATTGTAGATGAATTAAAACAGATGCAAAATGTCAATAATGCATACCTTACTTTTGGGGCATATGATGTAGTAGCAGAAGTGCAGACATCGAAACAAGACGAATTTGAAAAAGTAATTGCGTCAATCAGGAAATTATCAAGAGTGGTTAGTACCATGACACTAAATATAATTCAGCCAGAATAATTGATCCAATTTAGATCACCACCATTCTTTTGTAAAACTATCAAATTACAACTACTCTAGAAAAGAATTCCTAAAATATCCATTCTACAAAAAATGGAGAGAAATGACTCACAGACCAAATAGGATTTTGAAAATATTGTTTAATTGATATTCTTTCGAAAAAAATTAGAGCCATAGGCGCATAATTGTTATAGGAGTTAAATTGGAATTGTTTCAAATTGCAAAAAATCGATTATGAAGCACCAGTTTGGGTATTAAATTACAACAATCCAAAACCGCTATTAGATCATGCTATTCACATGCTAGAAAGGCACGGAGTTAAACGAGAAGACATGATAATTACAGAAACACCCACCGCAAAGGTGGGAGCGATAGTAGTTGAGATTTGGCCATACGAGTTAGTTATAGGAAGAGTCAGAACAACACGTAATGATTCATTTATTAGCGGTACAGAATTTACAGTAGAGTTAAAGTTAGATGAAGATGGAAATTATATAGATTATCTTTGAAGAAAAAGAAAATTCAAAATATCATCATTACAGTAATAGCAGTACTCATTATAGTGGCAATTGTAGCTTATAATTTTTCAGTAGAACATACCAAACAGAAAGGTCTTCAATTCGGAATAGAATTAGAGAAAATTCAAGGGGATGTTAAAGAATTGCAAACAAAATTCTATTCTGAAAAAACAAGATGGGAAGAAGGAGATATTACAAAAGAGGAATTATCAGAGTTCTATGAAAAACATTTAAAAGATTTTGAAAAGATTATTTCAAGATACAATGAATTGTCACCTCCAGAGGTTTTCAAGAGTTCAGTAGAGTTGTTAAAATTATCATCTGAGGCTCAACTGAAAAGTGATTCCCAATTTATCGAATGGATCAATACAGGAGATGAATCAGCAAAAATTCGTTCAGACACACAGATTCAGGAATCATTGGAATATGAAATGTTAGGTTTGGTTGAATTTTATTCAGCTAAAACAGGTGTAAAAAACTATGATGAGCCAGAAAAATTTGAAGCCCCACAAACAGGACTCACACAAAAAGTAATCCAGATTTCAGAAAATATGAAAAATGAATGTGACAAAAAATATAGAAATGAATTAGAAGAATTTGATTCAGATCAAACAGAAATTGAATGGTTCAATTGTCTTAATGAGGCTAAAAAATGGAAAATAGAGCACTTACCATAATTAGGAAAAAATAATTTTTCTGTTAATGACGTTCTAATGCGTTAATACAATTCAAAAATTTCTTTCAAAGATATTTTAGTAAATGTTATCATCTAGAATGTTTTTTGACTCAATTATTTTTTCACAAATAGAAAGAAGATAAATTCTTGAGACAAACTTCAAAATATCCAATCAAAGCAGAATATGAAAAAATTTTTCATCATCATATTTCTGTTTTCAGGGATTATTCCTCCTGTATTTGGTGAAGCGTTTATTGAAAATGATCAACAGTATGTAGGGAACGATAATTCACTCCATAGAGTTGAGGAAATCACAAATAATCTAAAGATCCCCCCCCTAAATCAAATCAATGTTCAAATAACACGATTGGATGAAAATAAAAAATCTATTGCTGTAAAGAAATGGAATTCGTTAGTTAACACATCATGCCAGGAATAAAGATACCATTTGAATTGGT
>Ga0224497_10001568_pt1 | contig 14436 bp, 19 predicted proteins | sample SF_Jul11_sed_USG_4_FD_167970 | JGI IMG/M metagenome (GOLD analysis project Ga0224497, IMG submission 167970) | Sediment microbial communities from San Francisco Bay, California, United States - SF_Jul11_sed_USGS_13 | ecosystem: Environmental > Aquatic > Marine > Sediment | place: USA... | reverse complement strand
TGAGATCTACTGAAAGACGCCAGGCCTGCTCATACACATCCCATTCCGTGGTTATGGGCAACTCCATCGCAAGAAACGTCTGAAGCATGCGGATTGATTGCTTAGGCGCCAATCGCGTCAACACGTCATCCGCTTTGACCAGTTGCTCCGCATTCATTCCGCGTTCAAATTCTTCAAGATCTTGTTTGCCAATGGCTCCTTGATCTCGTTGTGCCGCGGAACTGCCTCCATGCCCCCCGTCTTCGGATTGATCCAGAGTGCATGGGAACTACCTTCTCGCTTTAAATAACAACCGGCAATTCGCAATTTGCGTTCCAACTCCCGTCGTTTCATCCAATCTGCACCGTTTCCTGGATGGCGTCTTCGGGCAGTCCGCGAAGAATGTCTGCCCTCCGGTCTTCCAGAATCATTTCAATAGCTTGCTTTAAACTATTCTTGGTTTCCTCGATCGTTTCACCTTGTCCGTTTGCACCAGGAACCTCCGGGCAAATGGCCCAATAGCCGCCCTCCGGGGCCGCTTCAATAATCGCTGTGAATTCACCTTTCATAGATTCCCCTTTTCTTTGACCGAACAGCCTGCGATTAACTGTGAGACCTGTCGTTTGTTACCAAAACATGCGACTTTGGCTCGAATGCGATCACCCACCGAATAGTATAACTGATTCGGGTTATTATCCATTTCCCAAAGCATGGAACGGTGGATCCGGAAAAAGTCGATAGGATACCCCCTCAGGTTGGAGGACGAGTCGCCAGACCATTTGTCAGTTAACGATCTTGCAATTTTCGGTCGATGTCCGCCCGGACCTTTTCCCACGATCGCCCAGTGGTGGGGTTCGCCTGGTAGGCCTCCAAGCGTTCGCGAAGAATCCGCTTGTGCCATTCGGGCACAGGAACTTGTTCAGGGATGGATGCAATCCGATCCCAGAGAAATTGTACAAAATCAATTTGTTCCTCGACAGAGCGGTCGTCAAATCCTGGCGGGGGAGTGGGGACTATTTTGGACATGATCAGAGTTCCTACGGTGAACCAGTATAGCGTAACCCAAAGATCAGTAAAAGTGTCCAAGGGAGCACTAACCCGTCTATGTCGAGCCGCACCTTCGGCCGTCCAGGACGCCAGAGGCAAACGTGCGATACCACGACACCGGTGCGCATCCACTGCGCTGACATGTTATGTGGCAAGCCTAGCCGAAGAAGCATGAGTACTCATCCTCTTTCACGACGGTGAGAAACTTCTCGATAGCCGAGACTTCAGGAACCGGTTCATAGCGGTGCCATTTCAAATCGGCGCGTTTCCAATAGACCTTCCATATGCCTTGAGCTCGCACGAAGGTGGCCTTGGCAAATGAGCTTTCATGCTTGATCTCCGGCTTATTCCATTGTGGGCGGATCTCGAATAATTCAATGCTTTGACCGGTGACACAAAACCCGAAATCGAGCTGGGGCCGGATATGTGGTGGGGGCCGAAGTTTTTCGACAAACGCACCGACGAGCTTTTCGATTCTCTTCCGTTCAATATCGTTTCGCGCCATACTCTTGCCACATATCGCTTAAATAATTTGCGAGAGATCTTTTGCGGCGTCACAATTACCTTATTGCTATGCTTTGCTTTTTCATTGCGATGGGAAAATCTTGCATATTGTTTTTAATTCAAAATAACCATTCTTGTTAAATTTTTCTTGCACTTTCTCCGGCATTTCATTTGTAAATATTTTCATGGGGTCGTCATTAACATTTGAGGTAAAAAATATCTTAATGAGCGGCTCCGAGTATAGTACCGTAAAATGCGTTTTCTCGAGATCGTTTCCAATAGCACATGCCGCTTTAAAAATAGTCAAACCACCTTGAGCGTCGGAGTCAGCTATATCTAATTTCAAGAACGAGGTATTTTTCGTTCGACCCACTTCCTGTAACGTCATTTTGAAACCCGGTTCATCATATACTGCCGAATAGAGCTGCGATCCGGCAAAACTAACCATATGCGGAATACTAAAAATAAGAGATAAAAGAAGCGCACTTTCTTTCATATTTCTAAGCATAGCGAGACCTCCGACTGGACGAGCCGGGGGCTCGTCGGCTTCAGAAAAAATTCAACCCTCTCAGGCGACGAATGAGCGGAGCCAGACACAGAGTCTGTTCAACGGCAGGCGGCTTCTCTGACGCTACGGATTCCCAAGAATATATCATTGCCCTAGTCAGGTGCCGCCAGTTGTTCTCCTGCGTTTCGAGACAACCTACGAATGATTACACCGCCAAGAAATGCGACCAAAGCAGCAAGCCCTAGAATAGCGAGGGAAAACACTCCGCCATTCAGTACAGCATAAAATACACAATCACCAATATCATTTATTCCGTCTCCATTATCTTGGCCAACGCACAAAGGCGTAAGATTCAATACGCCAAGAACCAGCAAGGCCAAGATCCATGACGTCATGATGCTGACAAAAAGCACTGAAGTAGCTCGTTCCACCCCCCGTTGGAGCCGTACCGCATTAAAAAATCCGAAGACCATACTGGCCAACAAGAACGCAATGCTCATTCCCAGATAACCCACAAAATAGTACTCATCCCGCATCGAGAAGGTGAAGAGCATGAAAAGGAAGCCAGGAACCGAATGAAGGATGATGATCGATATAATAATTTTCATAAGCAGAAGCACTCTGTCCTTGGATAGAGTGCAGGTCAACAGCCCGCCGGTTTCGCCCACGAGTTCCGCCGCCAGGCGGCTGATAAGTGAAGGCAGACTCGGATCCCGTTCAGCCCACCAGTCGGCCAACTCCCGCAACACCCCCTCAACCTCATTTTCCATTTCAATTTCACAGTTGGCATACCTATTCCTTTACCCACACGATCCAGGGTCGGTCCAATTTTGGTACTCCCAAACAGAGACAACACCACTTCTCCCTACCACAGAATAAAAACCAGCCTTGCTTCTGGACAGATCTGTCTTTTTCAAAAACTCTAGCCAGCTTATTATAACCCTAAAGTTTCCAAAGGAACTCCCGACACATAGGAAACGGATTTTCGTTAATTGCCCAGGGGGAACATGGCAAGAGTCGGGCTCTTGCGTCTCTTTCTGGTAACTATTTTGGAGGACCACTTTAAATGAAGAGCCACATTGCGGGAGTTTTGTTTGGGATCCTGATTTTGACCTGTGGTCAGGCTTATGCGCAATCCGCACCTCAGTATGCCCGACCGGGTTTCTATATCGGTGGAGGTGGGGCCTATGCCATTGAGGATTTTGATAATACATTCGGATTAGATTTCGACAATGGTCCAGGATTTAATGGTCGGCTGGGTTATCGGTTTCATCCACACATTGCCATCGAAGCCATGATCGAACGAGTAGACGCGTTTGATCTCAAGGGATTCAATGGCGTGGAAATCAATACCTGGACCGGCACCCTTAACGGAAAATTTTATGCCCTCACGGACCGGTTTCAACCCTATGGTCTTCTTGGGATGGGAGCCATGCGGGCTGAGGCAAACTTGCCTGGGTCATCTAATGATTTTGATGATACGGATTTCGCCTTTCGTGTTGGTGTAGGCCTTGACTCCTACATGACCGAACACTGGCTGGTGAATGTGGAAATCTCCAATGTACACCCTTCAGGAGATGTCGATGACATCAATTATTATTCATTAGGGGGTGGCATTCAATATCGTTTCTAGGTCTTTCTCCTTCGGGCTTTCGGGTTAGGACCTGACAACGGCGGCTGATCGTATGAGTCAGCCGCCGTTTTTTCAACCAACCTATTTCTAACCCCTCAAGTAGCCTCTTCCTGTCATGTATTAAATTTCAAACGTTTCATCCTCACCTCAAGAGAAGATTCTCATCTTGGGGGTCATCTTGGGGGTCATCTTGGGGGTCAGGTCTTGCAATAACACATTTTTTCGGCTTCACCCAACTCTCCCAAAGCGTGACCATCCGATGTTCTATTGCCAAACCTGAGGTGCACCAAAAAAACACTCATCGAATCGAGCCGGGGATTCGACCTGCGTCGGCAGAAGCCATGAGTTGGGCCGTGGTCAGCCGAACCTTCCGAACCTTTTCGAGTTTGACGTGTTGCCTGGCCTGCCCAAGGTCATAGTTATATTGCATAGCAAGCCAACTCTCCGGAGAGCGACCGAGCGCTTTTGCAAGGCGCAGGGCCATTTCCGGGCTAATACCGCTGGTTCCCTTCAGGATGCGATTCAACGTGGAAGCCGACACATCAAGCTTAGCGGCAAGGTCGCAACCACAAAGGTTGTTGGGCTCTAGATAAACCTCAATGATAAGCTCACCGGGATGAGGAGGATTGTGCATAGCTTTAGTTGAAAGACCATATCACTATAGCCCTCCCATTCTTGAATGGTCAGCCGCACGTATGGCCATGAAGGGAAGCAATCAATGACTGGGAAGGATTGTTGATAAAGGCGCGAAATAAGTCAAGATTGTCAGGTGGGCTTAAGCGAAAGGCTTGGGATGGAGATGGGATCTGTGCTGTGACTCACCCATCGACCTCTACCACGGCAGTCGAGTCGGCCATGCTGGAGAATAGAGCCTGTTTTATGGAATAACTTGAAACCCTTCACGAGCGGCGGCTTCCCGCAATCGCTGATCAAGACAGACAAATTCAAGGCTTGGGGTTTGACTGCCTGCCCAAACAAGCGCGGCAGCGAGCTGAAGCGCATCGGCGGCTCGAAGGGGATGGAGAAGCAAGACCCGGGACGCTTGGTCTCGAACAAGATTACTGGGCCTGACTTCCGTCCATTGACTGCTCAACCGCAGAAACACCTGCCGGGACTGCAATTCTTCCTCACCTGTCAGGACTTGCTCTCGTCGGAGACGAGCCAACGCCGAATACCCCTCAATCAAGGCCCCCCACCAGGCAACCAGATCACCATCTTGGTGAACAAGGTCCTGAACCTTTCCTGTTTGAGGCTCTTTCAAACAGAGGGGTAGGAGCGCCGAGTTATCCCAAAACTTCATCGTCCCTGATCCCGTTCATCCAAGAGGGCCTGTAATCCCTTACCTTGTTTATCACTCGGCCGAGGAAGTTTCCAAATGTCTTTTGAAATTTTTCCAGCCCCCAATCGGATCAGCCCATTTCTGGCCAACTCGGACATATGAGCGGACAGGCCTATGGTTTCACCGGAAAGAGGAACAATTTTGGCAATCGGCCTCCCCCGCTCAGTGACCACGACCTCTTCCCCGGCCTTCACTCTCGCCAACTGCTCACTTAAAGTCGCCTTCAGTTCTGATACCGGTGTCGTCTTCATCAATCTCCTCACTTTCTATCAATCTGACCAATATGGTCAATATAATATGACCAGAATAGTATTACAACCTTTGGTTAACATGGAAGACGCTAAGAACCTGTAGGTAGGACTACCGGCAAGCTCAATGAAAGGCCTTGATCGTGACTGTTATTGACGATTTCTGAAACACACAACCAGATTTTATTCGGCGATGTGAGCACCGGCATCCTTCATCTGCCGTCTGGCTTTTTCACCACCTTCGGCTGTAATCGGTCGTGTGCCTTTTTCAATGAGCACGACTTTGAATCCTTCTCTGCACGCATCCAGCACCGTCGCCAGCACACACACATCTTCAGCGAGACCAGCAACCCACAGTCGCCGGATGCCATCTTTGCGAAGCTGAGCAGCTAGGCCGGTCTGGTCGAAGGCGGAGTTCTGGTCCTGATCAAACCGGACGCCTTTGGTCACGATGACGGTCGAGCTAGGAAGTGCCAGGTCGGGATGGAATTTGGCGCCATCGCTGTCTTGGATACAATGCGGTGGCCAGAGTCCGCCGGCCTCTTTGAAACTGATATGCCCGGCAGGATGCCAGTCTCGCGAAGCATAGACCGGCACGCCCTTGGCCACGGCTGCTTTAATCAAGCGATTGATGACGGGCACAATGGTGTCCCCACCTTCAACGGGGAGCGCACCGCTAGGGCAGAAGTCCTTCTGCACATCGACGATGAGTAAGACATCGCCGGATTTCAAAGAATCGCTGATCTCCACCATCATACATTCCTACAGCGCGTTAACTATTGAATGAGCCTTCACCCTCACCCCAACCTTGTCCTTTCTTCAAGGCCAAGCCCTCAAGGGCGAGGGAATTTGGAAATATTTTTGTCGTCAAATTTAAATTTTACGGTCTCAGACGGAGCCTTCCCCGTGGTCCACTAGCTCCTTGATAATCCGCTGTTGAAGGTCGGCAAGCTTTTGGCTTACCTCGACGGGATACGGCGGGTCGGCAGAAGCAATCGCCCGCACTCGTTCAGGTAAACGGGCGATTTGTTCCTGTGCATACTGACGTGCTGTGGTGAGATCAACTGTGCCCTCGGGAAGCCGCTTGCCATTCCGCATCATCGGCAGAAGGAGGGGCCGTCCAACCGGATCTTCATCCGCACAGGCAATGACGTCACGCACAGCCTTTCCATCTTCTTCGATACGAAACACCTGCTTGCGACCGGGAAGGATCGGCTTGCCCGTCGATAATTTGAGCCGCCCCTTTCCGGCATACTCAGAAAGCTTGTAGGCGATATCCAGATCCGGGGCATCGCTCGACACCCCCATACTGGTGCCCACGCCAAAGCCATCGATCGGCGCATTAGAGGACAACAAGGTCGTGATCACATCTTCATTCAGGCCCCCACTGGCAAAGATTTCCACGTTGCCAAGCCCGGCTTCGTCAAGCATCCGGCGCGCCTCCCTCGAAAGAGTCAACAAATTCCCAGAATCCAGACGCACCGCTTTAACCTTAAAGTCCTCGCCGAGGGTTTTCGCCAGGTCGATCACCTTCTGAACGCCCGCCAACGTATCGTAGGTATCAACCAGGAGAACCGTTTCAGGAAAAACCTGTGCAAACGCACGGAAGGCGGCCCGCTCATTTTCGTGGGCCTGAATATAACTGTGCGCCATCGTTCCGGCCACCGGCACCCCATAGAGTTTCCCCGCCAGGACATTGGAGGTCGACGCCACGCCGGCGATCCAAAACGCCCGGGCAGATTTGAGAGCCGCATCGATCCCATGCATGCGACGGGCGCCAAAGTCGACCACCGGCCGCCCCTTTGCGGCAGTCACCACACGCTGGGCCTTGGAGGCCAGCACCGTCTGGACATGCACCTGATTCATGACAAACGTTTCGATGAGTTGGGCCTCGGGCATGGACGCCACCACTTCGAGAAGGGGTTCATTCGAAAACACAGGCGTGCCTTCGGGAACCGCATGAACCTCTCCGGTAAAACGGAAGCCTCGAAGCCACCCAAGGAAGCGGTCGGAAAACAATCCCAACGAGTGCAAATAGGCGAGGTCTTCCTCGCTGAAGCGAACGGTTTCCAAAAAGTCCAGAACGGAATCCACCCCGCACGCCAACAGAAAGTTCCGCCGTGGCGGCAGGCGGCGAACGAAGAGCGTGAAGACGGACTGTTCCGTCATGCCTTCCTCAAAATAGGCCTGCAACATCGTCAGCTCGTACAGATCGGTAAAGAGCGCAAGGCCATTGTTCCTCGAACTCTGGTCGGACTGAGTTTTCAGACTATCCTTTCTCTTGCGGAGGGGGGAAATGTGCCGATACCCGAGGCCAGAAGCCATGGCAGCACCTCGAGTGTTATGGCTGGCAGGAGTATCCTCGGGCGGGGGGGACATTCGTTTGGTCAACTCATCGAGGAGACGTTCATAAAGCTGCTGACTCTCCTCGTCGAACAACACGAAGCGAATGTGGGTGACCGAAGACAACCGTGGCACTTCTTCCAAGACCGTCTTCAGGGCAACTCGTGCCGCCTCTGTAATTGGATAGCCAAAGATGCCGGTGGAAATAGCCGGGAAAGCTATTGACTGAATGCCGCGCTGTTCAGCCAAGCGGAGGGCATTTGCGTAGCAGTTGGCAAGAAGCTCCTCAGCCGGCTCGTCTTGCCCGTAGACGGGACCCAAGCAATGGATGACGTAACGGTTGGAAAGACGATGTGCTCCGGTGATCACCGCTTGACCGGGACGAATCGGGGCCAACGCCCGGCCCTCTTCCTCCAAACCCGGGCCAGCAGCGCGGTGTATGGCCCCGGCCACTCCCCCACCACTGCGCAACCCGGCATTGGCCGCGTTGACGATCGCATCCATGTCGGGTTGACTTGCAATATTCCCCCGCACACATTCGATCGTGATTCCGTTGATGGTTAGCTGGGCCATGAGAATCTTGGTTTGCCTTGTCCAGCCTTCTGCGCTCCAACTATGCGTTACCTGGATCCGTATTCGATGAAATTTTCATGGCATCGTGGGCGACATGCCTCTACGAAAAAGTAAGATCCCTCAGGCCGATAGCGCATCGGCAAGGGCGCGCAGCAGTTGTGCCCCATCCCCACGCCATGCACTGCCGTGCATGCATGCGAGCGTTGCCGGGTGTGTCGAAGCCAGCTTCTCTAGAAGCACACGCACGTTCTTCGTGTGTGAGAAGTAATCCATTTGGTGACAGAAAGCCTCGCTCGGGCCAAGAATATCCGACTCCGTGATGGGGGGAAGATCGTCGCCTCCCTGCGTGAACAAGTCGCCACAGAGCAACGTCGATGTGTGTTCTTCTGTCAGAAAGCCGCATTCCCACGCATGCGGCAGATGCGGCGTGTCGAGCCAACGCACGGAGTGCTTGCCCAGAGCGAGTCGCTCTCCATCCGCTAGCGCGCGAGGCGCCCGATCAGCCAGGTCAGCGATCGAGACCATGGCAGCAACAGTGCCGCACAATGGAACAGACTGCGGAGCGGCCACAAGCCATTCGTTCAGTGATCCGCACTCGTCGGCTTCCACATGAGAAAACGCAATGTAACGAAGCTTCTCGACCGGCAACAGGCTCGCCACGGCTTCACGCACCAATGGGAACATCTTTCGCGGACCGGTGTGGAAAATCAATGGTTCATCATCCACGATGAGGTATTGGTTGAACGAGAACCCGCCGGCACCTTCAATCACAACTGGCGTATTAATCCGATAGATCCCGTCAGCAATCTCATGCACATTCGTCCCGGACTGCCTGTTCGTAATGGTCATCAGACTCTCCCGGTCAACCGAAATTGACTACATTGACTGTCTTCAATCTATTAAGCATAGACATACTTGGCTTCTCTGCCAGGATATTTTTTTCACCTGGCTTCAATAGATCGTTCTGCCATGGATCAAAAGGATTCTTGGGTAAATGAGGGAATTAGTCAAGTTGCAATTGATTTTCTTGGCTGCTTGCTATGGCTCCGCACTCTTTGGAATGGGTACGCCCTGTGGGCTATACCCTTTTGGGGTAACAGACAAGTCCCCCTTACAACATAAGAAAAGAGGCAAACTCAGAAGAACCCCTCCACACCCAATGTCAGACGAGGTTGTGGTTACGAGAGGCCTCTTCCACTTGTCATGTTGAGCAGGAGGCGAAACATCTCGTCTCGCCGATGCCCATTGCTTGGGACTCAGATCCTTCGCGGTGCTCAGGATGACCTCCCTCGGGGCAGGCACATTGAAATCAGATCTACCCACTTGATAGAGCGAGGAGCCATTTTGTTTACGCCGACTTTTGTGGGAGCGAGCTGGCCGGCATTGGCTCCTAAAGTTTTCTTGATGCGACCATCCTGACATATTTGGTATCTTTATCCTGTAGAACAACATCCAAATCCCCCCTCGCCCCTTTTTAATTGGGGAACTTCCATTTGCGAGTTAACGAAGGGAGTAGCTGACCATGTCGGATTTTGAAAAGCTAGGAGTCTTTTATTTAGGGCGGCCGTACGATCTCCCCACCAAATCGGCCAAGCCCGGCTACCTCCTCTATGACTCGAAAGATCTGGTGACCCACGCGGTTTGCGTCGGCATGACTGGAAGCGGCAAAACCGGTTTGTGCATCGGCCTGCTGGAAGAAGCCGCAATCGATAACATTCCAGCCATTGTCATTGACCCCAAGGGCGATATCGCCAACCTCCTCCTGACCTTTCCGGAATTGCGGGGCAGTGACTTCCTCCCCTGGATCAACCAGGAAGACGCCACAAAAAAAGGACTGACTCCTGAAGCCTTTGCCGACAAGGAAGCAGCCAAATGGAAAGCCGGCCTGGAGTCCTGGGAGCAGGATGGAGCCCGCATCGGACGGCTCAAAGACGCCGCTGAATGTCTGGTATACACCCCTGGTAGTACCGCGGGCCTCCCGATTTCTATTTTGCAATCGTTTGCCGCCCCACCTGCGACGGTCATCGAAAATCCTGAGTTGCTCGGCGAACGGGTCAATACGACCACCACCAGTTTGCTGAGCCTCGTAGGCATTGACGCCGACCCACTGCAAAGTCAGGAACATATTCTGCTCTCCAACATTTTGGGAACGGCCTGGAAGCAGGGACAGGATCTTTCGTTAGCGCAACTCATTCAACAGATTCAATCTCCTCCATTTACCAAACTGGGGGTGATGGATCTTGAATCCGTGTTCCCCTCCAAGGATCGTTTTTCCCTGGCGATGCGCTTTAACAATCTGCTGGGAGCGCCGGGATTTTCGGTGTGGCTGGAGGGTCAACCGCTGGATATCAACCAGATCCTCTATACCCCTGCCGGAAAACCCCGCATCGCCATTTTTTCCATTGCCCACTTGAACGATGCCGAGCGGATGTTTTTTGTCAGTCTCCTGCTCACCCAAATGGTCAGTTGGATGCGAAGCCAATCCGGCACCACGAGTCTGCGGGCGTTGTTGTATATGGACGAGGTATTCGGATTTTTCCCTCCGGTAAAAAATCCGCCATCGAAAGCGCCGATGTTGACCTTACTGAAGCAGGCTCGCGCCTTCGGCTTAGGCGTGGTCCTCGCCACCCAAAACCCTGTGGACCTTGATTACAAAGGACTGGGAAACACCGGGACGTGGTTCATTGGCCGGCTGCAAACAGAACGGGATATGGCGCGCGTGCTGGATGGATTGGAAGGGGCAGCGGCCAACATGCAAGGCGGCTTCGACCGGCAACAGATGGAGCGCATCATTTCGGGCCTGGGCAATCGAGTTTTCCTTCTGAACAATGTGCACGATAACGGGCCGGAAATTTTTGAAACGCGATGGGCGCTGTCCTATCTTCGGGGGCCCTTAACGCGGACTCAGATCAAAACCCTGATGGATCCGTATAAAGCCACGCTTTCCGACCTGGCGGGTTCATCCGCTTCCACGAAGACCTCCACCGCGGCTTCTCCATCTCATGCCGGGCCATCTTCCTCAGGAGGCGCCACGCATCCACCGATTCTTCCCCCGGACATCCGTCAACATTTCCTGCCCGTTCGCGGAGGATGCCCCCAGGGAACGCGTGTCGTCTATGAACCTCGACTGTTTGGCTCCGCCACGGTCCATTTTCTCGATACCAAAAAGAAGATCGATGAAACACGCGAACTATCCGTTCTTGTCCCGATCACGAACGGCGCGGTTCCCCTCGACTGGGATCAGGTGGTGACCTCTGACATTCCTGGCGATGACCTGGACTCGCATCCTGTCGAGGGCGCCACGTTTACCGATCTCCCCGCCCCCGCCAATCAACCTAAAAACTACAAAGAGTGGGAGAAGACATTCGCAGACTGGGTCTATCGGAACCATACCCTGGAGATTTGGAAAAGCCCTTCACTGGACACCACCTCGCAGACAGGAGAATTGGAACGGGATTTTCGCGTCCGGCTGCAACAGCTCGCTCATGAATCCCGGGATGCCGAGACCGAAAAACTGCGCAAAAAATATGCGCCGAAGCTGGCGGCACTTGAAGACCGGATTCGCCGGGCTCAGCAAACCGTCGACCGGGAAGCGGAGCAAGCGAAACAACAAAAATTGCAAACGGCCATTTCGTTTGGGGCCACCCTGCTCTCAGCCTTCTTAGGGCGAAAAACGGTATCAGGCACATCGATGGGAAAGGCCACGACGGCGGTTCGGGGCTTAAGTCGTTCGATGAAAGAAGGCCAGGACGTGGACCGCGCCAACGAGAACGTCGAGGCCCTGACACAACAGCTTGCGGGTCTCGAAACGGAATTCAAGGAGGAGGCCGATGCCTTGGCCGGTCGATCGAATCCACAAGAAGAGGCCTTAGAGACCGTGACGGTTCGCCCTAAAAAATCCGATATTACCATTCGCCTGGTCGGATTAAGCTGGGTACCATTTTGGATGGATCCACAAGGGGAACAAACCCCGGCATGGGAATAAGCACTTCAGCGAACCTGCCGGCCCATGATGTCCTCGCCATGAACACCCACTCACAGGCTATCCAACGTGCCTCTATTTAGGAGAAGATGTCACTCACCCTATCCAGTTCATCATATTACTCTGGAGGTCTCAACATGGAACTTATTCAACAACTTGTGAGTAGTTTGGGTGTCAACGAAGATCAAGCCAAAGGCGGAGCTGGTTTACTGTTTACCCTAGCGAAGGACAAATTAGGCGCTGGGGAATTCCAACAACTCGCCGACAAAATTCCAGGGGTGAGTGACCTCTTAGGGGCAGCACCCGCTCCCTCTAAAGCGGCCTCTGCGGGCAGCGGCATGATGGGAGCGTTAGGAGGGATCGCCTCTTCACTCGGAGCTGGTGGATTAGGGGACAAGATGGGGGGCTTGGGAAATCTCGCCAATTTGGCAAGTGGATTTTCGCAACTTGGGTTAAGCACCGACATGATTGGAAAGTTTGTCCCGGTCGTCCTTTCCTTCGTCCAGAATCAAGGGGGTGATTCAATCAAGGGTCTTCTGGAAAAAGTCTTGAAGCCCTCGTAATCGACAAGCCCGATGATACACCCAGCGATCATGAACCGTTTGCACAAGGATGACATGATGAATCCCCAATATTTCTTTCTCTGCTCTCGCAGATTCTTTCCTCTCCTGATGTGTGGAATAGTCCTCTTGAGTCTCACCGCCCTCGGTTGCCAGACGGTCTATTATGAGACGATGGAAAAAATGGGCTATCACAAACGCGACCTGATGGTCAGTGATGTGGAAAAAGCCCGTGACGCCCAACAGGAGGCCAAAGAACAATTCAAGTCGGCGCTTGACCGTTTCACCAAAACCCTGAATATCAAGGGAGGGGAGTTACAGGAGAAATACGATGTCCTGAACAGCGAATACGAACAGAGCGAGGCCAAAGCGAAAGCGGTTCGAGATCGAATCGCGTCGGTGGAAGACGTGTCGGAAGCCTTATTTGAAGAATGGGCTGCTGAACTCAAAGAGTATTCCAGTGAAGCCTTGCGCCAGAGCAGCCAGAAGAAGCTCACACAAACACGCACCCAATATGCTCAACTGATCAAAGCCATGAAACGGGCAGAAACCAAAATGGATCCCGTGTTAGTGAAGTTCAAAGACCAGGTCCTCTTTCTGAAGCACAACTTGAACGCACAAACGATCGCGTCATTAAAAAGTGAATTGGTCTCGGTGGAAGGGAATATCGCCTCACTCATTAAAGAACTGAACGCGTCCATTCAAGAAGCCGATTCCTTCATTGCCTCAATGGCAAAAGACAGCGTATAACCTTTTGGGCCATGCCCCAAGTCAACCCGTCACTTGCACGGCCCTTAGCTTGAATGCCGGGTGACGAATACCGCAGATCATCCTGACTCACAAGGAGGGTCCTATGGGCATCATTTCCTGGATCGTGTTCGGTCTCATTGCAGGCATCCTGGCAAAGCTCATCATGCCGGGAAAAGACCCTGGCGGGATGATCGTCACCAGCCTTATTGGTATCGCCGGCGCGATGGTGGGCGGGTTTATCAGCACGTTCTTGGGCTACGGCGATATCTCCGGCTTTGACCTGCGAAGTCTTGGTCTCGCTATTGGCGGAGCCTTAGTTCTACTTTTTGCCTACCGAACTCTCAAAGGCTCTTAATAATCGGCACCGTCGCACGCATTTATCCTCTTCTCGATATCCCGACCTCAGTCATTCCCGACAGCTTGTATCGGGAATCCATCTTGAGTGATCCGGTCATGTCTCCTGCTTTGAGCAGGAAGCTCTCTTGAAATCTTTTAGATGGATCCCCGCTTACTAATTGCGGGGATGACAGGAAAAGGTTATCAAGCTCGCCAGCCTGTCTCGCGAATCTGCATTCCCACCGGCGTCATGCACGACAGGTTTAATGGGGAATCCCCCTTCAACGCCGTCATTCCCGACATTTTTTATCGGGAATCCATCTGCTCTTCTTTTCGATCCCCGCCAACAACTTGCGGGGATAACGAAAAGAGGGGACTGGATAGGCACTTCATACTTCACAGATGACGAAATGGTTGCAAAGACACCCCGACGGGTTTGCCGATCTCTTCCCTTTCAAAAAACTAGCCAACGATCCTTGCAAAGATACCATTCCTTTATTTACGGGATAAAGTTGACTAAACTCTTAAGTAGTAGCCGTTACATGGCATTGGAGTCCCAACTCCAATAACAAAAGAGGTCTCGTCGCTTTTTGGCCATAAGATTCTTCCTCTTCCATGACTCCTGATACTTTCC
>Ga0224497_10001566_pt1 | contig 14439 bp, 13 predicted proteins | sample SF_Jul11_sed_USG_4_FD_167970 | JGI IMG/M metagenome (GOLD analysis project Ga0224497, IMG submission 167970) | Sediment microbial communities from San Francisco Bay, California, United States - SF_Jul11_sed_USGS_13 | ecosystem: Environmental > Aquatic > Marine > Sediment | place: USA... | reverse complement strand
TGACGGCCTGACGGTGTGAAAGGTGTTCTTCACGTGCCTTTTGCAGTAAAGGCTGGATGGGGAGGATATCGGGTCCAAAGCGTTGCAGAATGACATACCGAAGAGATCCATGACGAACGGCAGCCGCTTCCAGCACGACGTCTTCTCCAAACAATGCCGGTTCACTCCACAGACCGGATTTCCAATGGCCAGACTTGCCTGATTCCCACCATGCCTGCGCTTCATGGAGAAAATGTTGGAGAAAAAACGAACGTTCCAATAACAGCTCAGGAGGCAAATCACTCTCCTGGCTCATGCCTGGAGGGGGGAACCAACTGGGAAGGTCACCCACACAGTCGAACCGATCTGCAGTTTTTTGGAAAATTAATGCATCAAAAACACTGAGAAGAGCGGGATCGTGTATGGAACCGGACATAAATTTCACCAATCGCTGACAATGACGAGGGGATGAGAGAATCTGGTTGAATGTACCGAGGAATACCTACCGGTTGCTTTTTATTTCATCCACGCCTGTCTTCAGAATTTCAGCATCGCCTCGGATAACGCCGAAAACGCCGCCTCGACACCTTCGCCGGTTTTTGCGCTAACCATGGATACAAAACAGGCTTGGTCACTGAGATCAGAAACCATGGGACACTCCACCACCCACTCGTCCACCAAATCATGTTTATTGAGCAGGAGGACAAAGGGAACAGGACCGATGGTCTTCTGGGCTAAGTCATGTAACTTGCAGGCCACATCAACCGTTTCTTTCCTGGTTCCATCAATGACCAGGATATATCCCGATGAACCTTGCAAATACGACGCCCGAACCTTTTGGAAGTCATCGTCGCCATAGAGATCCCAAAGGACCAGCAGGAGTTCTTTCCCCTGCACCGACAAAGATTTTTTATCAATCTTGACGCCAACGGTGGTGAGATATTTATCGGAAAAAATACCGGATACCAATCGTTTCACCAGGCTTGTTTTCCCGACGGCAAACCCACCCAACATACAAATTTTTTTCTGAATCACCGTCCAGTCCTCGCTCCCACTTCCCTGGTCTGGGTTATCTTGGGTTCCACAACCTTGAATGACACTCGCCGACTGGCAGAATACCCCTGTCCTTCCGCGGCAACAGATTCCACATCGGGGTCAACCCCTTTACCGATGGCTGACAGTTTTAATACTTGAAAAGGGGACTCACTGAGGATTTCCAGAACTTTTTGGGCTCGCATTTCACTCAGTGAAACATTGGTTGATTGAGAGCCCACAGGACTGGAATACCCCATGAGATAGATAGAGGGTTCCCGACCTAGCTGCATGGCTTTCTTATCCAATTCCTGAAGAATGTGTTTGACTTGCTGAATTTTTACCAATTCACGATCCGTCAACCTTCCCTGACCTGCCAAAAACAAAATCGTTTGCCCTTCCAGGTCCTCTCGAAGTGTTTCAAATTGTTTCACATCTGTGTCGATGAGACGTTCCATGCTCACTTCTGTGATCCCTGGAATACTGAAGTGGGCTTGGTCAACTCTCGTCATCCATGCATGCGAACTTTTCCCCATCAGCATCAACCGGTCCCCATCAAGACTGACCGATACGGATTCGGGTGGCTGCAATACCTTTAACGCGCGCGTATATACCATCTCCGGGGTTAAGGCGATAAACGGTTCAAAGTGAAAACCGGCCGCATGGGGAGGATATCCCACCTCTTCCAGCAACCGTTCTGGGTCAACAGCCAGAGGGTCCCTCAATCCGTGGAACACCCTTCGCCCCCCTTCCTCCTGAATGGAAGTCACCACAATACCCGGCTCAGCAGCAATGCGCTTCAACAACTCAGTCCACTGTTGATGATTGAGAGAAGCCTGATAGGCCCACCATCCCAAAAGGGCCAGGAGAAGAACACTTAACACCCAAAATGCGACCGGAAGGCCTTTTCGTTTTTTCACGAATTGTGCTTGGAGGCAATCTTCCAAAAACGGTCTGGTCTCTAAAAATACAGAGTCATCACCTTGGAAATGCTGTAGTGACTCCGAGTATTGAGCATGAATGGACTCGAGGGTATTTTGAAGAACATCCCGCAATTTTACCGGTGGAGCTCCTCGAATCACTGTCGCCAAAATAGCGGCGGACCCCTGTTCTATCCAGACAGTCAAATCGCCAATCCTGAGCGACTCCAAACCTTCATCCTGACTTTGCTGAAACGAATCCCTCACAAAATCTTGAATGGCCGTCAACATGCCAGAAATTGCCGCTTCCCCTTGGCTGGAAATCCCTTCGGCCATCACATGATTGAGTAACAATCCCGTTTTTTTATGTATCAAAAACACTTGTTCCACTCTAAACTGAAGGGTATGCAACAACACCACTTCCACAAAGGGTCTTCCTGTTTTCCAGGCCTCCCAACGCCACTGGAGTCCTTGCCAGGACATACTATATTCCAACGTCTGGTTGAGAGATTGGAGCATTTCCCGCATTGCCCGAGAAATGGCTTTTCGAATGGCGGATCCCAAGATGGGGGCGAGGGAATCACTAATGAGCTGGGGAGATTGTTTGATGGAAAGAGCCAAAGCTTCTTGTGTAATCGGGAGCATAGAAGCCAATAATCGATTATCCTGCCGAGCTCGAAGGCGAATGGCATCTGGCAGGACACGACTCACTTCCTGCGGCCCTACCACGAACGTATCCAGCCGTTGTCGTAAACGATCTAATTGAACTTGCTCGGGAGACAACAACAACCGGCGAAGGGCGGAAAAATCTTCAGACCCTCCTTTGTCATATTCCGATGGTGGACTAATAGGAGACGAACGACGCGTACGTTCCATAATTGGCTTTCAGGGGGAAGCTGACATTTTTCTGATAGTGGGAGGGGAAAAAAACACGTGTAATTGATCGTCTGCCTTCAGCATGGGAGGGTCACCCCAAGGAGCAAGTATTTAAGGCTTCATGATTGGGTCTCAGTCTCCTTGGCCCCCACTTTGAGGCGCAACGCTACTTCCATCAACATTTCGGCCAATACGGCCCGATCGGTTTTCTCAACCTTCAACGCATTGACCGCTTGTTGGAATTGAGACTCCATTCGACTCATCGCCTCCTGATCCTGCTCAATGAGCTCATGTTTTTGCTGCTGCATTTCTGTGCCCATCGCCTGAAATTGATTCGAAGCGTGCTCCGTTAATTCCAAGATCCGTTTACTGACTTGAGTTTCAACGGCCTTGACTGTTTGCCCCATATCTTGAATGGTGGAAGCGCGTCGATCCTGTTCCTGCTCTAATTTCCCGACTAACCCTTGGATTTCCTGATTCATTTGCGTTTTCAGATCCTCAACAGACTGGGTAAGATCCTCCCGTAGGCGACCGCTTTCCTGTAATAACCGATTTTCCAACACAGCAAACCGTTTCTCAATTTCCCGACTTTGGGCCCCGAAGAGAATATCCCTAACCTTATCCAGGCTTCCTTCTTCCGACTGAGCCTCCCATTCTCTTTCTTGGGAAGACGAAGTTTCCTGAGAGGAACTCGAGACTTCATAGGCCACCGTTTTGGGTGTTTTTTTCGAGGGTTCAATCACACTCATACTCCTCACTCCACTAGGTAGGTCAATAACTTCTACGTATTAGGGAACACCCCCTAAGCGGAGCTATCCTAACATTGGCAAAAAAAGGGAACAAGACGCCCACCCGTTCAAATACACAGATAGAATTTCATCCTTAGATTAGATTTAGTGTAAAAGAGTCAAAATCTCGTTCCACTTTTTTAGTAACGTTATAAGGAAGAAACGGCCATTCCCATTTAGAACTAAACCTCCAATTCTTAATTTCAAATTTAGCATGAATGCACAATAAATTCATGCACTTAGATCAAAAAATATTAATGATCACATCAACAAGAACAGAAGAAAAATTTACGCGTTGGAAGCTTCCAAAGCTAGTCCAAACATAGAAACTCTTTATAGATAGAACGTGAGGGTAAAACCACGATACAGGGAGGAGTAGAAAAGGAATTCGGAAATGGTACGGGGTTGGATTTGTCTTTTTACTTACTAATCTTTTTCCGGCTCGGCATTCCCATGTTTATGCGTGACTCGATCTTCGTCAAACATATCGGCCATTTCTTGAGCCATCACATCATTATCATGAGGGAGAGACACCACAGACAATTCTTTTTTTATTTTTTTGGGAGAGACGGCCTTGGGATCTTTGGCGCCGGCTTCTTCAGAATCGTTGGGTTCTTCAGACGTCTTATCGTGATCCATGATGACAATCTCCTCTACGATGATTATTCAAACGATTCCAAATGTGACCGCTCAGGAAACTTGAGCTGACAATCGGGACAGGTGACAAAATAGACCGATTCACGAACCGAGAGCACGGCTCTAAAGTCCAGGGACACCCCGCGATGTCGACAGGATTGACAGGGAATTTCTTTAAGATGATAAGGAATATCCGGCTGTGTTTGTAAATAAAACTCCATATCCGTATGAACGGGAAACATATAGTGACACCCGATACAAATCGCTTTCCATTCCCCATCACCTGTCACAGTTCGGGAGTCGATTCCAAAACGGTTGGCCTTGCAAATAGGACACTTCACTTCCCCTAACCGTTCTTCAACCTGCTTGACGCTTAATTGTGTCATTCTTCTTCCTTATCCACGCTGTTGAGCATGTCCCTTTCAAAGTATAGGCTTCTTCCCAGAGATCCCGCAACAAAACGCTCCACATTCTCTTCACACACCAGGCTTCCCGTTCAGGGCTTGGCTCAGTCCAATCTCATCACACTTGAACCGGAGTTCATTGGCTTGACCAATAGATACCTCACCCAAAAATGAAAATGGCAATACCCAGTGCCACTTCTAATCTGATACAACCTTCCATACCATCAAGGAAGAACTTAACCACGCGCGCTCAACTCTTCTCATTTTTCCACGACACCTTCCATGCCCGAGCTCCCTGAAATTGAAGTCATTCTCAACCAGCTGAACCGGCATGTCCTGGGTGGAACCATTGAAACGCTCACCATTCACCGTTCGGATATTGTGCGCAAAGGGCATGACCTCATTCCCTGGTTTCAGCGGTCCACGATCACCGATATCGCCCGGAAAGGCAAATGTGTGATCTTTACCTGCCATCGATCCAAAGAAACCCGGTATCTGCTTTCGGAACAGGGGATGACCGGACTCTGGTTTTTCAATCCCGCCCTGGCCTCATCCCCTCAACACATCCATTGCCGCATCGGGCTTTCCGGCGCTCAGGCCACTGAACTGCATTACTGGAATCCCCGACGGTTTGGCCGGCTCTGGCTGTTCGCACAACCGGAATTGGAAGCCTTCATGCAACGCCGATTCGGCTCTGACGCCCTGGATATAGGAGAACAACCCTTTATCAAGCTCATTCAAAGCTGTCGGGGCCGACTGAAACCATTTCTCCTCGATCAACATCGCCTCGCCGGGATTGGAAACATCTACGCCAATGAAATCTTGTTTCGCGCCAGAGTGCACCCACAGGCGCACGGCCATCGGCTGGGAGTCCCAGCCTGTCAACGGCTCTATCGCACCATGCACACCGTGTTACGGGATGCCATTGCCGCTGGAGGGTCTTCCATCAGAGATTTTCGTGCTCCGGATGGATCACGCGGACACTTCCAGGAAGCGCATCAGGTCTACCAGAAGGCAGGATTGCCGTGCTCGCATGGATGTCCAACCCTGATCACCCGCATGCAGAGTGAGCGCAGCTCGTTTTATTGTTCGACCTGCCAAAAGAGACGGTAGTCTCCCAATTCGTTCCTTGAGCCAACCTGAAACCTTTGTTAGAATAAAAAGATAAAATGACTCGCTACTGACGAGGAGGGTAATGAGAATACTACGTGCGAAAATTTAAACTACGAGAAGGGGTCGATTTAGCCAATCTTTTCGGCCCGCACGATCTGCACCTCAAAATGATCGAAGGGGAACTCCAGGTCCGAATGGCGGCTCGGGGCGATGAGATCACCCTTCATGGTCAACCAGAGTCAGTTCTGCGGGCCGAACACATTTTGCGGGAATTAGCCGATTGGACCCGAACCTATTACGAATTGAAACCTGACGATATTTCACGAGCCATTCTGGCCACAGAAGAACAGTGTGACATTCCACTCAAACCCTATACCGTTTCGGCGAGCGCGCTTCCGACGAAAAAAGGAAACGTCAATCCGAAAACTCCCAATCAACAGGCCTATCTCGAAGCCATTAACCAGTCAGATCTTGTCATAGCCATTGGACCGGCCGGAACAGGGAAAACCTATTTGGCCATGGCCATGGCGCTCGCAGCCCTCACGCATAAACAGGTGAGTCGCATCATCCTCGCACGGCCGGCTGTGGAGGCAGGGGAACATCTCGGCTTTCTCCCAGGAGACCTCTTCGCCAAAGTGCACCCCTATTTACGCCCCTTGTACGATGCGTTGTACACCATGATGGACATTGATCGGGCCAATCGGCTCATCGAACGTGGCGAAATTGAAATCGCTCCCCTGGCGTTTATGCGGGGGCGAACGCTCGACGATGCCTTTGTCATCCTGGATGAAGCGCAAAACACCACCACCGAACAAATGAAAATGTTTTTGACGAGGCTCGGACTCAATTCCAAAGCGATTGTGACCGGTGATGTCACCCAAATCGATCTCCCCGATTCGCAGAAATCAGGATTAGCGCAGATTGCTGATATTCTCCTCAATATCGACGGAATCCAATTTGTGTATTTTTCCGAACAAGATGTTGTCCGGCATCGGTTAGTCAAAGAAATTATTAAAGCGTACGATCGGTTTGAACATCCCTCTCCCAACAGCCTGAGTCAGACTTCATCTGCCTCCTCACCGGTATCGCCCAGCCCTCGTTCAGGATCGGACACCAATGGCCAGGGGCCAACGCGGTAAGACCTGATGGCCGTGTGGCTCAGTTCTCACCTCCGGCGAATATCCGTTCGCCCCACAACCGTCCGCCGACTGACCCAAGCCGTCTTACAACAGGCAGGGTATCCTTCGGCCAACCTGAGTCTGACCTTCGTCGGCAAGACTCGCATGCAGAACCTCAACCGGACGTATCGGCAGCGCGACTATGCCACCGATGTGCTAGCCTTCCCGATGCAGGATGCCTTACAGTCGCCACTGGCATTCGTGGGAGATGTCGTGATTTGTGTGCCCGTGGCACTCGCCCAAGCCTCACGGTTTGGCAACACCGCCGATGAAGAAATCCTGCGTTTACTCATCCATGGCACCCTTCACCTCCTGGGGTATGACCATGAAACGACCGAACGGGAAGCCAAACGGATGAAGCGAAAAGAGCACACGATTTTCCGCCGTCTTTCACCTGCTCCCCGTCTTCTCGCATCACGAAAGCCATGGATCACTCAATTGCCGTGATATTCGGGTACATAAACAATGAAATGGATTGAACGTCTTCAGAATGGATTAGCAAAAACACGCCAGTCCGTGCAAAAGTCATTGCGTCAACTGGGGCGGGGGCACCTGGATCCCGTCGCCCTGGAAGATGTCGAAGCCAGTCTCCTGGAAGCCGATGTCGGCATACACACCGTCGAGCGATTTCTTGAGATGGTCAAAGATCAAACACGGGTGTTCAGTGCGACCGATCCGACAGCGATCCTCCATACTCTCCTCATGGACATTCTTCGTAAGGGCGAGACCGAACCGCTGGAACAACTCATTCGACGCGGCCCTCGTCCCTTTATTATCTTGACAATAGGCATCAACGGTGTCGGCAAAACCACGACCATTGCCAAACTCGGGCATCGGTTGAAACAACAAGGGTTACACACACTCTTTGTCGCCGGCGACACCTTCCGGGCTGCTGCGATTGAACAATTAGATATTTGGGGGAAGCGCACAGGCATCGAGGTAATCAAGCAGAAGCAGGGCTCCGATCCTGCCGCCGTGGTATTTGATGGCATGGTTGCCGCAAAGGCTCGAAATGTGGATGTCGTCCTCATCGATACCGCCGGACGGCTGCACACCAAAATCAATTTGATGGATGAATTGAAAAAGATCAAACGAATCATTGCGCGGGAAATGCCCGGCGCCCCCCACGAAACCCTCCTCGTCCTGGATGGCACGCTGGGGCAGAATGCCATTGCACAAGCCCGACAATTTCATGAGTCACTCGGCGTCACCGGATTAGCCTTGACCAAACTGGATGGAACCTCCAAAGGCGGAGTGGTCGTGGCGATCGTAGACGAACTCAATCTTCCCATTCGTTTGATAGGTGTGGGGGAAGGAGAAGCGGACCTCCAGGATTTTAAGGCTTCGGCGTTTGTCGAGGCTTTAGTCCCTACAGAAACCCCACCGGCCTAACACCGCGCAACGCTCTTCCTCCACACAACATTCTAGCGGAGAAAGAAACGATATTCTGACATTGAGGGACAGTTGAATATTTCTCATATTTTACCTTTTCATCACGATATGAGTGACAGAACCCCGCATGGGGAATGATAAGGGAGTGTTCAAAAAGCATGCCCTGAGTCTGTCCGAAGGGGCTCGTCCAGTCCTGTCCTGAGGCCTTTCGAAGGGAAGGCCGCAGCCGCTTGGGCGAGCGGAGCGTACGGAGGAGTAGGTGAGCACGACCAGACGACGAGAACGCATCGCTACAAGCATCCCGAAGGGTGCAACACTTGTTTTCAACGCTCCCATTGAACAAGGAAATTGTCTTGTGAGTTTCGTTTACCCTATCCTTCCTCCAGCTATACGGGTCTCACCATCTTTTCTAGTATTGGCACTCCTGTGCGTGGCGATGGCGAGTCCACTCCAGGCCAACACCTTAACGCCCATTCACCATGCATTACACATTGAACTGAATCCCGACACCCATGCCATCACCGGATTGGACAGCATCCATCTTCCACCGTCACATCGCGTCAACTCATCCGTCTCATTCATCCTGAATCCTCAACTCACGATCGATCGAGTCGAGTTCAACGGCCAATCGCTTCCAGTACCTCACCCCTCTGAAGCCTCGACCCTGCAGCCGCCGTCAACTCGTCGGGCTATAGAAATAGCCTTACCTCCCCTCGACGATCCAGACCGACCGGCGATCCTGGCTCTTACGTACCACGGGCTAATTGATGATTCTCCAAAAGCCTCCGGTGGCCTTCGCTTTGTCAAACCGGATGACACCAACGGACATATTGGACCCAACGGCATCTATTTGACCTATGAAACATTCTGGTATCCCACATGGGAACAAACCCTCTCGACGTTTGATCTCACCCTCAGCATCCCTTCAGACTGGGAAGCCATCACCCAAGGCCGGGAAGTTGCCAATACCGTGACTGACGGGCGCCGAACCACCCAATGGACAGTGAATCTGCCAAGTGAAGCCCTGACGCTGGCCGCCAATCATTTTGTGGTGAATAAGCAGGAATGGAAGGGCATTCAACTCGCCACCTATCTCTTTCCTGAAGACGCGCATTTAGCCTCGCAATACCTAGACGCAACCATCGACTACCTTCAGATGTATACCGATCTCTTGGGTCCTTACCCGTTTACAAAATTTGCTGTTGTAGAAAACTTTTTCCCAAGCGGACTTGGACTCCCCTCGTTCACCTTGTTAGGCGAGGGGGTGGTGCGGCGCGGATATACCCAACCCTATTCTCTTGGCCATGAAATTGTGCATTCCTGGTTCGGGAATTCCGTCTTCAATGACTTTGCACAAGGCAATTGGGTGGAAGGGCTCACCACCTATCTCTCCAATTACTATTATGACGAAGCCACGGGCCATCAGCAGGAGGCCTTCAACACCCGACGCCGGATGGTCTACGAATATAATCTGTATGCGGAGCCGGACCAGGAGTATCCGGTGCGGGCATTTCACCACAAAGAAACCCGCATGGATAATGCCATTGGATACCAAAAAACAGCCCTGGCATTTCATATGCTCCGTCAGGAAATGGGAGACGTGGCATTTTTCAAGGGTGTTCGCCGGATTATTCAGGAAGGGACGGGAACCTACCTGGAGTGGAACGATCTTCTCCGGATATTTTCGAAAACGGCGAAAAGAGACCTCGACTGGTTCTTTCAACAATGGATCGATCGACCGGGCGCGCCAAGGGTGACCATCCAGGATATCATGGTCCATGAGGATCCTGCGCAACAGGGACAGCTCACGATGACCGGAACAATCCTGCAGGCCGAACCCACATTCGTCATCCACCTTCCTATCCACGTCAGTCTGCAGGGAGGACTCACCTATGACACCGTCCTCAACGTGAATCAGTCCGCGCAATCGTTCATGCTTCATCTCCCGGCAATGCCAACCTCAATCGCGATTGATCCCGAGCACCAGATGCTACTCCGCCTTCAACGCGCACAACTTCCGCCCATGCTGAATAGGTGGGAAACCGACACCCGTCGAATTCTCATCCGACCCGAAACCATGACACAGGATGAGGCGCAAAGCCTGGAGGAGCTGTTTCAACGTCTGGAGGGACAATCCGGCATCGAGACCATCCAAACAGAGGATCCGGTCATTTCCGAATCAGCCTCATACCTGGTCATCGGACCCCCTGCCCGTCGTCTATTGGAATCCGGGTCCTTCGCGCATTGCGACCAACACCTGGACATCCAATCAGGGCGCATCTCCATCAATGAACAGACGTTCGAGGGCCCGGAGATGGCCTTCCTCATTTCCTGCCCTCACCCTCGGGGAGCCGAACATACCGTCACATTCTTTTTCGGATGGTCTCCCGAAGCGGTCAGACCCGTTTCACGACTGTTGTTTTTTTACGGGTGGGATAGTTATCTTGTGTTCAAGCAAGGGAAAGTGATTGCCCGCGGGATGTTTCAGCCCGTACACTCTTCATCAGAAATTATTCTTCCTTCACCGTGAGGTTCATGAATGCATCCGACCTTCTCTATTCAACTATTCAAGGCATCGATACGATTGGTCCTCCTGTTGAGCCTGCTGGCCTCATTCCTCGTGTGGAATCCCGCCTGGGCCGGGGACCCACCAAAAAAGGGGAATCAACCTGAACCTCATTTAGCCAATATCCGACAGCTCACGTTTTCAGGAAAAAATGCGGAAGCCTATTTCTCGCCGGATGGCTACAAACTCGTGTATCAATCCACATTAGAACCGGACGGGAAAACACTGCGATCCTGCTATCAAATCTATACGATGAATCTGGATGGCTCGAGCGTACGCCGCGTCAGTACGGGCCTTGGCGGCACCACCTGTGGCTATTTTTTCCCGGGAAACCGACGGATCTTATATTCCTCAACCCATTTAACCAACTCCTACTGCCCGCCCCAACTTCCACGCACGGAACATTACCGATGGGCCCTGGACAATTATGATATTTTTTCCGCAAATGTGGCCGGCACGGATTTACAACGATTGACTTCGGCACCAGGCTACGATGCCGAAGCCACCATCTCACCAAATGGCCGAACCATTGTGTTTACTTCCACCCGCGATGGTGATTTGGATCTCTATTCGATGGATATCGACGGAACGGACATCAGACGATTGACCGAAGAGGTGGGCTACGATGGCGGGGCATTTTTTTCCCCCGACAACAAACGGATTGTCTATCGTGCCCATCATCCCAAAGCCGAGGCTGAGGTAAAGGCCTATCGTGAGCTATTGGCGCAGAATCAAGTTGAACCGTCAAATTTAGAAATCTTCATCATGAATGCTGATGGCTCAAATAAAACACAGGTGACGCACAACGGGCGATCCAACTTTGCCCCGTTTTTCCTTCCTGATGGCAAACGAATTATCTATTCTTCAAACGTGTCGACACCGCCCGATCATCAGGGGCGTCCATCGTTTCACTTGCATGTCATCAATGAAGATGGCACTCACCCCGAACAAATTACCTTCAATGGGCACTTCAATAGTTTCCCCATGTTCTCGCCTGACGGGAAGCAAGTGGTGTGGTCGTCGGATCGGAATGCCGTCAATCCAAAAGAATTCAACATCTTTCTCGCAGACTGGGTGCCCTAAGCTGACGGATGTCATATGCACCGGGCGCGTTGATTCGTCGCCGGCATCTTCCCTGGTCTGAAGAGAGGATGAAGGAGGGGAAGAATTTCCATAGACGGAAGAGAAAATTTGACCGAGTCTGTTAACGAATCCCATTCCCCAATCCTGTGACCGACCAACCACCCGCACCTCCTTCACCTCGACGGCCGCAGGTTCTCATCCGCCAGACTCCTCTCGTGATATTCGGACTATCCGGCCTCCTCTTCCTTGGCCTATTCTCTTCCCTTGCGCTGGTGGATAGTCAGACCCTCCAGATCGTGCACAGCTTCACGCATCCTGCCATCGACTACATTGGCAATGCGGGAAATCGATTAGGAGACGGGCTCACCCTGGTGCTCATTTCATTGGGAATTGGTGCCGTGGGATTCCGGCTGGGATGGCCTACCTGGAAGTCCGCATGTATTCATACCTTGCTCGCTCACGGAGTGGCCGGACTCTTCGCACAACTCTTGAAACATACAATCGGGCGCCCTCGCCCCAGACTCTTGCACGGCCAGGACTGGGAAATTGCTCCATCCTTTGAAAGTGGATTTGACTCCTTCCCGTCCGGTCATACCACCGCATCGTTTGCCGTAGCCACAGTCCTGGCCTACCATTTCCCAAAAGGCAAAATGCTGTGGTTCGGGTTGGCGACGTTCATTGGAATCTCCCGTGTCATCAAAGGCTCCCATTTTCCTACGGATGTCCTTGGCGGTTTGCTGCTGGGAATCGCCACAGGACTGGCCATCGTCCATGCTCCTCACACATTAAAGAAGGCCTCTCAACACACCCTCGCACATGGTCTCCCCTGGCTGGTCACGGCCTTCGGCCTCACGTGGATTCTTGTTCCGCACCCAGGCATTGAGTTGGAGCCCAACATGTCGCTCTTCGCAGGCCTGATGCTATTGATGGTGGGATTAGGATTGCGGGTATGGTGGATACGGGAATGTTCAGCGCTCAATCCACCTTCTGCGCTGAATGTACCAACCTGGCCCCGCCTACTGATGGGCCTCGGCCTGGCAACAAGCACAGGCAGTTTGATTATTGTGGGATCCAGTGTCTTGGCAGGAATCGTCTGGTGGATAGGGAATCCACTCAATCACTCGCATCAAAATGGGGTAGGCTCAGACCATTGGCTTAGTCTAAATCCCATCTGGACCGAAACGACATTAGGAATCGCCATGTTTGTCATGGCTCTCCTGACCTTCTCCATCCGATCTCAGCTTCTCATCTTCTAGCCCCGTTCCGGCTAAAATAATCACAGATTTCCCGACGAATAATGAGGGGCTTTTCGTCTTCTAAGGAAATTCTTTATCGTATGTTCAGGTTTTTAGATTCTTCCGGATTTTCCATCGACAACTGGCAACTGGAGGATCTCACAGACCATTGCTTCACCTTTCACTTGAAACTCGTCTCCCCAACCGTTATAAAAGTAAATTGTTTGCCGTTTACCCCGTAACCAAAAAATTAGACAAGAATGTAAGGATGATGAATATGAACCAACCAACGACACCTCTATTACAACCATTCAATAGGACAAAGCCTTTTTGCCTCCTGCTTGTCTATCTTCTCGCAAGTCTGACCGCAAGCTGCGCACACCAACCATGGGACATCAACAGGTATATTCTAGCCCTTGAACGCCCCGAACGTGATCAGTACCAACAACCCGAAAAAGTCATCGAAACACTGAACCTCACTCCTGGCATGATGGTGATTGATATCGGGGCAGGCTCGGGCTATTTCACTCGCCGCCTGGCAGAAGCGGTGGGAGACAAGGGGCGGGTCATCGCCATCGATGTCGAACAGAAAATGTTGAATTACAACAAACGGGAGTTGGAAAAACTTGGGCTCGCCAATAGAGTCCGTTTTATTCTGGCCGAATCAGAAGGTCCCACATTTTCCGGGAACAACTCAGACATCGTGTTCTTGTGCGACGTCTATCATCACTTAGAGGACCAGGTCGACTATCTGGCCAACACCAAGCCCGCGCTCAAACCAAACGGCCGTGTGGTCATCATCGACTACTACGCCGACGAGCGGTCGGGCACACTCGGCTTCTCCAAACAACACCTAGTTTCAAAAGAACAAGTCATCAAGGATATGGAACAAGCCGGCTTTACCTTCTCCAAAGAACACACCTTCCTCCCCCGCCAATACTTCTTGGAATTTGTCCCCAAAAAAGTGATGCCCCCCTTGCAATCAAAAAATTAGCTTGATGCTTGATTGCAAGATCTAACCCCATTTTTGGGATCAGCCCGAGCACAGCGTAACTGTCTCCTGTATATTGGTGCAGCTATCTATCGCTTGGGGTAAGTTGCCCCTGGTGCTATGGAGCGACGTTGTTAGCCATAAGATCTACGGCTAATGGCATATGGTCACTAAATTCTAGCCAATCAGAAGGAGAGCCGATTTCAATTATCGAATCACGCATCATATCTCTTGAAGTAAAGAACC
>Ga0224497_10001565_pt1 | contig 14442 bp, 11 predicted proteins | sample SF_Jul11_sed_USG_4_FD_167970 | JGI IMG/M metagenome (GOLD analysis project Ga0224497, IMG submission 167970) | Sediment microbial communities from San Francisco Bay, California, United States - SF_Jul11_sed_USGS_13 | ecosystem: Environmental > Aquatic > Marine > Sediment | place: USA... | reverse complement strand
GCCACCTCAGGCTTCCGACTCCCGGTATTTAGTGTGAGGGAAAGTTCCTTCGCAATCTGCTCGCTTATCTCATCCTGCAGCGAGAATAGATCCGAATATCTTTTGTCGAACTTCCCCGTCCATATCTGCCGCTTCTCATCGACACTGTAGAGCCGCACGATCGTTCTGACCATATCGCCTTCAGTTTGAACTGTGCCGTCAACAACAACGTCAACGTCCAAACTTTTCCCTAGTTCAAACAGATTCCTACGCTCGCTCGACGAATAACGGATGATTGAACCCGTCGGAGTAACAACCAAATTATCGGATTCGCCGAGTTTTGAGATCAGTATGTCTGCGATGCCCAAGCCCAGTTTCTCATCTTTTTCATTCCCGATCTGGGTTAAGGGCAACACCGCGATCGATTCGATTTTTTTGGGTTCAGCGATTTCGTTAGTGCTAAGAAAATATCCAAGAGACACAATGGAAATCAAAGATACCAGCAACACGACAAAGACTTTCATCCTGTTTGCATTTCCAAATCCCTTGATCATTCTGTAAACGGCTTCGCTCGATTCTCCGGTTGAAACTGCGCCGTTCATTGACGCCGGTACCGTTTGGTCTATCATCTGGTTCTCCGGATAGACCTCCTCAACTTCCGCTACGAAACAATACCCTTCTTTCGAAACCGTTTTGATAAACATGTCGCCCTCGCTGTCATTCCCGAGTGTTTTGCGCAAAATATAGACATATTGCATCAGAGTCTTTTCTTCGACATTCACTCCATTCCAGAGACTCTCAATCAAATAGTCTTTGCGCAGGAGTTCTCCCTGGTTTTCAACAAAGAAACGCAAGACTTCGAGTGTCTTTTTGGTTGCTTTGATCTCGGTTTCTCCTCGCAAGAGCCGACATCCTTTGAGATCGAGCCGATATCCCCCGAAGTCATAGAATTCTATTTTTCCGCGTTCCATCGATATCCTCCTGACTGACTTTGCCCATAAACCTCATTATGAAGAATACACACAATTAGGCACTATCTGGCAAAACTTTCGTGTTGTTAGACGCCTACGAACTTGAAAACCGTGCAACCCCAACTGGTCACCGATTATAAAGGCAATGTATTAAGGTCAGAAGAGCCCCAATTTGATGGGGTCTAATACTGAATTTGAAAATTTGGAAAATTCTTGAATCACATTTGGAACGGCATTGCAGAAAACCATGATATAAAATTGCGGGACTGCGGAATATGTTTGAGAGGTAAGCTTTTGTGACACAGACGATTGCGTGGCTTAAGGCCATATGCGTAAACCGTTCGGCGAAGGTTCCGCATTTTTATGTAACGGAGGAATTAATGAAAGCATTCCGCAGGATCTTCTTACAAAGAGCCCGTCAGCGGCTTCTGTCGCGAACGGCAGTTGGACTGATTTGCACTTTATTTTTAACAGAGGCACCTGCCGCGGGGATCCAAAACGAACGTAAGAACGATTTAAAGCCGGCGTCCGTCAACTCAACTGGGCGATTTGTGAGCTCCTCCGGCAAACCGCGACTCATAGCACCAAAGAGCATAACCATTGGAGAGTCACCAGGTATTCACGCAGCCGATCTTACACCGGGAAATGTCTATCAAATAGTAGCCGAAATGCGGGATGTTATTGGTCGCAATTGGAGATCAAGCGCTGATTTTCGAGCCGGGGCAAACGGCGTTATCGATCTTGAGGATGATCCGCCGATTCAAGGATCTTACAATGGTCGCGACATGTTCGGGCTGCTTTGGTCAATGAAAATGCTGCCGCAACCTGATGGAAGCAAACCGCTCGATCCTCCGCTTGATTACAACGAAATAACTTATCAGCTCTCTGCGAACAAACAGCTAGTATCGAGCACTTCAACTAAGCAGTGGATCATCCCACCCGGCTTGAAATCAGAAAGAACCGCCGACGGCATCATAGGAGAGATATTTTCAACCGCTGATTCATCCGGATCGCGTCCCGGGATCCTGTTGCTGGGTGGATCCGGCGGCGGAATGAACTGGGCCCGCCGGCAGGCCGCTCTGCTTGCGAACGAAGGCTATGTGGCGATGGCGCTCGCGTATTTCAATGCGGAGGGCCTGGAAAAACATTTGGCGCAGATCCCGCTGGAATATGTTGACAAGGCACTGAACATTTTGATCAATCACCGCGGCACCGACAGAAAACGAATCGCAATTATGGGATATTCGAAGGGAGCGGAGCTTGCTTTGTTAATGGGATCGCGCCGCAATGATGTCAGCACGATAGTTGCATATGCTCCGGCCTCCGCGGTTTTCCAGGGTTTTAAGCCTCCAAAATATCCGGTTATTTCGAGTTGGTCTTTTGGCGGAGAGGATTGGCCATTCGTACCGAACGCTTATGATAAGCAATTCTTCGAGACTAACGATGGAATGTATCTCTGGTACAGAACACTGAAGCAGTACGACAAAATGGAGGCCGCGGCCATACCGATTGAAAAAGTAAGCGGAAGAATCATGTTGATTTCAGGGGCGAAGGATACGATTTGGCCGTCTACATTGATGGGGGAACAAATGGTCGGACGCCTTCGCATCCTGGGTCTGAAAGCGAAACTCACTCATCTGGTTTTTGGCGATGCCGGACACGGAATCGCAGCCCCACCCGGTGAGCCGCTAACCCGTGTAGCCAAATCTCTTGGCGGTACGCCCCACGGAAATGCGACGGCGCGCCGTGAAGGATGGCGACAGATAAAGGAATTTTTGTCTAAGGAATTAGGAAAGACATAAGGCTTTTCTCTGAAAAACTTAGGGTCATCTACCTGCGTCCGGCACCTGTTTAAATTTTGAGAAGGAAGCGTATTAAAAACCAATTATATCGAAGTTCTGCGCTCCGTTTTTACTGATTCTCTGTCTTTTGCCACAGATCGGCTTCTCGTACTCAAGATCGGATGCACAGAACATTGCGATTACGAATGTAACCGTAGTTCCAATGGATTCTGAACGAATCGTTGAGAATCAAACAGTGATAATTCGCAATGGCAGCATCACTGCTATCGGCTCGTCCGATGACTTAATCCCGCCTCAGGATTCACAGGTTGTAAGCGGTGCTGGAAAATACTTGATTCCGGGGCTGTTTGATATGCATATCCATATCGAGCAAGGTCGTGAAAGATCTCTCGCATTGTACATTGCAAACGGGGTCACATCGGTACGAAATATGAGCGGGAGCCCTTGGCATCTGGAGCTTAGCAGGCGTATCAAAATCAATGAGATCAAAGGTCAGAGTTTTTTACTACCAGCCCCAACACCTTTGGAGCACGGCTCAAAAATACTCCTGAAGCTGCCGAAAAGTTTGTTGTGGAACAAAAAAAGGCGGGCTACGATTCAGTAAAGATGTACGGTACGCGACCGGACTATGCAATGAGCAAGGAGACGTATCATCGATTCATCGCAACCGCGAAAAGACTTAACATGCGGGTTGTCGGTCACACCCCGAGGGGACTGCCATTTCAAAGCGTATTGGATGAAGGACAAAGCTCGGTCGATCACGCAGAAGAGATCTACTATGTCTATACCCCAATTCTTGAGAAACTCGGTCCGGTAGCAGATTTTCAGTTTGGAAAATTATCTCTCGAGGAATACCGGAAATCGAACCCGAAGTTTCCTGATCTGGAAAAGGAGATTTTGCCGCTTGTAAAACAGCTGGCGAAAGACACGAAGCGATCCGATATTGTTCTTAGTCCGGGTCTGATCACTTACAAAAAAATTTGGCGGCAGATTACACCTCAGTATTCCGGGATGCTGAAGGACCCAAAGATGCAGTACATGTATCCGTTGTGGAGACTCTGGGTGAGTCCGGGCTTCAATTCTTATCGAGGCCGTTGGTCAGACCGGTTGGAGGAAATGGCGCCGGTGATCAAAAACACCTTCGAGATTCAAAAACTGATAGTTAACGAATTCAACATAGCCGGGATCCCGATAATGGCTGGAACAGATGCCACAAATCCCTTTGTAATCGAGGGCTTCTCGTTGCACGAGGAGTTGAAGGCATTGGTCGCAGCCGGTCTGACGCCTTATGAGGCATTAAAATCCGCCACCATCACGCCGGCCAGATTCTTGAATCTCGAGATGGAAATCGGAACAGTCGCAGTTGGAAAGAAAGCGGATTTGGTGCTTATCGATGGTAATCCCCTCGAGAGTATCGGAAATACCAACAGAATCAGCGGAGTATCGATTGCCGGAACCTGGCACTCAAAAGCAGATTTAGAAAAGTCGCTTGAAAATCTGGTCGATTCCTACAAACCGTTTTGGAATGCAATTGAAGGCTCGCGGGATTATTTTTCGAGTGGCGATGTGAAGAGCGCACTTGAGATTTACGCGCAACTCGACAACAAGACGGAAGAGATCGCGGGTTATTTTCGAACCACTGTAAATCGCCGTGGGTATCAATTGATTCGTCAGAAGAAACTGGAAGCCGCGAGGAAAGTATTCGAACTGAACGCGAAACATTTTCCGATGTCTGCAAACGTGTGGGACAGTTTGGCCGAAATATATATGCTGTTGGGCAACAAGACTTTGGCTATCAAATACTACGAGAAGTCCCTCAAACTCAACCCGAATAATTCGAACGCCGTTGAGCAACTAAAGTTGCTACGCTCAAAGTAATAAAGGGTATCGCTGAATCCGGTTGGTCGCGAAGTTTGATTTCTTTAAGGCTTTCAAACAAACGCAAAGAGACAGAATTGCGAAATCGGCTTTCTAAGCAGCGCAGAAGTAAACGGATCCGTTCATGGCCATCTCATCGGAATTTCTGGTTCCCGGGCGAGTTCGACAACGGTTCCGAATGTATATGTTGTTGATTGAACTACTCTTTACCTCAGACTCTAGACGTTTAAACTGGAGTTATAGCCGCTTCCAAATCCGTTTCCGCTTCATGAGCCGGACCTGTTTTTGCTCCTCAAGGCCCTTCCTTATGAACTCCTCCATTTGCGCTCCGCGAGCGACCGTCAGTTCAGGGGAGACATCTGTATAAAGCAGCGGAAAAGCATTTCCGATAATGATTTTCTCCAATATCTTTCTTTCCGATCTTTGAGGCAAAGTATGCGAAATTGTAGTTGATTGTTGCTGAATCGGGATAGCTGTCCAGCGCCAACTTGTACAGGCAGAAACGGTTTGTGTATTCGGGATCTTTTTTCCAGGCCAACCAGACAGGACTTTCGCTAATTCCATATTTAACCGGCCAGGTTTTAGGTTGTCACAAATACCCCGCAGTTGGTGTATTCATATAAAGATGACGGGGCTTTCCGATTTCCATATGGCTTTGTCTTTTCATGTACCGCCCTTTGTTTTTTTAAACTCCGCAGGAGACTCATAGCAATGTATAAACAACTCGTTATTGGTTTGATTTCAGCTTTGACGGTCTTCGGCTCTGCCGCTCTAGGTCGGAGTTTTGACGTTCGTGAACTTAGACCGCTTCGGAATGGGATCGATGCGTTAGAAACTGGTGATATCAGTTCGCGGGAAGCTGAGATCCTGATCGACAAGTATTTGAAGCCTTATGTTGAATGCGTAAGTTTCAGCGGCACTGTGATGGTTGTGCGCGGACAGACCGTCTTATTGAACAAGGGATACGGGATGTCGGTATACGAGCATAAGGTCGAGAATTCCGCGAACACAAAATATCAAATCGCTTCCCTGTCAAAATCATTCACGGTGGCAGCGATATTCCTGCTTGTAGAAAAAGGCAAACTGCGGCTCGATGATCCGGTAAGTCGATTCATCGCCGACTTTCCAGATGGCGATAAAATCACGATCAACCAGTTGCTGACACATACCTCCGGCCTTCCAAGATATGTTTTTCTCCCCGATTATCAAGATCGGTCGCAGAGGATGCACACAACAAAGGATCTGGTTGATTGGATTCGCGACAAAGAACGGTCAAGCTCGCCGGGTGAAAAATATGCCTATAGCAACGCTAATTATGCAATCCTCGCTCATATCATCGAGCGCGTCTCCGGTGAGAAATACGGTGATTTCCTCAGTCGGCATATTTTTGCCCCGCTGGGGCTGTCGGCAACCGGGCACCGGGCGGAAATTCACGCGCCGATCAAGGATATGGCTTTCGGTTATGTTCCTGTCGGGATAAAAGACCTTTATCATTCCCCGCACCACGACTACACGAGTTCTACCGGGGCCGGCTCTCTCTTTTCTACAACGGGGGATATCTACAAGTGGTTTAACGCGTGGCAGTCCGGTGAATTGCTGAATAAACAGACGAGAAAATTGATCACCGAAATGGTCGGATCCCCCATTGGCTATTCCTGGCACACGGAAAAGCGGGTAAACCGCGATGCCCTTGTGATGACTGGATGGGACGGGGTCGGTTTCGCGGCGCAGTTCCTATATTTTCCCGATGAGAAGCTAACCGTCATAGTGCTTTCAAACTTTAACATGAGCTCAATAACAGTGGAGATCGCGGACAATGTCGCTGCAATAGGATTTGGTGAAGCGTATCGGCCTCTGGAGCTACGAACGACAAGAATTTCGAGCAAAGATGAATTGCGGGAGTTGGCGGGGCTCTATCGTTTTGGCAAAGACTTCTATGTTCCGGACTCGACCATTCGGGTCGTCGAATCAGGCGGCAACCTTCTGGTTCCCGCCGAACCTCCTTTTCCCGAGGGCGGGCTCCTTCCGCTCAAAGACGGATCTTACATTCATCGGCAGCACTGGTTTCGCTTAAGTTTTAGGCGAGATGACTCCGGCAAGGTCACCGGAATGAAATACGGGGATTTTGAAGCAAAGAAAGAGACCTGAACGATCCACTGGTAACGCGAAAAGGCGTTCGACGCAGAAGGCGTCGAATACCATCGACATCAACTGCAATCGACACCTTTGGCGAGTGTGGACCCCTCTTTAAATTGCCCCTTGCCTTGGCTCGGGGTGCACATAAACCCTCCTGGCCTTTGGGGCCTGAGCCCCGGAAAACATGGATTTGACCTGCCCTCCAGCTAAAGCGGGAGGCAATCAGGAAACACATCAGTTTGAAGAATCAGCCGCGTCTTCCCCGGCTGTCGTGGACTCGTGCATCTTCAGTTTCCCGACCAGCGACGGAAGAATCTCGTTGACATCTCCCTCGATCCGCAGTGTCGCTACCCGGTCATGAGCCGTCTCGCCCCGGTTGATGACAACATACGGCGCACCCTTTTCAAGGACCACCAGCGGCACCGAGGCAGCCGGCTGAACCTCAAGAGTCGAGCCGACGGAGACCGCTAGATCAGCCCGCGCCGCAGCCGCAAAGGCTTTTTCGACTAGGCCTTGCGGCATCGCCTGTCCAAATGAGATCGTGGCGGATTTGAGATACCCGCCGCATTTACATACCGGGCACCTCCGTGTCCGTTTGAACTCTTCAAAGGCCGGCTCGGGACGTGACCGCTTCCCGCAGCTGACGCATTCAATCTCGCGGTTAGTGCCGTGCAGTTCGATAACTTTGGAATTTCCGGCGTACTGATGAAGGCCGTCGATGTTTTGGGTCACAAGCACCCTTACCTTTCCCATGCGTTCCAGATCGGCCAAGGCGCGATGCGCGGCATTGGGTTCGGCATCGCGAAATCCCTCGAAACCTTCGAGCTTGTAATCCCAGTATTCGACCCTTGCCTCTTCGGACGCCAGGAAATCCTGATAGTAAACGGGCTTGCGGGTTTTCCAGACTCCTTGCGGGCCACGAAAATCCGGTATTCCCGAGCCGGTGGACATTCCGGCGCCTGTGAAAAAGAGCGGCCGTTCCGCCTCACTAAGGAGCCTGACGAGACTCTCCAGAGGAGATGTAGGATTCTCAAATGTCATAACAACTTTAAATTCATATGATGGCAAATCAAATTCTTTCGTGTGCAAGAACTCCACTGGTTCCCGCACCGAAATGGGAACCCATGCTGAATCTACTTCCTTTGCCGAGTAATGAGTCCGACCTATTTTTGCTTCTCAAGGCTCTCTTTTATGACTTCCTCCATTTGCGCTCTGCGAGCGACCGTCAGTTCAGGCGAGGAATCTGTCTCAAGTAACTGAAGGGCTTTCCGATAATGCTTGTCCGCAACGTCTTTGTTGCCGATCTTTGCGGCAAAGTAAGCGTAGTAGTAGTGAATCGTCGATGAGTCCGGATAGCTGTCTAGCGCCAATTTGTAAAGCCGGAAACGGTTTTTGTATTCGGGATCCTTCTTCCAGGCGAGCCAATCCTTTATGTCATTGTAAAAACTTTTCGAAAAGGGGGTGGGATCTTCTTTCTTTAGTTCGAAGTATGTCTTTTCAAGATATCCGATCCCTTGTTTTGTGAAAGAGTCTTTTACAAAAGCGATTCTTGGCGGAACCCGCAATCCTTTCTTAACCTCGAAAGCGTCTATCGGTTCGACCACGGATGTCTGGGTAAGTCGTTTCAAACTGGCATCGTCATCGTGCAGATGTGCGTTAAAAAATTCCAGGCACAATTCCGCACCCCTTTCGAAGCCTTTTCCTACATCACCTCTCGGCTTCCCAATGATGTTCGGCACAAAGCGCTCGAAGGGCCCGTAATTCAAAAAATGGAATTCGGACATCTTCGGAAAATGCACGATGTAACGCGTCGAATACTTCAAATGCTCTATATTTTTCGGATCTATAGAGGGATGGGGAGCATAGATCGCAAGTATCGGTTTGTCGACTGATTGCACATCGTAAAAAGGCGTCTGGCGAAGAATCCTCTGCTCAAACTCACTTAGAAGACCGCCCTCCAGGCTTACTATGCAATCTATATTCGGATTCCTTGTTTGGTAAGCGACGATATGTGATGAAGAGTTCGCATTCCCGATCATGCAGATCCGTTTGTGATCTACCTGGGGAATCTCGAGCGCTTCGCGAACCGCAAAATCCAAATCAATGACGGCGGTTTCAAAGCCCTTCAAAGACACATCATCAGTTGAAGAATCTTGTCCCTTCAAAGCGACAGCAGCAACTATGAATCCATGGCTCGCAAAAAACTCGCACATGATGCTTTGAAAAGCCGGGCTACCGCCGTTCGGAAACACGATCAGGGGAAATTTGCCTTCAACATGTTCAGAATTGGTATATGCGTTGGTCTTAAGCTTCTTGAGGATCTCCAGCTTTTCCTGCGTAAAAGACTCCCCACCGCCGAGTGCGTTCGTCTTGTAAATAAACTGGGCGTCCGCAAATGCGCGCATCGCGTCGTCGACCGCGCTGAAATCCGTCTGCTGCGACATGAGTTGGAGATAGTGACGAAATTCGATTCGATTGCTTTTCTCGGTCAACTTTGCGGGAAACCAGATGTTGATTTGCATCTGTCTCCCCTTGGTCTCATTGGTCGGGTAAAGCCTTCCGTCCCAATCTGAATATGGCACAGGAGGTCGGGAAAGATCATAGGTGAAGATCGTGCGAAATCCTATTTTATAGTTGCCGGGTTTCAGTTCCCCCCACATCGCCGGCACGTTCTCTTCGGCTGAGACTGCCCCGGAAGTAAGGCTCGTGGCGATCAGGATCAAAAATAACAGGCTGGTTAGAAAAAGCGACCGCGACTTCGAATGTGACATAATTCCTCCACTTTTTTTGACATTGACCAGCGAATCGTTTTACCCAGGTACGATCAACTCAAGTTGGTTTGTTAGCATTCATCCCCTTGAGCTTTTCAATCAATTCGAGTTCTTTCGACCTTGCAAGTCCTGACAGCGCATCACCCGGTTTTCGGGTCTCTTCTATCCAACTGATTGTATCGTCTATCGTTAGTTCGACTGGCGTAAATTCGAAACCGCTTGAAATCGCTTTCTCACTGCTGATCTGCATAAATCCGCGATCTTCCGAGAGAGGCGCCCAAAGCGGAAGATCCTCGAAGGACCTGACGCTATGCGCTTTGGGGAACGCTTCACCTGGCCAATAAATATCTGCTTTTGATTTCAGATGCTTTCTGGCGATTTCGATGATTCATTCCAAAGAAGCGGTTCCTCACGCGGTCCCGTGCAGTTATAGGCCCCTACCAATTAATGCTCGAATGCCCTTACCGCAAACCTTCCAACATCTTTGACATCGATAAACTGCAAAGGATCCATGTGAACTCTCTACTTTATACAACTAAGCGTCGAGATTTCGCCAAAACGATGCCTTTTGTTTTCTTCCCACCAAACAACTCTCTCTTAACCCGGAATGATTTTATGAACGATCCTATCAATTAGTGATAAATGACCCAAATAAATCCTCGAAAATTCATTGGAGCCGATGAATCGATGGAAGCCATAACCTGGTTCAAATCTACCATTTTGTGACGAATCGAACTGTGAATCCTTTCGCTTCCCAGAGCGAGATTCTCGGTATACGAGCCCTTCCGCCGTCAAGGTACGATCCAGACTAAAATTCGCTAATTCTCAAACGGGAAATTGGCGACAGTTGACTCAGCGTGTGTAGCGAAATGTTCGCCAACCGGACCTGCGTCCTTCGACACCGCCGTTGTCAATTGCCGAAACACGCCAACGTCCGGGTTGAGCTCCGACAAAGTTAAACACCCAACGGAGTCCCGAAACTTCCTCCGTTTTGTAATCTTCAATCCATCTGTTCGACCCGGGATCGTAATACTGGACTTCGACCTTGTATCTTGCCGCTCCCTGAACAGATCGCCACACAAGAACCGTTCTTCTCGGGAAGACGCTGAAAACCGCATTATTACGAGGTGAAACCTGAACGGGCGCCGGTAAAACTAACTGCTTGCGGAATGTATAAGTAGATATGGTGTTGCTTCGGCTATCGGCACGGTTTGTAAATCTCGTGAAAACCTGTGCTTCCAATAAATTTCGTTGCCGAAGTTTATAAACGACGAATTTGCTGATACCGGCGGTACGATTATATTCTGCCGTAAGTGCCGTCACATTCGTTGAACTAACACCTGGCGAATACTGCGTCGCAAGACTTCGCCCCAAATCACAATCTGTCGGACTGCACCGTCCAAAGGCGTGAGCATAAGCGTCGTTTCCGCTGCGTGTCATTCTCACTCTTGTCATGCCAGCTGTGTTCGCATTCGTGTTGACCCAATTTCCCAGGAAATCTGTCAGTTGCGGAATTGCCTTCGTTCTGATTGGCAAATCATCTACGACCACCGCTCCAACGTTTGACGTCCCCGTTAACTGCGCGCCGCGTGCCGTAACCTCGGCCTTCTGGGCGAATGCCGGGACCGATACGATTATCAGAATCAATATTGAGAGTAGTTGTCTCATTTTCCGCCCTCCTTGTTTTTTGCAATTAAGTGCGTCTATGCAACACACCTCGCGGAAATATCCGCAGTTTAATAGTCTTTTTCATCTCATAAATCACGAGGGCAATTACTATTCCATACTCCTGCGGGTTTTTACCTTGCGTATCCAGTTTGTCCGATGCATCACTCTGATCTACGTGTGAGAAGCCGAACAGCAATCCACGGTCTCAAATCTTATCGATGTTTTGGAATTCGGGTAGCTGGCGCGCGACCCAATTCCCCCATCTTTTTCGTCAACCATGAGAAAAGGGCGACTCGAAACGTCGCCCTAAATTAGCCTGGTCGTTAAAATCCGATAAACAGACTTACTTTTGGTCACAACGCGGAACTAGCCGCGAGGTTGACTGCTTTCTGACAAACTAAAAATGCCAGGACTTGAACTAACAAAAGAACGCTAACTGGTTCCGGTAGCCATAGTTTTTTCCGTCATAAAATTCTCAATTTCGAACGCAGTTTCCCGCGGAGGAGTGTTGAATCCGCCAACGATGCCCTCTTCCATCTTTGGCATTAGAATGGTGTCGCGGAACCTTTCCCAACTCTCCTTTGACTCGTGAATCGCGGTAATCGTCCATCCATCGGCAGACGGGCCCGCAGCGTGAATAAGCTGCCCCTCCGGCAGAATGTCGCCCGAACCGTGAACGGCCACGAGTGTCGCTTCGTACTGCTCCTTCGTTCCACCTGGGAAATGATGCACTATTCCGTATTTCATACTTTTCTCCTTATTGATCGAGACGCCATTCAGGCGCATTTGGGTTAACGGTGTTGAAAATGACAGCGACTCCCCAAAAAAGTTACGGGGGAGCCGTCGTTGTGTTTTCTGGCCTATCTAGGTTGTATTCAGGTAGCCAATCCTATCACGAATCCAAAAAGGTTCACCAGAACCCGGAAAGCGAAAGACCTGCAATGCCTGACAATCCGGCAGCACTCAATCGATATTGTGTTTGACCAATCGATTGATCCAAATATGTGTCAATAGGTACGTATTTGATCGGATCGTCAACTATGAAACCCGGGGTTCCGTGAGCCCGCCGCGTCATGAAGGGACCAGCATTTGCGGACAATTGTCGCGATTGAGTATTTGTAACTTCTATAACCAGATTGTGAGGGACAGGACGCCGGACATCACTCACCGGCAGAGCCATTGTCTTTTATCGAGATTGGGTCGATAATAATCGGAAATCGATAAACTCGGCTCTTTGTTCATTCAATGTGTTCGTGGATCTTGCGGGCGAAACGGGCAGTGTTCAAATAGGATACGAATTAGCGTTTATATTGAAAACCATGAAGAAATCAACAAAACTTCTTGCTGTCGTCGTAACGATCGCGGCCGCTCTATTATTCGCCATTGACTTTAGCGGTTATCGCACGCTCGGCTCGGACCATAGCGACACGCCAAACCTGATAGCGGTTCCGCGCCACGATGCCAGGATTACCGATCTCTATGCATTCCAGGATGGTGATGATTTGGTTTTGGCACTCTGTGTCGACCCGACCATTCCGGCCGGTGTTTCGGAATATATTTTCCAGCCTGATGTAATCTACGATATCAATATTGATAACTCGTCGGCCGTAAATCACAACGATCCCGATGCTAATGAAACGCTCGGCGGCACGGTAACACGACCCGAAAAGATCAAATCGAATATTGTTTTTCGCGTTACCTTTAATGATGGCACGCCCCGGCTTAGGGTCCGCGGCATCAAGAAGGGCGCGGATTCAGCGCAAGTCTTTGCGGGACTTCGTGACGACCCGTTTATTCGCGGGCCGAGGATCGGGAGGAATGTCGCCGCAATCGTGATCAAGATTCCGATGTCTAAAGTGCTCGGCGATCAACCGGAACTCCTGATCTGGGCTTACTCGCGGGTACCTGAAATCGACAAACCCGAGGCCGATCATGGCGGAATGGCACTCAGATCACAGTTTCCGGAAAACATGCCGATGAACGAGATGGAACCACGTCATCACAAGCGCCGGATGGGTCTGGAACCTGACGTGATTATTTACAACACTTCTTTTTCGGCAATTTTTCCGAACGGAAGGCAGCTAACAGACGATGTCGTCGACCTCGTAGAGGATCCACGGGTCCTGAGCAACGATTTTCCGTTCCCGGCGGTCAATGATGTGCCATTCCTGAGCGAGTTTCCCTATCTTGCGCCGCCGCAATTGCCTTGAAGTGGCCGCAGCCAAAAACTGTGTCCGGTCGGCGTTTCACGGGATTACGGATCGGTTTGTTGATGGCGGTTTGTCTGACGGCGGGCGCCTGCGCTGACCGGCCGCCTTCAAAAGACGTCGGTCCGGCACGGAAGATCGCGTATTACAAGAAGAAGATCGCGGATTACCCCCGGCATTATCCCGCCCATACCATGCTTGCGGCGGCCTATCTCGAAAGAGCCCGTGAAACAGCCGATCCCGCCGACCTCGGCCGTGCGCGGGCCAGTGCCCGCAAATCGATCGAAATACAACCCAGCTTTCAGGCATACAAGACGTTTGCGATGATCGAAGGATTCGCCCACAGGTTCGAGGAGTCCCTTACGTGGGCGGAAAAGGCCTCGAAAAGCGCCATCGAGTCCGTGCCGGATTCAGATCTCGCCTCAATAATGACCGATGCTTATCTCGGCCTCGGCCAGGCTGAAAAGGCCGAAAAGCTTCTTACCACGTTCAAAGAAAGGGATTTTCATACTTCTGCGGCTTGGGGGCATCTGCTCAAATCGAGGGGCAGCAACGACCGGGCCGCCGCCGCTTTTCAGGATGCTGCCCGTTTTGCGCGAATGGAAAACGCGGGAAAGGCGGAAGCCTGGGCGGAAGTGATGACCGCCGGGGTCTGGCTCGACGCAGGCTTGCCGGACAAGGCCCTTGGCTTCATTGACCAGGCGGCCCGGATCTCACCCGGCGACAAGCAGATGTTGATCCACCGCGCGGAATACCATTTGGCGAAGAACCAACCTGAAAAAGCCGCCGAAATTTACCGCGACCTTCTAAAGTCCTCAGACGATCCCGAGCTTCACGGCCGTCTATTCATTCTCGAACAAAAACGTGCAGACGCCGGAATGGCAAAATTGCACTTCAATGCAGCGGTGTCCGGATATAGGAAAGCGATCGATGCCGGTGAGATTTACACGGTTGGGAGCCTCGCGACGCTTTTGTGCGACGCCGGCATGCGTCCTGAAGATGGAATCAGACTTTCGGAGAAGAACCTGCT
>Ga0224497_10001564_pt1 | contig 14444 bp, 11 predicted proteins | sample SF_Jul11_sed_USG_4_FD_167970 | JGI IMG/M metagenome (GOLD analysis project Ga0224497, IMG submission 167970) | Sediment microbial communities from San Francisco Bay, California, United States - SF_Jul11_sed_USGS_13 | ecosystem: Environmental > Aquatic > Marine > Sediment | place: USA... | reverse complement strand
CGTCATTGCGGCCGTACCGATCGTCGTCCCGGCCATATCGACCGTCGTTGCGGCCGTACCGATCGTCATTGCGGCCGTACCGATCGTCGTCCCGGCCATATCGACCGTCATTGCGGCCATATCGGCCATTATTTCCCCTGTTGCCATTACGCCCGTAGCGGCCGTTGTAATTCAGATTGTACGCGCGCGCAATAACCCACAGCTGTCTTTCGATCGACGTCCAGCCGTTCATTATCGTGTAGTTGTTTTGGCCAACCCTCGATGAAAACAGGGCGTTGTCGAGCTGGCTCGCGGTGTTCAATACGCGACGAGCTTCGTCCGAGCTTTTGCCCATTTTCCGGGAGCCTTCGTATTCGTCATCGAGGTCCTCGGCAGCGTTCTTGAACTTACCCGCAAGATTGTTCAAGAAATCCTCTCTCTTCGAACCGTCGTAGCGGCTGCGATCGAGTTCACGGTCAAGCGTCTTCTCGAATTGTCTCGCACTGTTGCGAAGGCTCTTTATTGTGGGTGAAATGTCCTGATATCCGTAATTGTCGTTGTTGCCCCGGCGATTCCGGTATTGAGCGGACGCGACGACTGTCAGCCCCAACATCAGTACCGAAAAAGCGAAGAATGAAATAAGCTTTTGATAGCGTCCCATTTTGTTTCTCCTTAAAATTCATGTGCAGCGCTCTAATTTCGTCGGCCGCGCCGCCTGCTGCCAATTAGTGGTGCAAAAGACGTGCCAAAGCTGACACCGTTACGATAACAGTATTATCATCAAATAGTTACGTAGACGCTGGAAGTTTCAGAAGTGCAAGTTTGTTCCGACAACGTCGAGCATTTTACGCAAATCGTTTACGTTGGAAACAAAAAAGCGGCGGTGTCTTTTCGACCCGCCGCAGTGCAAAAATTCAAGTTTCCTGGTTGTTTAATCAAGTGCCTTTTCGGCGTTGATTCTTCCACCATTTTCAACCTTGCCGGTAAGAGAATCAAGGGCGTCAACCGAACCAAGAAGCTTGGCCCGTAATGCCGCGACGTCGATATCCGGATTTCCGGATATCAAGAGTGCAGCGATTCCCGCGACTTGGGGAGTCGCCATCGAGGTGCCGGACGCCTCGCGGTATTGCCCGTTGAGCCATGTCGATACAATTTCTTTACCCGGTGCCGCAATGTGAACGGTCTTGGCGCCAAAATTCGAGAACGAGGCAAGTTCGTCGTTACGGTCGAGTGCAGCCACGCTGATGACATTCGGGAGGTCGTAGTTGGAAGGGTAATGCGGGCGCCCGTCGTTATCGGTGCTGTTGTTACCGGCGGCCGCAACAAACAGAATTCCCTGTTCGCCAGCAGCCCGGATGGCGTCTTCGAGCGCCTTCGAATACATTGTCGAGCCCCAACTCGCGTTAATTACTCGGATGTTTACTCCGGCTTTCTTGCGGTCGATTGCATAGTTGATGGCTTCGATGGCGTTTTTAGTTGACCCGAATCCGCCGCTTCCGAGGAACTTGAGCGGCATGATCTCGACCTTCCAGTTGACGCCGGTTATACCCTCGCCGTTGTTGCCTTCGGCACCGATAATGCCGGCGCAATGTGTACCGTGACCATTGTCATCCATCGGGTCGCCGTCATTGGCATCGGCGTCGTAACCGTTCTTGTCGTCGATAGTTCCGAGCTCGTCATCGGTATAAGGAGCAATGTTATCAGGCCTGAACCAAATATTCTCAGATAGATCCACGTGCGAGTAGTCGACCCCCGTGTCGAGGACCGCGACCACGACGTCTTCGCTCCCGCGGCTCTTCAGCCACGCTCTTAAAGCGCTGATGTCCGCCTTCGCCTTGCCCCCGCCCTGGCCTTTATTGTTGAGAGCCCACTGCTCTCCAAACAATGGGTCGTTCGGCGTTTGCTGACCGTCAAAGGGCGCTCTTACCGGCGAAATGTCGCCGACCGGATCCAGTTCGATCTTAAAATTGGGCTCCGCGTAGAGGACCACGTCGGACATTTTGCCGTATTGAATGGCGACGTCTTCAGCATTTGCGTTGTCGAGGTCGTCGATCGAAATGAGGTTTTTGACGTTTTCGATCTCATCTTCGATGCTATCGTTATTTTTGCCGGTGATCTTCTTGATTTCCGCAAACGACACGTCGGGCTTGAACCTGACCAGGACTTCCGGTTCGGTTTCTTTCGCTTCGCGAACCATCGAAACCGGTTTTCTTACGGGATTGTCTTCGGAATACTCAATGTTTCCGATGTTTCGTATCAGGGTCCCCGCTATCGCCGCCATCCCGATCAGAATCGCCGCGATTCCAAAATGCACCCAAAAATTTCTCTTGTCCATTTGCTTAAAACCTCCGGCAAAACATCAAAACCGCCAGCCCTAGGAGACGACCACGTGATTCTGCCCTTGAAAACCGACCAATCTCAATTGATACTTGTCGCCGCGGTACTCGTATTGTTTTCCGCCCGCGTCCAAACGAATCCGCCAACCATAGGAGATCATCTGCGCCGCCATTTCGCCGGCAGCTGTCGCACCAAGACTCATATCCCGAAATTCTTCATCCGAAACCGATTTTGTTTCGATTTCCGATACCGGGACCGATATTCGTCCGGCTAGATCTTCTTTCGCACGCTTAACCGCGGATTCTTTGTTTAACGTCATACTTGCTTTTTATCTTTACGCCTCAATTTTCCTACTCTTGAGGTTATTAGTCAATCAGAATTCCCGGATCAAAACTCTCAGCATATGGGAGAAAGTAACTTTAGGTTTCCCACAAGTTTTTGAAGAGAAACGCGTTACACCGATTTAATACGCTTAATTCGGACTTTATGTTCCCGCCGGGACATGTGACTTTCGAAAGTGATACATATGCGCGAGTTCGCTTAACGCCGGAATTACGAATACCGAACAGGCTGTTCCAAGAACGAGACCGGTCGTAAATCTTGTAAAGAAGGTATTCTCCCAAATGCCGAATACCGTCAACGACCAGTCGATCCCAATCGGAATCATTGACAGAACCAGCCAGTACAAGGGCAGCGGATCAATCTCGTTAATCCTACGGAAGAAGGGGTAGATCAAGACCCCGAGCACAAGACCGAAATAGACTCCGCAGCAGCGCGAACAAACTCCGAGCTTGTGACCAAAAATATGAAAGGAGCGGTCGGGAAGCTGGTGGCAGATATAACCAAAAAACGAGTAAAGGCCGGTTGCGGCCGCCCCGGAACCGTTCGCGGCGAGAACAGCCGGCATCAGGATCAAAAGGCTCCACACCAAGACGATCAAAAACAGGAGAAACCAAAGCCGGCGCGATGTTTTTCGCGCCGACTCTCTTAAATCAAGGTTCAGGTATTGATCACGGCTGGAGCGCATTGCTCATTTTCGGCAGTCAGACAGTGGCCTTGCTTAGTTCGGCGACCCCGAAATTTTCCGGCAGGTCTCCTGCATCGGCCCGTATAAACTGCTGTTGTTTGGGTCTTATGGTTGCAAGGAGTTCCTTACGCGTCTTTGTCTCTATAGGCCTTCCGGCGTAGATCTTACCCCACTTCGCCAAACGTTTCTCCGAGAGAATCCCTGAGAACATAAAGAGCGGGTAGGTGAAGTTCGGACCGTTCAGCCTGCGGAGCTTGTAGAGCCACATCCCAAGCGATCCCAAGCGCCACGCCGTCGGACCCCACCAGCTGTACTGGCCAGGCCGGAGATTCATCTTCCAGCACTTCATCATCAGCTGCCATTGCATTTTGGAAAGCTGTTTGGTTTTCGTAACCCCTTTCTCCATCTCCATTCTGGTGTCGTGCAGCGGAGTGAAGATCGAAGGTATCAAGAAAGCAAAAAGACCGCGGCGTTCCATTTCGTAGATCAGATCGATCGTCGCCATCACGTCTTCATCAGTCTCGTCGGGGTTACCAACAATCAGTGTCATAGCCGGGAACCAGTTGTTTTCATTCAAGACCTTGAGGCCCTCGAGCACGACGCTCGGCCAGTCTTCCGTCCTGAACGGCACCCCTTTTCCGGGCATAATCTTCTTTGCCATCGAGATAGACCCGGTTTCCAGCCCGATCAAAGGCGCCAGCGCCTTCTTTTCGGGATGAGTGCTCAAATAGGGGAAATGGATCGGACTCTTCGGAAGCAGTATATCCGACAGTTGCTTGATCATCACCGGATCCACTACCGCCGGCGCAATCGTCGAGTGACTCAAGACATGTTGTTCGACGCCGGGGGTGTTGACGACATCGGAATAGAGATCGACCAACGCTTCGCGGTTCGGAAAATAGAAGGGCGTGTCGGTATGGACCTGGCCCCAGATAAACATGTCCTCCGTAGCGAGCGATACTTGCTTGTTGCCTTCACGCACATTCGCGCGGACCGCCTTCATGATCTTTTCTTTCGGAAGATCGATTTGCGGATTCAGGTCGGGCACGCAGAATTTGCAACGGCGTCCGCAACCGGTCGTCATTTCTACAACACCAAAGGTCGTGCGCTTATCGGGAAACATGATCGCATCAGGATCGCTCGGGTGCTTTACGTCGATCTCTTTCGGCAGATCCTCCCCGGCGATGGCTTTCTCAAACAACTTCAGAGTCTCATCCGATTCGCTTCTTCCTTCGACGACGCAGTCGATTCCGAGTTCATCGTACATCTCGGTCTGGATTATCTGCCATCCGCCCGACCCGCCGACGATCACCTTAAAATTATCTCGGTGCTCGTTTGATTTGATTTGTGAAAAGAGCTCTCGCGAGTAATGAGAATTGATCGGCATCTTTGAGGAACCGAATATCGATGTGTAAACACCAGCGGCAAAGGTTACACCAAGCGGATTGTGGGTCGAAATCGCCACAACGCGGGTGTTCGGACCGACAAATTTTTCCAGATCATCCGGAAAACAGGAAACGATATCGTCCTGATCGTATTTTCTCAACAGGGATTCCTCAACCAGTCTGACGCCGGCCGGCATGTATTTCGCCGAACCGTCCTCATTATGTTCGACATTTCTCCATTCGGGATATTTCCTGTTAAGAATGCTCTCGAGCCAGATCGGCAGCGAGGCCATCGCCATTTGAATAAAATAACCGGCATGGTCGATCGATTCCGTAAGTGGAGCAGTCAGTACAATCAGTTTGCCTCCATCTTTGGGGCCCTTCGATCGAGGGGCAGAATTTCCATTGCCATTTGTTATTGCGTTACCCATAGTACCTCCACGCATCTTACCTTGGCAGACGATAGATGCTTTAATATGCTTATACTCAAAAACGTATTACCGCGTTGGGACCACCCTCGACATGTACTGTGTCGACAAAGCGTATATTCCTGGTATCGGTCGTCATAACAACCGAATTCGTGCGGTTTCCTTCACCAAAAAAGCGGACACCTTTTAAAAGCGCACCATCGGTGACGCCGGTCGCCGCAAAAATAATTTTCTTGCCGGGCGCGAGGTCGTGCGTACAATAAAGTTTGTTCGCATCGTCAATACCCATGGACTCCAGCCGTTCCATGACTACTTCGGCGGGCGGAACTTTAGTCTTATCCACACCCAGCCTGTCGGGGTCGAAGACCAGCTTTGCCTGAATCTCACCGTTCAGACACTTCATCGCGGCGGCAGTCAAAACTCCTTCAGGCGCGCCGCCGATACCCATTAAAGCATGAATATTCGTTCCCGCAACAGCCGCTGATATGCCGGCTGACAAATCTCCGTCGGATATCAAACGTATCCTGGCACCAGCTTCACGCACTGCCCTGACGAGCGCCTCGTGACGGGGGCGGTCAAGACAGATCACCGTAAGATCGTCGACCTCGCGGCTCAAAGCTTTTGCAATCGCCTTGAGATTATCCGCGACCGGAGCATCGATATCCACGGCCCCCTTACATGACGGACCGACGACGATCTTGTCCATATAAATGTCGGGCGCATTGAGCAAGCCTCCACGTTCCGCAGCAGCCAGCACGGCAATCGCGTTATTAGCCCCCAAAGCACAGAGATTGGTGCCCTCGAGCGGGTCCACGGCAATATCTATCTCGGGGAACGTATTTCTCACATTTTCTTCAAAATCCCTGCCGCCGACCTCCTCACCGATAAAGAGCATCGGAGCCTCGTCCCGCTCGCCTTCGCCGATCACGATCCGGCCCCTCATCGGGACCGAATCCATCACTTCGCGCATCGCCTCGACGGCAACATGATCGGAGTATTTGCGGTCCCCTTTCCCCATCGTCCGGGCTGATTCGATTGCGGCCGCTTCCGCGACCCGTAAAAAATCGAGCGCCAGTTCGTCCGATTTAAAATTCTGCATAAATTGAGTTTAATCCCTGCCCAAATATTACGAATACGAGGCATTCTAACACTTGTCTTACCTCTATTGACAAGTAATCCAAACCGTATTACGTTCAAAGACTTAGTTTGAAACCGAAGAGGAGTGCAGTTTTTTAAATGACTTATATAGTTACGGACCCTTGCGTGAACTGCAAGTACACCGATTGTGCGGCGGTCTGCCCGGTTGAGGCGTTCCACGAAGGCCCCGATATTTTGCTGATCAACCCCGATGTTTGCATAGATTGCGACGCTTGTCTGCCGGAATGCCCGGTCGAAGCAATATATTCCGATATGTCCTACCCGCCGGAATATGAACATTGGATTGAAAAAAATGCGGAAGCGGAGAAGTATCCGATTATCAGTACAAAACAGCCCGCGCTTTACGCGGAAGGATGTAGCGGGCCACCCGAATAGAATTTTGAATTATTGGGACGAAAGGCGGCACGGGCCGCCTTTTCTTGTTGGCCGAAAAGACACGACCCAGATTTTTGGCCGGATAACGAATCCACGACATCGTTTACGTTTTAGGTCCCCAGGAACGCGAGATTGGCCGATTTTGAAACAATAAACTCAAGTAGAGTCAATGTGCGGCCAACTAATTCCAACGCACGCCGGCCCGAATTGAAAATGGCGGGCTGACGGTCCTGACCGGTGTCAGCCTGACCGAGTGGCGTGAATTGAACATATTCTCGATTGCCGCAAATACTCTTGTTTTTTTAGCAAATCTTCGAGATGCGTAAAGATCGACCTGGGCGTAGTGTTCGAGTCGAAAGCGGTTCAGGTCGTCGTCGAACTGCGCAGAACCGCCGCGGCCTTGAACGGACACAGTCCATTTTCCATTGAGACGGAATTCGCTCTGAACAGTGAACTGGTGAGCTGGAACTTGCGGAATCCGAAGCCCAACCAACTGGGGATCGGACTCAAAGCGCGCAACGCGGGCGTCGAGATAGAGATAGCCAGCCGTGAGACTGACCGTGTCTTTTTGAAATCCGCCCTCGATTTCGAAGCCTTGCGAACGCGTCTCGCTCGCATTCCGGCGCTGACGGATGATCAATCCGGGACCAGGGTCGATCGTTACATTCGATATCGCCTCGGAAATCGTTGTTCTGAAGGCACTTGCGTGGAAATTGAACGGGCCCTTTGAATAGCGGACACCGCCTTCTATACACATCGCCTTTTCGGCCAAAAGGAGGGCGTTGGGGCCTGTTATCACGTTTCCGACACGAAACCCGCGGTACAATTCGTTCAATGTCGGCGCGCGAAAACTGCGGCCGGCACTCGCGTAAATCGAATAATCAGGGTTGATTCGGACCAAGACCGCACCGTGAGGGCTGACCGCGTCTGCAAAGCGATCCTCAAAGGTCTCGGTTAAATTGATGCCGGTCGCGACGCGCGTCGTTGAAGAGAGGCCCCTGAAATTTCTCCATTGATCATAACGTACTGAACCGGATAGGTTTACGTGTTCATTGAGCCGAAAAAAGTCCTGGAGATGTACCGAAAACCTACGTTCGCGGCCACCCGCGCCGCCGAGCGTCGAAACGGTACCGCCAAAGAAGCCCGTCTCGTTGCTTGAACCCCTGACTTCCAGACCCTCGACACCAAACGCGATGCTGTTGCCGCGGTACAATGAGACCACCTGCATCGTAAACCCAAGCCTTTGAGCCGGTACCCTTTGAAGCCTTACCAACGATTCGCTATTACGGTCGTCTGCGACAGCCGAAAACGTCTGATCAAAGACCTGCGTACCGCCATAGACTTCCGCCTTTAACCGATGGTTTTTCCAGTTCTCGTTGATTTCGCCCAATCCCATCTCAGACCCCACCGCAAAATCCCGAAGATGAGTCCGGTTACTCTGTACCGGCGTCCCGTTATTTCTGACTTCGCCAAACAGGGACGCCTTGGCAAATACCTCCGAAAGGGCACCTGCCGACCGTGCGATTCTAAGCGTGGCGGTGTTATTCCTGGAATTTGCGAAATCATCCACTAAACCCCGGTCAGCGTTTGAGACGATCCGGTAACCTTTTGTTTGAAAGGAATTAACTACTAATTCAGATGACCATTCTGATGCCTTCAGGCCTGCGAAAACGGATCCCTCAAACGTTTCAGCCGTTGCGGCAGAAAATTCCGCGGAGATGTCGAGCGATCGTTCGGCGCGCCTCGGCATAAGTAAAACGGTGCCGCCGATCGATCCGCTACCGTAAATTGGCGAGGAACCGCCACGCAGGACGTCGATCCGTTCCAATGATATTCGGGGCACGCGGCTCCAGAGCACCCAACCGCCGAAAGGATCGTTTAAAGGAACGCTTTCCAAAAAAACCCCGGCCCTGCTGGCCCCGCTGGAGTTGACACCGCGCAGCGAAGCACCCTGCGTCGTTGGGTTGGAATGCCGGCTTCCCGACCTACGGAATACCGTAAATCCGACGCTTTGTCGCAATATGCCGTCGACGGCATCTGCGGCGGAACTTGTGATTTCATTCCGTCCAAGTGTGGAAATGCTGGCCGGCGTCTCGTCGATTGAAGTTTTTGCCCTCACAACGCTGACAACGACTTCCTCACGAACGGCGGGCGGATCCAGTTGAAACGGCTTAAGTCCCTTGTGTTCTTGAATGTTAGCGATGGTTTGACGTAAAATTGAGAAACCTTCTGCTCGGATGGTAATCTCAAGTTTTCCGACCATTCCAACTTTACATATAAACACACCGCGACGGTCGGTGTTACAGGCGGATCTGAAACCCGGGCCAATTAATTGTATTTCGGCACCCGAAACAGCACTGCCATTTCCGTCCACCACAGTGCCGCTTAGAATCTGACCATCCCCGTTCTGCGATACGGCCATAAAGGACGTGAACAGGACGATGGAGAAAGAAGCGAGCAACCGTTTGATTCGATAAACGGATGATCCGGCTTGCGGCAAAGGAATCCTATGGTTCATTACGGGACTTATTCATGAGCGATCAATCTAGCGAAATACAAACTGACGAAAATCGGCCGTCTCCAAAGGTGCTCGTTTTATTCGGTACGAGGCCGGAAGCGATCAAGTGCGCCCCCGTGATCCAGGAACTCAAAAGACGGGGCCACTTCGAAACCATTGTGGTTTCCTCCAGCCAGCACCGTGACTTATTGCTCCCGTTTGTGGACATTTTTGATCTGAGCCTAGATTACGACCTACGGATAATGACCGCAAACCAGACGCCGAATCAGATACTTTCTAAGACGATCGCCGAGCTCGATACGTTGCTGGATATGGAATCGCCACAGCTGATCATGGTGCAGGGCGACACATCGACGACCCTTGCGGGAGCAATCGCCGGTTTCAACCGCGATATCCCGGTCGCACATATAGAGGCCGGCCTCCGAACGGGTAATCTGAGGAGTCCGTTTCCGGAAGAAATGAACCGCCGGCTGACGGCGAAACTCGCAACGTTTCACTTTGCGGCGACCCCGCAAAACCGGCAGAATCTTCTGCGCGAGATGGTCTCGGAAAAGGAGATTTTTGTTACCGGAAACACGGTCGTCGATGCACTGAACTCGATCAGACACCGGCGCGAGCCCAGCGGGCAGCTTCTTGATTTGCTCGAAAAGACGGAAGGGATGAAACTTCTTTTGCTTACGACGCACCGGCGAGAGAGTTTTCGCAAAGCGATGCGCGAAAACTTAAAGGTAATCCGCGACTTCGTAACCGCCAGAAAGGATACGTGCCTCGTTTTTCCGGTACATCCGAATCCATACGTCCTTTCCACCGCCAATGAAATCCTCGGCGGCCAAGAAAGAATCTTCCTGATCAACCCTCTCGACTATATTGATTTCATCGCTCTTATGGAGCACTCCTGGTTGATCCTTTCCGATTCGGGCGGCATCCAGGAAGAGGCTCCTTCGCTCGGAAAACCCGTATTGATTCTCCGCGCCAATACCGAAAGGCCCGAAGCGGTCCAATGCGGTATCGCAAAACTGGTCGGGGGAAAACCATTGGTGCTCGCCTCGATGCTCAACCAGAATTACATGGTCGAGTCCTGGATAAAATCGGTCAGCAAAGTCCAGAATCCGTTTGGAGACGGAAAAGCCGCGAAAAGGATTGTGGATATACTGGAGACTCTCGCAAAGTAATAATCGAATGGATATCGATAAACAAAAAAAACACCTGTTGACGATTCTGGTCGAGGATTACTTTCACGTCGGGGCCTTCGACAACCTTATTCAGCAGCGGAATTGGCCGAATTTTGAGACGCGCTACGAACGAAATACGCTGAAAGCGCTCGATTTACTCGATGAATTCGGCTCGAAGGCGACGTTTTTCGTGCTCGGTTGGATCGGTCAGCAGAATCCGGGTTTGATTGCGGAGATCGCGGGCCGCGGCCACGAGGTTGCCTCGAGGGGGTTTTATCATCGCTCGCTAAGACAGCTTACAGACGAAGAGATCCGTGAAGACCTGAAACGGACAAGGAAAGTCCTCGAACCCGCCGCCCGGCAGAAGATCGTCGGTTACCGGGCCGCCGAGAAATTGTCGTACGAGAAAGACTCTCGGGTATTGAGAATCCTGGCGGAAGAAGGGTATACCTACGACGCATCTTTTCTCCCAACGAGGCGTGACGGGCGAGACAAGAGATTTACGCACCAGGTGCATCATGGGGGCAATGTGATCTGGGAATTTCCCTATTCAACCCGGGACCTGTACGCCGGCCTGCTCCCGATTTCGGGTGGGAATTATCTGCGCCAGATTCCCTATACCCTTATGCGGTTCGCGGTACGAGACTGGACCAAACGCTATAAAGAACCATTTGTCTTCTACATGCATGTTTGGGAACTGGATCCAGAGCAACCGCGGATTTCGGCAGCATCGAACTACAATCGCATCCGGCACTACCGAAAACTGGACAAGATGGAATGGGTGCTGAGCGAACACCTCGAGCTCTACAATTACACTTCCGCCGCGGACTACCTGGAAATCGCCGATTCAATTTTGCTTGGCGACAAAAAAGATTTTGTCGCGGTTGCCGGCCCGCGTGCAGAAATCAGCTCGACATCTCCGCAAAACGAATTCGAAAAAATTACGATCGTCATTCCCTGTTACAACGAGTCCGAGGCTCTCAGCTATCTTTCGAATACTCTAAGGAGTGTTGAAAACGGGTTAAAAACACGAGGTTATGATGTCGAAATCATCTTTATAAATGACGCCAGCACGGACGATACCTCTCAACGTTTGACTGCACTTTTTGGAAACAGGAGCAATGTCCAAATCCTCCAGCATGACAAAAACAAGGGAGTCGCTGCTGGAATAATGACCGGGATCCGAGCAGCTGAAACTGAGATCGTATGCTCTATGGATTGTGATTGTACCTATGATCCCCATGGACTCGTCGACATGATTCCGATGCTTCAAAAGGGAGTCGATATGGTCACCGCATCGCCTTATCATCCGAAGGGCGAGGTCAGGAATGTGCCCTCCTGGCGGCTGACACTTTCAAAAGGAGCCTCGTTTTTATACCGTCGCGCGCTTGGTTCCGATTTGAGCACGTTTACTAGTTGTTTCAGGGTTTATAGAAGGTCTTCGGTTGCCGGATTCGACCTCTCCGAATCCGGGTTTTTGGGCGTCGCAGAGTTGCTCGGCAAACTCGATGTAAGCGGCGGACGAATTATCGAGTTTCCGGCGACACTTGAGGTACGGTTGTTTGGGATCTCAAAAATGAAGACGGTCCGTACGATCGGTGGGCATCTAAAATTGCTCGCGCGGCTCTCAAGAGAGCGATTCTTTAGGAAAAACAGGTCTATTGAGACTTCTCTTAAAGAGAAACGAATAAACGCAGCCAAGGAAGAAGTCTCGGGAAAATAATATGGTCACGAGTTTGAAAACCGTCGAAAAGTTAATGACGCTGCCCTCCGACCAGGACGCAAGCGGAAGGACGCTTGGAGCCGAAGAGTTGGCTAACCTCGGTGAGGTGATCGCAAGCGGTACTCTTTCGACGACGAAGGGTACTTTTGGGAAGCGTCTCGAAGAAGCTTTTGCCGGCAGGATCGGCGTTGCTCATGCTTACGCGCTCACTTCCGGTTCGGCCGCGATTCACGTAGCGATCGGTGCAGTTAATCCGAATCCGGGCGATGAAATCATCACCACCTCTGTGACGGACATGGGTGCCCTTTCGCCGATCGTTTATCAGGGAGCCGTTCCCGTGTTCGCAGAGGTCGATCCGCAGACGCTCAATGTGACGGCATCGACGATCGAAGAGAAGATTAGTGATCGGACCAAAGCGATAATCGTCACGCACCTCTTCGGCAATCCCTGCGAAATGAACGAGATCATGGAGCTTGCGCGCTCGCATGGAATTCCTGTAATTGAAGACGCCGCCCAATCATTTCTGGCTTCGGTCGAGTGCGATTTTGTAGGCGCCATCGGGGACATCGGTTGTTTTAGTTTCCAACAGGGTAAGCACATGACGACCGGCGAGGGCGGCATCGTAACCTCAAACGACGAAGAACTGGCGCGGCGTATGTTTCTACATATCAACAAAGCTTGGGGCTACGGCGATCAAAACCCCGACCACTATTTCCTTGCTTTGAATTACCGCATGAGCGAGTTGCAGGCCGCGGTGGCAATGGCGCAACTCGAAAAACTGGATGAATGCGTTGAGACCAGGATCGAGAATGCGAACCGTTTGAGCGAGTTGGTTGGCGATATCGACGGAATCGAAACACCTCGCGTCGCTGATAACGCAAGGCATGTTTATTGGCGTTATTGCCTGAATATCGACGATACGAAGATCAGGGACGGGGGCGTCGGTATGGCGGCGGTCCTGAAAGAGAAGAATATCTTCACGGCACCGCGCTATATTCAAAAGCCGTCTTTTATGTGTCAGGTTTTCCAGGAGAAAAACACATTCGGCGACAGCGGTTTCCCGTTTAACCTTGCACGACCGGAAGCGATCGACTACCGGGCGGAGGCCTATCCGATGACCGTCAAAGGTCTCAATGACATCCTCGTATTGCCGTGGAACGAGATGTTTACGGATGAGCATGTTGAGTACATCGCGAAACACGTGCGTCGTGCAGCTAAAATGCTGCGTATTTCGTGACGCGGAGAAGGGTGACGCGGTGACGCGAGAAAAGATGATGGAAGATTGTCAGCGTTGATTTACGATGTTGAAGATCTTAGGCGCTGAAGTAGCCGCCATGTTTAGGAGTAATAACATGGCCACCATGCGAAGTTACCGCGACGTGCGCGTATATAAGAATGAGGTTCAGTTTAGCTGTCGAAATTTTCGAACTCACCAAGCTTTTTCCTCGCGAAGAAAGGTCCTCATTTGATGATCGGATCAGGCGTTCTTCCCCCGCTCAGTTTGCGCAAATCTTGGAGAAGAGACGATACCCTCCCGCGTTTCAAAGCAAACCAAGTGATTGTGAAACCGAGGCGGAAGGAACAAGAGTACGGCTCGAATTCTGTTTGAAATCCGGGCACCTGAAGCAGGAAGAATTCGAAAAACCGGATAAAGGGAAACATGGTTATCTTACTGAACGTGACTATGTTTTGGGACAAAGATAAATGGTTGATCAAGAATTGAAAAACAAAGAGGAAGAATCCCAGCATCGCCCTATCTCCGCGGCACCGCGTCTCCGTTTCGCCCTAATCGGAACGGGCGGAATCGCCCAGACATACGCCGCGGCGTTCCAAAGCAGTGACTGCTGCGAACTTAAGGCAGTGGCGGATATCGATAAAACGTCGGCGGACGCGTTTGCGGAGCCATTCGGCGCAAAGAGTTTTGATGACTACCGTTCGCTGGCTGAAAAGGTTGAGTTTGACGCCGTCATCATTTCGACACCGCCGAACACCCATCCGGAAATCGCGATCCACTTGATGGGCCTCGGAAAGCATGTTCTTTGCGAGAAGCCATTGTGCTTGTCCTCCGCTGATGCGGTGCGTATGAACGAAGCGGCCGTCGAGAACGGTGTCATATTCACGATGGCCTCGAAGTTTCGTTATGTCGCCGATGTTATCAAGGCGAAGTCATTGGTGGCTTCGGGGGTACTGGGCGAGATCGTCCAGTTCGAGAATGCTTTTACGTCAAAGGTAGATATGTCTACGCGCTGGAATTCCGATGCCGAGGTCGCCGGAGGAGGCGTGCTTATCGACAACGGAACCCATTCGGTCGACATAATCAGATATTTTCTGGGTCCGATCTC
>Ga0224497_10001563_pt1 | contig 14446 bp, 28 predicted proteins | sample SF_Jul11_sed_USG_4_FD_167970 | JGI IMG/M metagenome (GOLD analysis project Ga0224497, IMG submission 167970) | Sediment microbial communities from San Francisco Bay, California, United States - SF_Jul11_sed_USGS_13 | ecosystem: Environmental > Aquatic > Marine > Sediment | place: USA... | reverse complement strand
CTCGATGGCCACCGGGCGCATGGTTTCTCTGACATCAGGGTCCGTGGGCCGAGACTCTGCGAGCAGGCCGGCAAGGTTCTGGGAGACGTAGGCCCTGATCTCTTTGCGGGTTGCTTTTCGGGTGGTGGGCTTGCCTGTGATTAACTGGGCTAACTGGTTGAGCTGCACATCAGACAACTCGATACTGACATTCGTTTTCATGCCCCCTCCTCCTGCTCTAGCGTGACGGTGTAGTCATTGACTTCTATCACGTCAGGATCGATCACATCCATCAGGTATTGCTCGATCCGGTTCTGAGCGTTCCCTCTGATCCAGCTTTCTGAAATGGCGTCTACATCAACGTAGGTGGTGATCTCAAGTACAACTCGAGCATTGATTTCGCGTTTTTGCATTTTGGGTTCTCCATTAGTGGATCCCCATTTTACCATACAAATTGTATTGAGTGCAACTTCAGTTTTTGCGGCGAGAGCTAAGCAGGGCCTGGATTACAGCGATTATTTCCTCATCCTCTCGCATGGCCAGGGATCGGTTGGAAGTGACCCCGGGGACCTGAATGCGGCTGCGCTTCGAGCCACCACCTGGGCCGCGGGTATCATCGACTGGCGGGACTAGCGCGCCACAGAAAACGCCAAGCGTGGCGATGCCTGTGCTCGCGTCTGCACAGCGAACGCCAAGTCTTGCTAACCCCCCTGCACTCATGTGTCTCGCGTCTGGGTGGTGCTGGTGGCGCCGTTCACAGCACTGATCGAGACCGTACCAAAGCTAATGCTGTTGTCGTCATTGGTGGTCAATGGGTTGTTCTTATCCAGGCCCAATCGACCAAGCATATTTTGAACGGCCGTGCGGAAGTCCTCGCTATTAGCGACCAACTCGTCGAAGATCAGGTTCTTGATGTCGGTCTTGTCTTGTAGTGTAACGGCCGAGCCTATCTCGGTCAGTGCCTGACTGGTCTGCTCCTGGGTGATGACAATCGATCGACCCGTGCGGCCGATGAATACCGGAAGCGTTACGTCTTCGGGAACCAAGTTGCCCAGGATGAGTAGCTCGTGATCGGCATCATAAGGCTGGAAGCGCCAGCCATTGGCGTTGTCCACAAACATATATGGCCCGATGGCCTGGGTGGGCGTTTTCGGATCACCAAAGGATCGCAACGGGAACCGCAGCCCCTGCAGCGCTGGCGTAGATTGCCAGTCCTCTTTCAAATCCGAATAGATATCGATCTGGGCATCGAGGCTCGATAAGCCGCCAACCGGAACCTTGGTGATCGAAATGATTCGCGTATCAGGGTCGACGCTGAGATAGGCACTCATACATCACCGAGATAAGGCACCACCCGCATCAAGGTTAAATTCCACTCGTGCCACACGCTCGCATGCCGGATATAGACTTCGAGATCCTCATCGACATCCCATATCCTGGCAAACTCTGCGTACCCACCAAGATCTTCAATAGTGAGCTTTTTCTCTTTCGGCACCGGAATCTTCTCCCCCTTCGGATCGATGGCGTAAATGGGCTTTTGCTCCAGCCAGAATTCTATGAAACCGGGCTGCTTTTCGGGGCCCTCCAAAGGCCTGCTACCAGTAACGGCAGTCTGCAGCCGGAAGCACCAGTATCGCACATGGCGCATTCGGCGACGACGCTCCATGTCCTCGCGCTGCTTTCCCTGGAGGTGGTCAAGGAGCGGGTATTTCTCCCACTCGTTGACCTGCTTTCGCCTTTGCTTACGGGTTGAGGTAGACACGTTCGGTCGCCGCGTTGAGCGGGAACGACAGTCCAGTCGTCCTCGTAATGGTAAACAGGCCATCAATCCATTGAGCGCCGTCTTTCGCCATCGCGATGATTGCGACAGGTGCGTTGGTCGCCGCGGTACGGCCACCCTGCACGTTGTTGTCGTAGTCGAAGTCAAAGGCGATTGAGCCAGCGGTGATCTGACCGGTAATCGGGGTCGCGCTGTTGTCGTTGACTACAACCGCATCAGGCGAATCGTAAGGATCGGTGTAAACCGTCACCGAGTCAGCCAGGGCGTCGTTGACCAGCGTTTCGCCATTGACCTTAGTAATAGTCATCGAGCCCGCAACAACCGCGCTGACCTGAAACACGCCATTATTGACCGTGTTGGTCAGGAAGCCGTCCAGCTCGCAGTAATCACTGTTTGTGAAGAAAGTAGTCAGATCCAGAGTCGGGCTGTTGAATGTCGCTGTGTTGCCAGATGCGGCAGTGATCGTGTAGTCGGTGTTCGTATCCAGCTTGGTGTACTGGAAGTACATCTTGTACAGCGTATCGACGTCGGGCTGATCGACCAGATTCTGCGAGAACGTAATCGTGCCAGCTGCGACAAACGGAAAAGTCCGTATGGTGCTGGTAACCGGGACAAAGTCCTGATCCAGCCCGCCGCCGTCGACAGTGATGTCTCTCAGCTCCAGCGAGTTGGTGTCATTGGCGTCGAAGTTCCTGATGAGAACGCCGGGCCTCGTGCGCAGGGTCGAGCCGATGTAATCGAACAGGTCCATTGCCAGCTCGCCATCGACAGTGCCGAAACCGTTCTGGTTCGGCGAGCCGAGCGTATTGGCGTTAATAGTGCCGGCCTTGCGGAGCTGACGCTCGCCCCACTCGTAAATTTCCTGGGCGGTTGCTGTGCCGGAAGACAGGCTGATAATGCGATTAAAGGCATAGTAGTTCGTGCCGATCTGCTCTTCACCAGCGTAGGCCTCCCAGACCGAGGTACCACCAAACGATGCGAATGCGCCGCCCGGTGTCGTGACCGTGCCGCCAGTTGTACAGTAAGCCCAGCGTCCAGTACCGTCCTGAACTACGTCGCCAGCTGCATAGGTCGTTGCCGCCGCGGTGGTGAACGTCAGGGCAGTTACCGGGGTGTTAAGGAAGTCGAGCGCGATGTTGGTGTAGGGCGTCTGCGCATCGATATTAGCGTCAGACTCGATGACGTTCGGATCGTCCACGTTCGACAACGGCACACGATAAGCCTGATACGAAATGCTCGACAGGCCCTGGTCGACCAAGAGATCGCCGTAACCGTGGGTCTTGCCCTGAATGCGAAGGAAAACTTTCAGGAAATCTCGATAGTCGTTAGTGCCATCGAAGATCAGGAAAGGCTCGTTCAGCTCACCAGTCTTGTCGAAGTTGGTTGGCACGCCGGTAAAGCGGGCGGTTGAATCGTTCCAGTAATAGGCCTGATCGCCGACTGCGGCGAAGTCCTGCAACGAAATAAGACACGCGTACTCGTCGTTGAGCAGCACAACCCTGAAACCGCCATCACGGATGAGGTCGCGACTCTGGGCGTCGTTCGGCTGCCAGTCGTTGATCCAGTCGAATTTGGCTTCGAAAATGGGGTCGAAAGGAAACCGGCTTGACTGGAGCCCTGACGTGGCGAGCCACTCCTCCTTGGTGAATGAATACAGCGCTTGGTGCGTTACACCAGAACTGCGCCCAGGACTGTTATCGTCCAGATTTCCCGCTACGGCTAAATCAATGGTTTTCCCGGCGGTATTGAATGTAACCTCCGTTGCCTGATTCAGCTGATCGGGATCAACTATTTTAGCCATAGCTAATATCCTCTCCTGTTAAGGGTTTAAATAAACATTGTCGACAGCCTGAACTGCCGGGAATCCAGAGCTCGTACTCACAAGGGTAACGCGAGTCAGAGTGTTTTTGCGGGCGTAATCACCACTTAATACCTGGACATCAACATCTGTATCAGACACATAGTTGTAGGTGTACGTTGCTGCGCCAGATGATTCCACCAGATTTTCCAGTTCGACGCCGTCTGAAACTCGAATCCAGATAACGCGATCACCAGTTCTCAGGTTCGTTACGGTGTGTGTAACCGAGGTTCTGAAATCAACCTCGCCCACGCCCCCTGTTGAACCAAAGCTAGAGGCATTCGAACCATTCAGATTATTAACTACGTAAGTCTCTTCCCACAGGATAGTGCCAGTCGCAGGTGTGACTGGCGTACCGGATACTGTATAGGAAAACGAAGTGGTGCTTATAAAGGTGATCTTAAAGACACCGTTATATTCAGTCTGAACCGCACCGCTTATTGTAACGTACTGCCCATTGGCAAGACCATGTGCTCCGGTAGTAACAACAGTTGCAACTGAACCACTGCGGTTTATCGAGCTAACGCTTCCCTGCGTCGCTGTGCCGCCTATATAAAAATCAAAATCAACATCAGTAAAAGTGACGTTATCAAGGTCTAGGTCGATAAACGAACCGACAAGGTTATAGAATCCAACCTGACAATTAGTGAACGCACCGTCCGTTATATTATCAGCAGAATCTTCTGCTGTAAGCAAAAAGCCAAGCGCATTCGGATTGACACTATTCTTCATCTGCCAGTTGGTAAGCGTTTGCCCTTCTGGGTAAATGTAATAAATATTGTCAAAAGTAATTCTATCCCAAACTGCTCCTGATGGACCCATATTGCAAATGGTAAACCTTTTAAGCACCCCACCATTGAGAAGCGAAGCGTTCAGCCCTATACCAAGACTGTTTACTGTACCGGAGCTAGTGGCAAGCGCGTAAGTCGTATTGTTGGCACCGATGTAAAAATCGTCCCACTCAATATAAGTAAAATAACTTGTGCTTGCGCGCATCAAGTAAAGTGCATTTTTTCCGATGTTGAGGAACAGGTTTTCCCTGAACACTACAAGAAAGCCTTGGTCTACCATCAACAAGTCACGTGCAGCGGAAAAATTAACACCGAGAACACTCCCGAGCACAAAGTACCCCTGTACGTAATGTACCTCGTTGTTAGTTGCAGTCAGCCCATAGAAGTTTGCTTGGTCTTCCTGAGCAATCATTGACCAAGTAACAATCTGGTGCATAACGCCAGTCGTCGAAGCCGAAGCGGGAGTGCTTGGAACAATGTAATCGAAGGTCGTCTTATTGGCGTCAACATTGGTGACAGCATAGTCTCCGTTATACCCTGTCGCTGCGCCGCTCACCCGCATCCTATCTCCGGCGCTCATGCCATGCGATCGCTGCATAACAGTCGTGCCGCTGGAGGTCCCCTGCGTTGTGATCGTCTGCTCCTCGGTCGTGATCGTGCCAGCAGAGACAGTAACAACTCGATAAGTCCCGTTGTTCGTGCCGCCTGTCGTACCAGTGATGTAGATCAGATCGCCTTCGTCGAATATCCCGAAACCGTTATTACTATCACTGATTGTATCGGGAGCGGTGAAGGTTATGTTACTTGAGTCGACGTTCTCATCGAGCTTGGTGGTTGAGCTAAACGAAACAGTGGTGCCGCTGCGTGTAAAGCTAGCGCCAGGATCACGAATGCTGCTTATCTGATGGCCGCGCCCATACCAGCAAATATCCCAGAAAGCGTTCGGGTTGTTACCGAGCGATTTTGTTGTTACATTCATCTGAACGCCGACTTTATCGACATCAGTGTATTTGCAGATTTGGTAAAGAATTGGAGTACCACCAGAAGGCGACGCAGAAGCTGTTGAGGTATAAGTAAAAGTGTCCGCTCCAGTAACAACGATTTGAAAGTCACCATTAAAAGCTGAGACAGCGCAGCCACCGATCTTCACCCAATCACCCGAAGCCATACCATGGCCGGTAGCAGTACACGTCTTGGTCGTGCCTGTCCCTGTGATTGAAGTTACAGCTTTTACAGTGTTTGCTGCTCCATTCAGGTATTGCGGAATCGTCTCAGGATCGAGCATAAAAAACGTCCAGCGTTCGTTCGTCGTATCAGAGCCTCCCACATACCACTTCCAGCGATCACCATTGCCATCATCAATAATAATTCGGTAGCCTCCGTTCGCAAGCGTAGCGGCAGCACCTGTGATCGACATCGGAATGATAAAGAACTGATTTGTCATATCAATGTTGGCCGCAAAGGTAAAAACATTTTCTGCGCCAACTGCTTGAGAGACTTTTTCGCCCAGACAGTTTACACCTTCCAGTTGAAACGAATCGTTGGTTACTATTGTTCCACCAGTCCAGCCTGTTGTCGCCTCGCAATCGGAGATTAGCGTTAGCTGCGGATCAAGCCACCACGTCATGACGGCCACTCCGCGTCAGTTTCTGCGTCGTATGCGACAACATAAGGCAGAGGCCGATTAATCATTTCCCTGCAACGTGATCTGCCATGGCGGATAATATCCATTGTTCTGTTAATACCTTGGAGAATTGCCTCAGGAGGTTCAAAAGCGAAGTCCTGAATCGAAGGAGTATAAGTAATACCTAAAGCCACAAGACGAGACCGTGCCTCTCGTCGGATTGACCGAATCTTGGCGGCACGCGCTGGCTGGCTCGGATAGTCCCGCTCGGCTTCGCGTTCTTGTTTGATGTACAGCGGCATTAGGGCTGCACTACCTCCTCGATAAGTTTTACGCGCTCATCGATACTATCGACCAGCTTTCTGAGCGCAGCGTAGTTGCTCTGATCCTTGGCCGCCAGCTGGCGCTTGATCTCGGCGCTATTAAGCTTGATCTGCTCAAGCTCCGCGCGAACCTCGGTGCTGAACTTTTGTACCTGGGACCAGCGATCAGCCGCATCATCAGTGATCTCGGTCTTGCCATCAGCTTCCGCAAGGCCTACCCAGTGCTCGATGTGATCCTTGTTCGTGTAGCCCAGCAGGCCGGCGAGACCGAGGACCACGGGCCACGCGGTGGTCGCCGCCTTGGCCCAGTTGATCGCGCGCACGCCAGGGCTAAGGGTTTTGTTCTGTGGGTCGCTGGCCCGCGTATACTCGTTGTCAGGAGGTTTTTTCTTACTCATTGGTCGAGCACTATGGTCACACCAATCGTGATGTGATCATCGTCCAGTACGGGTGTATAGGCCCCGTGAAACAGGGCGTTAGGCAGCCAGCTATCTTTGCCCCATCGCTTGCCGACCCCGATCGAAAACTCGTTGTCCGAAGCCCAGTCGCTAATAGCAAAGTCCCCTGTCAGACTGAGCTGCCATTTCGTCGTCGAATAATCAAACTGATGCGCGCCGCCGGCCAGCAGGGAACTCGATATCGACAGCAGATCTGACTGACTGGCGCCGCCTGCCACCGTGAGGCTACTTTCCGTGACCTCGGTGACCTCGGTGACCTCGGTGGTCTCGTAGAAATAATTGTTGATCGTGATGTCGTAGCCATGCCAGTGCCTGTGGTTGGCCTGAGCGGGCTTGAAGATCATGATCAAAAACGACAGGAACAGAAGCCCCGCCAGGATGTATATCGCCAGTTTGGTTTCCCGTTTCATTTGCCAGCCTCGTTACGAAATATCTTGTGCTCAAGCGCGTTGATCCGGCGTGCATTTTCCTCGATGTGCGCTTGATATTCGCTGCGTGATACATAGTTATTCCGTGAAAGCACAACCAGTTCCTTCAGGTCTCTCATCTGTCTGACAAGGTTCTCGTTTTGCACCTGGAGAACCTTGATGTCCGCGTTCTGGTTGGTGATGCTGCTGCTGACGAAAATAATCCCGACAGTGACGAGGCCAACCATGATAGTTTGCGCGTGACGCTCGAGGATGGTGCCGCGCTCACCTTTCCGGTGCTCCACTATCTGCTCCAAAATCGCCTTGATATCTCTGACCGATTCCTCAGACATTGCTCATGCCAGCTGGTCGTTGGGGAGGGTCTTTGGTTTTCGACCCAACCGAGGATCCGTAATGATATTGATACTGGTCGCCAAGGCTTTTTGTCTGGAAGCCAACCAGAGGCCCGATAAGGCCGAACAGGAACAGCATTACCTCGCGAACGTCTTGCGAAAAAGTCGTTTGCGGCACCAAAAACAAAACCCCCGCTATAACAATAAACCCGACAAGCGTTGCGAAATATCCGCAAGTAAACAGCAGGGTGAGCCGGCGCTGAAACCTGGGCTCGAAAACCGGCTGCTCAGCCATTGCCTGCCGCCTCATCGAATGCCGAGCGCTTGGCGTCGGAATCAGCGATCAGCGCATCGATATCGGCATCGGTCACCGGCTGTCCCGCCCTGGCGCGGGCCAGTAGTTCGTTTACGCGAGTAAATGTGTTGGTGGCTGCCAACATGACATCGATGATCTTCACCATTTGATTTTCGTCCATTATTCAACCTCCGCAAGAATGGTTCGTAAATTGATTAGCGCCAGACTGACGGCGCTGGCATTCGAGTCGGCCTTTCCAGCCAATAGCTGTACCAGTTGGCCCGCGGCCTCAGCCGCTTCAAGATCCTGCTGGCTCACCCCGAGCAGTCGGGTGATAGTAGCTAGATCAAGATCGGCCAGGGTGCCGCCATTTTTGATAACATCATGGGCTGTAATTGCCGTCCTGGCGGTGTTGCGCGCGCCTTCATAGGCGTCGAAGGCCTCGGTTAGCTGCCGCTTCTCTCCGTCATCGAGACGCCCTTCATTTGCCCAGCGTGTCGCGGTGTCGAGAGCCTCCTGGTAGCCGATCTCCGCGACCGCCACAGCTTCGCGCGGCGTCTCCGGCGTTGTGACACAGGCCTGCAAGGCAAAAACCATGCACATGGCCACAAAAAACTGTCGGTAAAAATTGATCGCTCTTTTCATTGTATTCCCCTGATTGACTGTTGGTTTCGCCCATAAAAAAACCCGCCGGAGGGCGGGTTCAAGGCTTCGTTGACATTGATGGATGGTAGGAATTTAGCCCTTTTTCGTGATCAACGCAAGCGGTCAGCAACGATTTTTATGATCTCACGCTCCCATCGCGAAGGCACCGAAAATATATACTGGTATATATCCCTGTATTTTCGGCACCACGTCCCACGGGAAACACCCATTAACTTTGCCCTGCCTTCCTGGGTATAAGCCCTCTCAGCGCCCCACTCCATGATCGCGATGAGACACAGGGCCTCGATTGATGGGTAATATCCGCCCTGGTGCTTGCGATTGCGGATCCATGCCTGAGTCGCCGGGTCCTGCATCACCTCCATGAACAGGGTCGCAAAAAAGGCATGGCGGCTCTGGATGTCACCAGTATAGACATAGAACATGAACGCGGTTTTACCGGGATCGATCCCCTGCATGGAGAGGATGATATCCTGGCGGATCGGCTCATCGCTGATGTCAATGCTGTATCGACAAGTTTTGGCGGTGAGCTGGGAAAGGATTTCTGGGGTGATCATCCTCGCCTCAATGTGTTAACCAAGTCTATCGCTTCGTCGACGGTGGTGACAACCACAGGACGCCGCCCTTGCCATCGATCAAATTCATCCTCCTCAGCAGGTGTAAGTTCGAGCGCCTGCTTCTTGCCACGTAGTGCGTCTGGATTCTTGATCTCAACTCGCTGGTCGATTCCACCTGCTCCAAGAACTCCATCAAGCGCACCTGCCACGTTGGAAAGGTCGAGCCAGCTGGCGCGCATATCTTCAAAAACTCCGACAATGATATCGTGGTTTCCGTCACGCCTCGCTCTCCTCCTCGTGTGTCTCTGTCGCTGTCTTTTCGGCATTGATATAGGCCAGTGGCAAATATTGAATCAGCTCCCGCTGACTCGCCCAATCTACGAGCCGGTGCGGCGCCATATCGGTGTAACTATCGTAGCCCATTTTACCCTTTAGCGTCTCGAAAGCCCACTTCGAAACGTACTTGATTCGCTGCTTGTCCCACCATTCCTCGGGCCGGAGACTGCTGTCGCCGTGCTGGTGTGTTTGTTGATGCTCGGCATTGGTCAACGGGATTGCGCAGTAGGGTGGCTTTTCTGCCGTGCCAGACCCGTACTGGACGCGCCTGATGTGCGCTGGGATGCAATACTGCTCGCCAGTATCGTGAAACTCAGAAAACTCACCAGATATGGCGCTTGGCTTATGTTTCACCCATTCCAAATACTCCTCGTCGGTGCCGATTCCGGCCCACACTTCCGGTGATCGGAAAAAGCCGGATTGCACCAGCTTCTTTGCTAACTCACCAAACGGGCCCTTTACCCTTGTAGGCCGCTCTGCCTCAACAGCCGCCTTGTCAGTGATCCGTGCGATAGCGACCGCCGATCCGGGTTTACCGAACGCCGTAAATGCTCCGATCGCATCTGCTGGCGAGAGGTCGATCGTAATCCGTAGTGTCCCATCAGCCATGGTTTTCGCCGAGCTGGACGAACCCAGGAAGGCGGCCGACGGTTCTTCGCTGTCGAAATTTTCATCGTTCATTTCGCCCCCTTGAACTTATGCACGACATCGTGCGCGGCCTCGAGCGCGCGTTCGCTGATCGCGTTATCATGAACTACCGGCTCAAGGCACACTTCCTCGCGCGTGAGCGGTTTGACCTTAACTGCGCCATCATCGCCAATGCTGACAGAGCACATTTCGGTCACGTCTTTGGTGCTGGCCAGATCGATGCCTATATCCGGAGGACGAATACGACTGTGTGCTTTCTGCTCGGTGGTGAGTATTTCTGCTCGGAGTGGGTCTCGTATGGTTTTTGCAAATAGCGGCCACTTCACCCAGGCCGAGGCGTCGGCCACACCATGCTTTTGCGGGGTTTTAAAGCCACCACCCTTCGCGCAAACACGCACGGCCTTAGCGCCGCTTTGGTACACGTAATCTTCGTGTGCTTTGATATTTTCAGGTGAGATTTGATTTGATCGGCCGTTATCAATCCACGGCCAGGGGTCATTCTCGTCACCCTCGCCAGTATGGTGCTCGAACCACTTCTCGAACTCGACCACTGAGCTGAATACCAGCTCGTCCCGCATTTCGGGATTGCTGTAATCGGAATGTGAATGTACTGGCGTCACGATAATGCCATTGGCGGCAAATCGAATTGTGATGTCTGCTCGTTTTTTCATTATTTCCCCCTTAATTAGATTTTCCAGCCGTTAAATTCGATCTTGTGCAGGCCGTCGTACACACTAGCGACAGGCAATCCGGTGCGGCCCGCAATTGAAGCAGCATCCCAGCCCACCCTGGCTAAGTTGTATATCTTCTGCTGCTGCTCCGTGAGGGGCCGGCGACCTACTGCCTCATGACTGGCGCCAGCGAAACAAAACTTGGCGTAAGCCCAGGCCATAATCTCGCGACTGAATCGTTTGAATTCGATCTCGGTTGGGACGTACATCATTTCAGTTCCACCTTAATCTCGATACCCATAAATCTTGGCCTGAAACTGTCGGAGCTCTCTTTGGCCTCTGCGCGCAGTGTTCCAAACTGATGCTTCGTAACATAAAGCGCGGTCGGCTCCTTGCCCTGATCCCGCATCGCCCTCACGTAACGATGCAGGTTGTGCTTGATCTTGTCGGCCTCTCTGCTCATGACATTTTCTCGATCGATTCCTTCATCCGTGTTACCACGTACCGCATACAGTCGGCTGCTGCGGCCGAGCCGCTGCGCGCGTCTCCGTTGCGGCTCAATGTCTCGTGGTGGACCTGCCAGTCCTCCTTGGTCATCGGGATAAAAATATGCTCCGGGTAAGCGTTCGTCCATTGGTGAATCATGTGCAGGATATCGATCGCCTTATCGATTGCATCCTGGCGCGAGGCCAGCGGACTCTCATCGGACGCTTCGGTTAGTTCGTCGATTAGTGTTTCGAATTTACTCATACTGTCATCCCCTTTAGTGCTTTGTGCATTTTCTTGAATCCATCTTCGAAATACCGCTCCTTGTCGCAGGTTTTCATTACGGCTGTTTCCTCGACAACCGTGATGTAAAAATCAATGTCATCACCCTCCCAGGGCACCCCGCTCTCGATGTGCTCGATCACGTAAATCTGATGGACGCGCTTTAGTTTTAAAAACTTTCGCAGAGTATAGACCAATCGATCATGGTACGGAGTCGACCATTCTCCGCCTTTTTTGACTGGCGGGGTCGCTGCCTCTGAAAATGGATCGCCGGGCGCTTGTCGCGCCATCCACCAACGCGCGGCCTGGAAGCCATCGCTCGGCATGCCCTCTGGCACGGCGTAACTGGTATTAGCAAGATATTGCGCGATAACTTCTTCGGGTGTCGGACATTTGTTGCTCTGGAAGGGCCTGTCCTCGTCACTACTTGATTTATACGCCATTAGTGATCTCCAAATGAACTGCGATTGATTTTGCCACCCGGTCGCGATCCCGCGTGCGGCTGCAGGCCATCCAGCGATCGCGTAGCTCTACCGGTATCAGGTACCAATGTTCTTTGCACCCCCACAGCTGACCGTTGACGACTTCCTTGCAGCCAGGATAGTTACAGTCATGCCCATCGAAGGGCCTCCGCCATAGCGGACCCCGGGGATCACTCATTCCCCCGCCCTCTCTTTCTTGGCAAAATCCATAGCCGTGTTTATGGTTTCCCCATCCCACCAATCAGGGTCGGATAATGAAGCCAACGCCGCATCGAGTCGTTCGATTTCAGCCACGAGTTCGAGCACCGTATTATCACAACAATAAGTTTTTAGTGAATCAAGCCTTGCTTTAGTAATCATCATTCCCCCTGCCCTTGCTTCCATAAATCACAAACATGATCTAACAACCCACGAGCATACCTTTCTTTATCAAGTTCAGTACCAGCAAGATCATATCCTCGTGACAGTTCGGTGAGGCCGTTGGCCGCTACATTCAAAGCCGCATCCAGTTCCTCGATACGCTGCTCAGCCGCTGCCAGTGCGTCGGCTACATCATTCCCCAGTTCGTTAATCAAAACCGGCAAGTGCATGGCTATCATTGGATTAATCGAACCATCATCGTCGGCACATTCGGTAATGGCTTTATTGATACCTCTAAACCGCTCTATCAAATCACTCATTCCCCCGCCCTCGCTTTTTTCTTGTCTTCGACGGTCACAATAGAATGTCCGTGAAAATTTTCATTGTTTTCGCACTCGAATATTTCGTCGATATATTTAGCCAATGCCGCATCGAGGCGCTTTATAGTCGCGCATCTAATTTCATCAACGCACTCTAAATCTTTTATGGTTTCTTCCAGTTCCTCGATACGCTTTTGCAAGTCCGTGTAACTGGGGCGACATTGTGGGCAGTATAAAACCAATTCTTCGCCGTGATGTTCGCATCGTTTATTCATTCTCCCGCCCTCGCTTTATCTATGATTTCTATTATTTCCATGACATCATCTCCTCTTATCCGGTAAAGATGCATATCTCTAACCTCAGCCAAAGCCGCATCGAGGCGTTTGATTTTGTCCAATAATTCTTGCTCCCGCTTTTCTTGCGCTGGCGTGTTTTCCAGCGATCCTGCCCAGTCACTCGTAGTCATTTCCCCGCCCTCGCTTTGTCAATAACATTTACTAAATTGGCAGCGGTCTCGCGATAACTCCATACATCATCGATTTCGTCAGCATTATAATCTTTCATCCCATCTAACCCTTCGCGAATCTCAGCCAAAGCCACATCGAGGCGCCTGTTTTCCTTCATTAGCGCATCGCAGTGAAGGCCTTTTTCATTTGCTTCTATCTCTAACATACCGATGTCCACTTCGAGGCGCAGGATTTCTTCTATAGCTTTGTCACATACCTCTGCCCTCGCTTCATCTATAATTGAATGCCAGTAATCGTCATTGGTATCATTTCGAATGCGCATTAAAGCCGCATCGAGGCGCTTGATTTCTGCCTCTAGTTTTTCCAGTGCTGGTTCGAACGTCAGTAATTTCACTTTCGCTTCCAGTTCCTTGATATGGCCCAGTAGCTGCTGACCCTCGGCCTTGGTGAATACACAATAGCTGCCAGCATCCTCTGTGACCGCGAGCTGTGATTTCAGCTTCGATAGTGTTTTATCTATCATAGCGGCCTTCCTGCATATAGGTGATGGTCTGCTCTCGCAGAAAAAAGTCGAAATTGGCTACCCAGCCCTTGTCGTTCCGGCCAAACAGGAACGGCTTCCTGGCCGCGTCTTTGAAATAGAGCGTCCAGTCTTCCAGAGTCTCGAGGTCGTTTGACCAGCGCTGTCGCATCGCGGCCTTGCGCTTCTCGGTGGCTTTCTCAACCTTGGGCAGATCCGGTAGGATCAGGTGATACAAGTCGATAATATCCTTGTACGGGGTCGTGTCTGGTTTTTTGCAGTAGCCCGCTTTCTGCTTGGTGTAAAACTGGTCGGTTGCCTTGTGGATCCGGCCAAGCAGTGATTCGAGCTGCTTGACGCGAGTATTCAGCTCGGCGTTCATGTCCAGTAATTTGGCTATCTCGTCGTCAGTCATTCTGGAACCCTGAAAACTTTATTCTTGTACACAGTGATGCCGTCGAACCAAGGGCCCTGGATATCAACCTCGTAATCCCTCATTAACCGAAACAACCTTTTTTTGATTTTCGCCCTACTGGTGAACCACTCTTTGCTGCCATTCACGCCGTGCCTAACAAATCGCTCATGCTCGAGGCGCTCCCCCTGTAGTGCCCTACCCCTGTTGGAAAAAGAAATCCAGGCAACCAGTCTCAATTCTTGTGCATTACCGCATTGCAGATCCTTTACCCTCTGCCAAGGATTTTCACTAACACCGATTTTGACGTTTTCATCCTCATCAATGATGTAATACAAGAATGTCTCTACCTGTTTCCATCCAATATCGATTAT
>Ga0224497_10001562_pt1 | contig 14459 bp, 9 predicted proteins | sample SF_Jul11_sed_USG_4_FD_167970 | JGI IMG/M metagenome (GOLD analysis project Ga0224497, IMG submission 167970) | Sediment microbial communities from San Francisco Bay, California, United States - SF_Jul11_sed_USGS_13 | ecosystem: Environmental > Aquatic > Marine > Sediment | place: USA: California... | reverse complement strand
ACGGGGCCCCGGGGGGGGGGGGGGGGCGTTAATCAAGGTCAGGGAGAAGATGATTCCCTGCTAGAAGATGTCTTCGACGATTTCTTCTTCGGAGTCGGGGGCATTGATCACGACACCCGCAGCATCGCTACCGGACGTCGACGTCACGACGGCCAGCTCTTTGGGCGCGTTCTGCTCGCGGAAAACTTCGAACAGGCTCTGCCTGGTATCGACATCGGCACGAGCGCCGGTTTCCGCATCGATTCGAACCGTCACCAGGCCTGCGGGCTGCTCCTGCAGGTTTTCCGGGCGTCCTTCCAGCGCGACCTTCATGAAATCGATCCACATCGGCAATGCCGCGCGGCTGCCGGTTTCGCGCCGGCCCATCTTGCGCTGGTTGTCGAACCCGACCCAGGTCGTGGTTACCAGCTGGTCGTTGAAACCGCTGAACCAGGCATCGATCTGATCGTTGGTGGTGCCGGTTTTGCCGGCGATGTCATTGCGACCCAGCGCCTTGGCGCGCACCGCGGTGCCACGTTGCACCACTTCGCGCATCATCGAGCGCATGATGAATGCGTTTTGCGCCGTAATTACGCGCGGCGCATAGCGGGGTCCGGAATGACCAGTTTCCGTTGCGGGCGTTTCACCTAGCAGCGAGATCACGCCCTCGATCGGATCCAGCTCGATCGCCACGTATTGCTCGCCGCCGTTAGCCGCGGTCGCCTCGGGCTGCTCCGCGACGTCCGCTTCGCCCGCGATCGTTTCAGATTCGGGTGCTTCGACCTCGAGTCCCGGCTCCGGCTCCGACGTCGCTCCCGCCTGGACCTCCTCCTGCTGTGCCACCGCCTCGGCCTCGGCTGCCGTCAGCGCCTCCAGGTCTTCGGTCTCGCATCCCTGGCATACCGTCAACGGTTTATGCTGGTAAAGCAGTTTACCGGAACCCGATTCGATGCGACTGATGATATAGGGATCGATCAGGTATCCTCCGTTCGAGAAAACGGTGTAGCCGCGCGCCATTTGCATCGGCGAGAAAGTGCCGCTGCCGAGCGCCAGCGAAAGATCGTAAGGCATGTTTTCGCGCTCGAAGCCGAAACGCTGGATGTAGCTGGTGGCGAAACGCAGCCCGATCGACTGCAGGATACGAATCGAAACCAGGTTGCGCGACTTCACCAGCGCCTCGCGCAAACGCGTGGGGCCGTAAAACTTGCCCGAGTAATTTTCCGGCCGCCAGGTCGCTTCGAGCGAATCGTCGTCGAATACCACCGGCGCGTCATTAATAATGGTAGCGGCGGTATAACCCTTTTCGAGAGCGGCCGAGTAAATGAAAGGCTTGAAGTTAGACCCCGGCTGGCGGCGGGCCTGCGTCGCCCGGTTGAACTTGTTCTTGAAGTAGTCGAAACCCCCTGCCATGGCGCGGATGCCGCCGTCGGCAGGGTCGAGGGAGACCAGAGCGCCTTCTATACGCGGCACGTCGGCCAGCAACCATTGCGAATCGCGGTTTTCCAGCCATATGACATCGCCTATCGCAAGCACGTCGCCTACCTTTTCAGGTTTTGGCCCCAGGTTGTCCTCGTCGATAAACGTGGCCGCCCAGTCGATCCCACCCTCGAACGGCAGGTCGACCTGCTCATAATTTGAAATCAATACCCTGGCGGATGCCGGGACCGCTTCGATGCTGCCATCCTCGGCCGCGGGTATCGCCTCGTTGATCGAGATTACAACGCCGTTGCGCAACCCGCCGATCCGGTTGTCGATGACGAGGTCTTCGTCGAAGGGGTCCTCGTTGAGTCCGGTCAGGTCGATCTTTTCGACGACCCCGCGATATCCGTGCCGGCGATCGTAATCGAGCAATGCCCGCCGCAGCGCCTGGTTGGCAACCGCCTGCAGTTCGCCATCGATGCTGGTATATACCTTGAGTCCCGCCCGGTATATCTCGTCGCCGTATTGCTCGTACAGTTGCGCCCGCACCAGCTCGGAAACGTACTGCGCCTCGGCAATCGTCCGGGTCTTGTGCAATTCGGCGGTAATCGGTTCGTTGAGCGCCATGTCCAGCTCGTCCTGGCTGATATACTTGAGAATACGCATGCGCCCGAGAATATAGTTGCGCCGGATCAGCGCCCTTTCGGGATTAGATACAGGATTGTACTTCGATGGCGCCTTCGGCAATCCCGCGATCATCGCCGCCTGGGCCAGGGTCAGCTCGGCGAGCGGCTTGTCGTAATACGCCTGCGATGCGGCACTGATGCCATAGGAGCGGTGACCGAGAAAGATCTTGTTCAGGTACAGCTCCATGATTTTTTCCTTGCTCAGCTCGCTCTCGATTTTCAATGCCAGCAGAATTTCATTGAATTTACGGCTATAAGTCTGTTCTGGACTGAGGAAAAAGTTGCGCGCGACCTGCATCGTAATCGTGCTGCCGCCGCGGGTCTTGCGCCCGGTGGTCGCGACCTCGTAAGCCGCGGCCAGCAGCGCATAAAAGTCGATGCCCGCGTGATCCCAGAATTGATCGTCCTCGACCGCAACCACGGCATCGACCAGGTTGCGGGGAATCTTGTCGAATGCGACCGGAATGCGGCGGTGTTCGCCGAACTCTGCCAGCAGGATTTCGTTGCGGTCATAAACCCTCAGCGGCACCTGGTACTGGGCGTCCTCGAGATGGTCGATCGACGGCAACGCCGGCACCATGACGGCGTAGATATAGAACACCCCGGCGATCAGCACGATAGAGCCGAAAGCGAACAACCAGGATGCAATTTTTACTAACTTTTTCATCAGCTTAGGCTATATACATAAAGAATCACATGAAAAATTATCGACAATATTGAATTCTTGCACTAGACTCATCGTTGGCTAATTAGAATAATTTAACATTTTATATACTTACAACTAGATCTTAATGTAATTTATCATTTAAGATTCTGTATCACAGGCACTTTGACGAGGGATACCGGTGTTTTTATCGCGCAAAAAACCGCCGCTTATTGGACTAGATATCAGTTCAACATCGGTCAAGTTAATGGAACTTAGCAAGACCGGTTCCAGTTACCGAATTGAAGGTATCGGTGTCGAACCTCTGCCCGCAAACGCCGTCGTCGAGAAAAACGTCGCTGAAGTTGAGTCAGTAGGCGAGAGTGTAAAGCGTGCTCTCGCCAAGTCAAAAATAAAATCGAAATATTGTGCCATAGCCGTATCCGGTTCGTCGGTCATCACCAAGAAAATCACGATGCCCGCAAGTCTCAGCGAAGACGAAATGGAAGGGCAGATCCAGCTCGAAGCCGACCAGTATATCCCCTATCCTCTCGAAGAAGTCAATCTCGATTTTCATATCATCGGCGAAACCGAGACCAATCCTGAAACCGTCGACGTGCTGCTCGCCGCCTGCCGCAGTGAAAACGTCGATGACCGCGTCGCCGCGGTCGAACTCGCGGGACTGACGCCGAAGATCGTCGATATCGAGGCCTACACCGTCGAAACCGTTTTCTCGGTCATGGCCCCGCAAATGCCGGACGAGGGCATGGACAAGACTGTCGCGATCGTCGACATCGGCGCCACCATGACCAGCCTGAGCGTGATACACAACCATCGCCTGATTTACACCCGCGAACAAAACTTCGGCGGCAAGCAGCTGACCGAGGAAATAATGCGCCGTTACGGCCTTTCCTACGAAGAAGCCGGCCTTGCCAAGCGACAGGGCGGCCTGCCGGACAACTACGAACCCGAGGTGCTGGAACCCTTCAAGGAAACCACGGCACAGCAGGTCAGTCGTTTCCTGCAATTCTTTTACTCGGCCGGCGGACCCATCGGCGATATCGACCACCTGGTTCTCGCGGGCGGCACCGCCAGCTTGCCGAACCTGGCCGAATTGACCGAATCCCATATCGGGGTTCCGACCACGATCGCCAATCCGTTCGCCAACATGTCGTCGTCGAGCCGTGTCAACAAGGCCAACCTGGAGGCAGATGCGCCCTCCTTCCTGATTGCTGCGGGATTAGCTATCCGAGGAGCTGAATACTCATGACCATCGTGACCCGGATCAACCTGTTACCCTGGCGTGCGGAGCTGCGCCAGGAGCAGAAAAAACAGTTCGCGCTGATGACTGTCATGTTCTGCGTGCTGGCGGCGGCAATCGTCGGACTAATCCATTTCCAGATGCAGGCCAAGATCGACTACCAGCTGGCGCGCAACCAGTTCATGACCAATGAAATCAAGAAGGTCGACGAGGAAATCAAGGAAATCAGCGAGCTGCAGAAAGTACGGCGCAGCCTGATCGAGCGCATGGAAGTTATCCAGGATTTACAGGGCAGCCGCCCGTCGATCGTTCACCTGTTCACGGAGATCGTGTCTACCGTTCCAAACGGCGTGTACCTGAAGTCGCTGACCCAGGCCGGCAGCAACCTGCTGATCAACGGGCAGGCCGAATCCAACGCGCGGGTATCGACCTACATGCGCAACCTGTCGGCCTCGGACTGGCTGAAGGAACCCAACCTGACGGTTATCGAAATCGAAGACATCACGGTTAACCGCATCAGCACCTTTACACTGACCGTGAAGCAAACTTCGCCGAATGCCACCGGCGAAAAAGAAAAAGATGATGGAGGTCTGAAGTAATGAATTGGGACGAACTCCAACATCACCTGGAACCCGACAACATCGGCACCGCGCCGATGTCGATCAAGCTCGGTGTCATAGCCGTGCTGGTTATCATGATCATCGCTGCCGGCATCTATTTCGACACACAGAATCAGTTGACCGTGCTCGAAAAACACGAAAAGAAAGAAGTCGAACTCAAAGAGGAGTTCAAGATCAAGGCAGACCAGGCCGCCAAGCTGGAACTTTACAAGGAGCAGTTGGCTGAAATGGAAGCCTCGTTCGGCGCACTGCTGCGACAACTGCCCGAGACCACCGAGGTTGAATCGCTGCTGGTCGACGTATCGCAAACCGGTCTCGCGGCAGGCCTGGAAGTCAAGAAATTCAAGCCCAGCGCCGAAGAGAAAAAGGGCTTTTACGCCGAGTTGCCGATTTCTCTCGAGGTCACCGGCACATACCACCAGCTGGCGACCTTTATCAGCGGAATAGCGGCGCTGCCGCGCATCGTCACGATCAGCGACATGAAGCTGGAGCCCCAGGACAAGGAACCCCAAGGTTCCTCTGCCAAACTGAAAATGTCAGCCACGGCCAAGACCTATCGATATCTTCAGGAGGACGAGCAATGACAGGAAAGTTGCAAGCACTGCTGAAGCTATCGCTGCTCGGCCTGGTATCCGTCCTGCTGGTGGGTTGCGGGGAAGGACTGGGTGACCTGCGCCAGTTCGTCGACCAGGTCAGGGCCAAGCCGCCGGGCCGTATCGAACCGATACCCGAGTTTACGCCCTACCAGAATTTCGAATATACCTCGCACGACCTGCGCGATCCGTTCAAGCTGGTCGATTTTCGTCGCCCGGAAGAAGTGCCGGAGGAAATCGCGCAACTGGGCAGCGGGCTTCGCCCCGATATCGATCGGGTCAAGGAACCGCTGGAGGATTTCCCGCTGGATACCCTGCGCCTGAAAGGCACGATTGACGACAAGGACGGGGTCAAATGGGGTCTCATATTCGCCCCGGATAACACCATTCACCGCGTGATCGAAGGCAATTACATGGGCCAGAACCATGGTCGCATCATCACGGTAACCGACCAGAAAATCGAATTGACTGAAATTGTCCCGGACGGACTGGGAAACTATATCGAGCGCTCTTCAGCGGTCGCGCTGATCGAGTAACGAGAGGAAGCACATAATGAACAGTGTTAACAAAACCATGAAAATAACCAGAATAATGAAGGCATCGTTGGCGGCCATCTGCCTGCTTGCCTTTGGCGATGTCTCGGCGCGAGCCCTGGTTGGACTCGATTACTCGGTGATGACCGGAAACACGGTTCAGGTCGTGTTTACCTTCGACGGGCCCGCGGTGGCCCCGCGTACCTTTACCATCGACGAGCCCGCGCGCATCGCTCTCGATTTCGGTGAAACCGAAAACAAGCTCGAACAGCGCAACATGCAGGTCGGCATCGGTGCGATGCAAAGTATCATCTCCGCGGCCTCGAAGAATCGTACGCGCGTGGTGCTCAACCTGTCGCAGCGCGCAGACTATACCACCAGCGTCAGCGGTAACCAGGTGACCCTGACGCTGGCGGGCGGAGAGCAGACCGTCCTGCCCGCCGCCAGCAGTGGCCAGGCCCAGCAGGGCACCCAGGCGAGCATGACCCAGGGCGCAGCGCCGATTTCGTCGGTTGCCAAGGGTGTTACCAACATCGACTTCAAGCGCGGTCCCAACGGCGAAGGCCGCGTCATTATCGACCTGACCAGCACGTCGATCAGCACCGACGTGTGGCGTGAAAGCAACCAGATCAACGTCGAGTTGATCGCCTCGCAATTGCCGATCGAGCTGCAGCGACGCATGGACGTCAGCGATTTCGCGACCCCGATCGAGTTTATCGACGCGATCCAGGACGGCGCCAACATTCGCATGACGATTGCTTCGAACGGCGATTTCGAGCACCTCGCCTACCAGACCGACCGCGTCTACACGATCGAGGTCGCGCCGATTTCGAAGGAAGAAGAGGAAAAGAGAAAGAAGGAAAAATTCGGCTTTACCGGCGAACGCCTGTCGCTTAATTTCCAGGATATCGAGGTTCGTTCGGTACTGCAGCTGCTGGCCGATTTCACCGGCCTCAACCTGGTGGTCTCCGACTCGGTCGAGGGCAACCTGACGCTGCGCCTGAAAAACGTACCCTGGGACCAGGCGATGGATATCATCCTGAAGACCAAGGGGCTGGATCAACGCCGCGCCGGCAACGTTATCCTGATCGCGCCGACCGACGAAATCGCCGCGCGTGAAAAACTCGAGCTGGAAGCGCGCAAGCAGGTAGAAGAACTGGAACGCCTGCGTACCGAGTTCATCAAGGTCAACTACGCCAAGGCGGCCGACATCGCCGAGCTGCTGAACCTGAAAGACAACGCGATCCTGTCGCCGCGCGGTTCGGTGAGCGTCGACGAACGCACCAACACGCTACTGGTCAAGGATACCAATTCCAGCCTTGCCAGCGTGCGCGTGCTGCTCGCGGAGCTCGATATCCCGGTACGCCAGGTATTGATCGAATCGCGCGTGGTGATCGCCAACGACGACTTCAGCAAGGAGCTGGGCGTGCGCTTCGGCGTCAGCAACGACAGCCAGGGCGCGTTGGCGTCGGGCGACGGCGCGTTTACCGCCGGTAACCTGAACGGCATCACCGACCTCGTCAACGATAACAATTTCAACGCGCTCGACGGTCTCAACGTCAATCTGCCGGTGCAAAATCCCGCGGGTAGCTTCGCGCTGGCGCTGGCCAAGCTGCCGCTTGGCACCCTGCTCGAAATGGAGCTGTCGGCGGCACAGATCGAAGGCCGCGGTGAAGTCGTGTCAAGCCCGCGGGTTATCACCGCCGACTCGCATACCGCGCGTATCGAGCAGGGTGTGGAAATTCCCTACCTCGAGCTGGATGACGGCGACGCCACGCTGAAATTCAGGAAAGCGGTTTTGTCGCTCGAGGTAACCCCGCAGATTACCCCGGACGACCGCGTCATCATGGATCTCGACGTGCACAAGGATAACCAGGGCGAACTGGTATCCTTCGGCGCGGGCCTGGCGGCGCCGAGTATCGACACCCGCGAGGTGCAATCGCAACTGCTGGTCGATAACGGGCAAACCGTGGTGCTCGGCGGTATCTACGAAACCACCAAGTCCACCCAGGTCACCCGCGTGCCGTTCTTCAGCGACCTGCCGATTATCGGCAACCTGTTCAAATCGTCGATCGAAGTCGACGACAGAACCGAGCTGTTGATCTTCGTAACTCCGAAAATACTACAGGGTGCAAACCTCGATATTCGCTAGCTCTATATTCGCTCCGAAAAAAGGCAGCCTCGATGGCTGCCTTTTTTTTGTTTGGGTTATGATATCCGCATGAGTCACCGTAATATCATTTTGATCGGCCCCATGGGCTCCGGCAAGTCGACCATTGGCAATATCATCGCCAGGCGGCTACACCGCGAATTCCAGGACAGCGATCATTACATCGAGAAACGAACCGGTGTCGATATCGCGCGCATTTTCGATATTGAGGGAGAGCAGGGTTTTCGCGACCGCGAGTCCAGTGCGCTGCGCGATCTGCTGAGTCAGAACAACCGCGTTATCGCCACCGGCGGCGGTTCCGTGCTGCGCGAGGAAAACCAGAAACTGCTGAAACAAAAAGGATTCATCGTCTTTCTCGATACCTCGGTAAACCAGCAGATGCAACGCCTGGCGCGCGACAAGAAGCGACCCCTGCTGCAAACCGACAATCCGCGTGAACGGCTCGAGGCGTTGCTGCAGGAACGCCGCCCGATTTACCTCGACCTGGCCGACCTCGCGATCAAGACAGACAAACGCGTGGCGCGGCGCCTCGCGGCTGATATCATCACCCAGCTACCCGACAGCCTGAAATAGTAATGGATATTAAACATAAACTAACCGTTGAACTTGGCGCGCGCAGTTACCCGATTTACATCGGCACGGGGTTGCTCGGACAGGCGCCACTGCTGGGCCCGCACATCAAGGGGCGCTCGGCCCTGATCGTGTCCAACACGACCGTTGCCCCGCTCTACCTCGCCGCCGTGCAACAGGCGCTCGATGCTGGCACGACCAGGCACGACAGCGTGATCCTCGACGATGGCGAGCAGTTCAAAACCATGGCCTCGGTCGAGTCCATCATCGAGACGCTGTTGCAACGACGTCACGATCGGCGCAGCACCGTAATCGCGCTCGGTGGCGGCGTCGTCGGCGATATCGCCGGGTTCGCCGCGAGCATTTACCAGCGCGGGGTGAATTTCGTGCAGATCCCGACCACGCTGCTGTCGCAGGTCGACTCGTCGGTGGGCGGCAAGACCGGGGTCAACCACCCGCTCGGTAAAAACATGATCGGCGCGTTCTACCAGCCGCAGTGCGTTATCGCGGATATCGGTACGCTCGGCACCCTGCCGGCGCGCGAACTCTCCGCGGGGCTGGCCGAGGTCGTCAAGTACGGCCTGATTTACGACGCGGAATTTTTCGCCTGGCTGGAGCAAAACATCGACGCGCTGAAGGCCGGCGATACGAACCTGCTGGCCGAGGCGGTACTGGTCTCTTGCCGGATCAAGGCGCGCGTGGTCGAACTCGACGAACGCGAGGCAGGCTTGCGCGCCATTCTAAACCTCGGTCATACCTTCGGGCATGCCATCGAAACCGCGATGGGTTACGGCAACTGGCTGCATGGCGAGGCGGTGGCCGCCGGCATGATGATGGCCATCGACCTGTCGCTTCGCGAGGGCTGGATCGACGAAAGCGTCCGCAGCAGAGCGAGCGCGCTACTGCAGCGGGCCGGCCTGCCGGTGGCTCCCCCCGCCGATATGACGACGCGGCAATTTCTCGACGTCATGGCAATCGACAAGAAGGCGGTCGATGGCAGCATCAAGCTGGTATTGCTGCGCGCACTCGGGGAAGCCTTCGTCAGCGCCGATTACGATCAAGACAAGTTACTGCAAACGCTGAATTAAGGGGACACAATACTTACATTTCCCTGTGGGAAAATAAGTATTGTGTCCCCGCATTTTCTGTAACCTGTCGCGCGGCAGGCCTGCACCCGATTGGTGCAAATCGAATCGACCCGCAACTGTTAATTTATCTATTGTTATCTCGCGAGTATAATATCCAGCCTTTTGGCCGCGCGAAAGTCCCCGATTCTCGCCTGACCGACGGCACCGACGGGCTTCGGCGATGCCGAATACGGATTTGACGCGACAAGAGTATGAATGACGAACTGAAAGGCCTTTATCAACCCGGTTTCGAGAAAGACAGCTGCGGATTCGGATTGATCGCCAACATCGACGACAAGCCTAGCCACTGGCTGGTGAAGACGTCGATCGAGGCGCTCGGGCGCCTGACGCACAGAGGCGCCGTCGCCGCCGACGGCAAGTCGGGCGACGGCTGCGGCCTGCTGTTGAAAAAACCCGACTCCTTTTTGCGCGCGAAAGCCGCGGAACTCGGCATCCACTGTGCGCGGCGCTACGCGGTCGGCCTGGTGTTCATGTCGCCGCTTGCCGAGGAGACCGCGATATCGCAGCAGGTTATCGCCGACAAGATTATCGACCAGGGGCTCGAAGTCGCCGGCTGGCGCGAGGTGCCAATCGATCCATCGGCCTGCGGCGAAGAAGCGCGCAAATCGCTGCCGGCCATCTACCACGTTTACGTCAATGCGCCCGCCGCCCTGTCGCGCGCCGAGTTCAACCGCTCGCTTTACCTCGCCCGCCGCGCCGCCGGCCATGCCTTCGAGGCGCAGGAAAATCGACGCATCGAGAACTACTACTATATTTCGAGCCTGTCCAACGACGTGCTGTCCTACAAGGGGCTGATCATGCCCGAATACCTGCCGGTGTTTTATCCGGATCTGAACGATCCGTCGCTGGAGACGGCCATCTGCGTGTTTCATCAGCGCTTTTCGACCAATACCTGGCCGCAGTGGAAGCTCGCGCAACCGTTTCGCTACCTCGCCCACAACGGCGAAATCAACACCATCCAGGGTAATCGTAACTGGGCCAACGCGCGCGCCTACAAGTTCAAGTCCGATCTGCTGCCCGACATAGAGGCGATCAAGCCGATCGTCAACATGACCGGCTCGGATTCGAGCTCGCTCGATAACATGCTCGATTTCCTGCTCTCCGGGGGCATGGACCTGTTTCGCGCGGTGCGCCTGCTGATTCCGCCGGCCTGGCAGAACGTCGACAACATGGAGCCCGCGCTGCATGCATTCTACGAGTATTCGTCGATGCACATGGAGCCCTGGGACGGGCCCGCCGGCATCGTCCTGACCGACGGCCGTCACGCCTGCTGCGTGATGGACCGCAACGGCCTGCGTCCGGCGCGCTGGGTCATGACCAAGGACCGCCACATCACGCTGGCCTCCGAAATCGGCGTATGGAATTACGCACCCGAAGACGTCATCGCCAAGGGGCGCCTGAAACCAGGGGAAATGATTGCGGTCGATACCAAGACCAGCAAGCTGCTGCTGTCCGAAGACATCGACAAGCAGTTGCAGAATCGCCACCCCTACGAAATCTGGCTGCGCGACCGGCTCAGGCATTTGAGCGCCAATCCCGTCAACTCGCCGTTCTCGGCGCTGGCGATGAGCCGTGAAATCCTGACCCGGCTCGAAAAGCTGTTCCAGGTAAGCTTCGAAGAGCGTGACCAGGTTCTGCGGGTGCTGGCCGAGGATTCGCAGGAAGCGACCGGATCGATGGGCGACGATACGCCGCTGCCGGTGTTATCGATGCACCACCGTCCGCTATACGACAGCTTTCGGCAGCAGTTTGCGCAGGTGACCAATCCGCCGATCGACCCGTTGCGCGAAAAAATCGTCATGTCGCTGGAAACCTGCTTCGGGCGTGAACACAACCTGTTCCACGATTCCGCCGATCACGCCGACCGGCTGGTCGTCAGTTCACCCATCCTGTCGGAACAGAAATTCGTCGATCTGCTCGCCTGGCACGGCCAGGGTTACGCGCATGAAATCATTTCACTCGGCTACGATCCGGAAAAGAAATCGTTAAAGCAGGCCATTATCGATATCCAGGACCAGGCTGAAAAGGCGTCGCGTCGAGGCATTGTTATCGTCGTGCTGAGCGACAAGGATATCCCGCGCAACCAGCTGATCGCGCACGCGGCGCTCGCCACCGGCGCCGTACATCACCGACTCAGCAACACCGGTGGTCGTTGCGACACCAATATCGTGGTCGAGACCGGCAGCGCGCGCGATCCGCACCAGATGGCGGTGCTGATAGGTTTCGGCGCGACCGCGATCTACCCGTACATGGCTTATGCCAGCATCGTCGGCATGACACGCAGCGGCGAGCTGCCCGAACTCGAATGCCCGAACACCGGCTCCAACTACCGCCACGGCATCAACAAGGGTTTATACAAGATCATCTCGAAGATGGGCATCTCGACCATTGCCAGCTACCGCGGCGCGCAATTGTTCGAGATTGTCGGCCTGCACCGCGAGGTGGTCGACCTGTGCTTCCCGGGCACCACCTGCCGCATCGACGGCATCGGTTTCGACGAGCTCGAGGCCGAGCAGAAAGCGCTCAACAAGATCGCGTGGAACCCGCGCAAGACCGTCGACCAGGGTGGACTGCTGAAGTACGTCCACGGCGGCGAGTACCACGCCTATAATCCCGACGTCGTCCACAGCTTGCAGGCCGCGGTCAACAGCGGCGCTTACGCCGACTGGAAGAAGTACTCCGACATCGTCAACAACCGTCCGCCGTCGATGCTGCGCGACCTGTTGCAACTGAAGCCGCAGACGCCGATCGATATCGACGAGGTCGAGCCGGCCGCCACGATCCTGGCGCGCTTCGATTCCGCCGGCATGTCGCTCGGCGCGCTGTCGCCGGAAGCGCACGAAACCCTGGCGCAGGCGATGAACCAGCTCGGCGGGCGTTCCAATTCCGGCGAGGGCGGTGAAGATCCGGCGCGTTTCGGCACCGATCGGGTGTCGAAGATCAAGCAGATCGCTTCCGGCCGCTTCGGCGTCACGCCGCACTACCTGGTCAACGCGGAAGTGCTGCAGATCAAGATCGCCCAGGGCGCCAAGCCCGGTGAAGGCGGGCAATTGCCCGGCAGGAAAGTCAACGAACTGATCGCTCGCCTGAGAAACTCGGAGCCCGGGGTAACGCTGATTTCGCCGCCGCCGCACCACGACATCTACTCGATCGAGGACCTCGCGCAACTGATTTTCGACCTCAAGCAGGTCAATCCGCAGGCACTGGTATCGGTCAAGCTCGTCGCCGAGGCCGGTGTCGGCACCGTCGCGGCCGGCGTAGCCAAGGCTTACGCCGACCTGATCACGATCGCCGGTTACGACGGCGGCACCGGCGCAAGCCCGCTGACCTCGGTCAAGTACGCCGGCTCGCCATGGGAACTGGGGCTTTCCGAGACCCACCAGGTGCTGCGCGCCAACAGGCTGCGCAGCAAGGTGCGTATCCAGACCGACGGCGGCCTCAAGACCGGCCTCGACGTCGTCAAGGCCGCGATCCTCGGCGCCGAGAGCTTCGGTTTCGGTACCGGGCCGATGGTGGCGATGGGCTGCAAGTACCTGCGCATCTGCCACCTGAACAACTGCGCCACCGGCGTCGCCACGCAAAACCTGGAGTTACGCCAGAAACACTTCGTCGGCACCGCCGAGAAGGTCAAGAATTTCTTCCGCTTCATCGCCGAGGAAACGCGCGAAATCATGGCCAGCCTCGGGGTGCGCAAGCTCGAAGAGCTGATCGGCCGCACCGACCTGCTGCAAGCCATCGAGGGTAACACACCGGCTCAGCGCGGGCTGAACCTGGCGCCGATCCTGTCCGACGGCGGGGTCGACCCGGCGCTGCCGCGCTACTGCACCGCGGCACGCAACGAACCCTGGGACAAGGGTGAACTGGCGGAACAAATGGTAGCCGACTGCATGCCGGCTATCAAAGATTCCAGCGGCGGCGAATTCGAATACCGCATCAACAATACCCACCGCTCGATCGGCGCGCGCCTGTCCGGCGAGATCGCGCGCATCCACGGCAACCACGGCATGTCGGAGCACCCGATCACGCTGAGACTCACCGGCACCGCAGGGCAAAGCTTCGGCGTCTGGAATGCCGGCGGGCTCAACATGTACCTCGAGGGCGACGCCAACGACTACGTTTGCAAGGGCATGGCGGGCGGCAAGGTCGTCATCACGCCGCCGCGGGGCAGTCATTTCAAGTCCCAGGACGCAACCATCATCGGCAATACCTGCCTGTATGGCGCGACCGGCGGCAAGCTGCTCGCCGCGGGACTCGCCGGAGAGCGTTTCGCGGTGCGCAACTCGGGCGCGCACGCCATCGTCGAAGGCGTCGGCGACCACGGCTGCGAGTATATGACCGGTGGCATTGTTACAATACTCGGCAACACCGGATACAATTTCGGTGCAGGAATGACCGGCGGTATTGCCTATGTTCTGGATCTTGATCGCAACTTTTTCGACCGGGTTAACAAGGAGCTCATCGATATCCACCGCATCGTCGACGAATCGATGGAAAGCCACCGCGTCTACCTGGAAACCGCGATCGCCGGGTATGTCGACGAGACCGGCAGCGAATGGGGTCAGTACATCCTCGAAAATTTCAATCATTTCAAGCGCAAGATCTGGATGGTCAAACCGAAGGCGGCCGAGTTCGATTCATTGCTGGAAACCCTGCAAAGAAATGCCGCTTAGCGGTCCTACCCGGGTATAAGCTCGATGTCTGGCAAGATACCGCGCGCATTCATCGATGACCTGCTCAATCGCGTCGATATCGTCGAGGTCATCGACAGCCGCGTGCCGTTAAAAAAGAAGGGACGCGAATACTGGGCCTGCTGCCCGTTTCACGGCGAGAAAACCCC